>Ga0116227_10007206_pt1 | contig 21881 bp, 17 predicted proteins | sample S1TSphgellanicum_FD_89693 | JGI IMG/M metagenome (GOLD analysis project Ga0116227, IMG submission 89693) | Host-associated microbial communities from peat moss isolated from Minnesota, USA - S1T2_Fb - Sphagnum magellanicum MG | ecosystem: Host-associated > Plants > Peat moss > Unclassified...
GCACTTTCTGATCGTGAGTCAGAGGACCGCGAGCCGTCGACGTCAGGACTTTCTAATCGTGAACGAACAGCGACGCCCGGCCCGGGGGTCAAAGTAGTCTGCGGACAACTGATGCCTTTCCGTTGTCCGCAGACTACTTTGACCCCCGAGGCAGGGCATCGCTATGCGAACACGATCAGCAAGTCCTTCGCGTCGACCTGCGCGCCCGGTCTCGCGAGGATCTCCTTGATGGTGCCGTCGCGCTCCGCCCGTACGGTGGTTTCCATTTTCATGGCCTCGAGGGTCAGCAACACGTCCGCGCGCGTAACGCTCTGACCCACATGCACCGGCACCGTCGCGATCGTGCCGGGCATCGGTGCGCCGACCTGGCTTAAGTTTCCGGACTCAGCTTTGCGGTGCGGCGGCTGCTTCGCCACCTGGCTGCGGTCGGCGACGCGAATGGGACGCGGCTGGCCGTTCAATTCGAAAAATACTGTGCGGGTGCCGTCCTCGTGGGGCTCGCTGGTGGTCACGTAGTGCACGATCAATGTCTTGCCGCGCTCCAGATCGACATTGATCTCCTGCCCGGGTTCCATGCCGTAAAAGAACACGGCCGTGGGCAAAGTGCTGACGTCCCCATATGCGGCTCGGTCCGCCGCGTAATCGGCAAATACCTTCGGGTACATGAGATAGGACGCGAGTTCGTCTTCGCTGATCGCGCGACCCACCTTGGCTTCCGCCAGCCGGCGCTGCTCATCGAGGTCCGCCGGCGGCAGCAATTCGCCGGGGCGCACGCGCAGCGGCGTGATGCCGCCCAATATCTTCTTCTGCAGTCCGGCGGGAAAGCCGCCGATGGGCTGACCCAGATCGCCGCGGAACAGACTCACCACCGAGTCGGGGAACGCGACTTCCACCGCGGGGTCGAGCACGGCCTCCCGGGTCAGACCGCTCGTGACCATCGTGATCGCCATGTCGCCGACGACCTTGGAGGTCGGCGTGACCTTGATGATATCGCCGAACATCTCGTTGACTTGAGTGTAGGCGCGCGCCACTTCCGGCCAGCGGTGCTCTTCGATTCCGAGCATTCGCGCCTGTTCGCGCAGATTGGTGTATTGGCCGCCCGGCATGCCGTGCACGTACACCTCGGACGCTCCGGCGCGAATGTCGCTTTCGAAGGCGACGTAGCCATGACGCACCTGTTCCCAGTAGGCCGAAATCGTCCGCAAATTGTCGGGGTCAAGACCGCTGTCGCGCGGGCTGAATCGCAACGATTCGATGATGGATCCCAGGTTCGGCTGCGAGGTGAGGCCGGACAGCGCGTCGACCGCGCCGTCCACCGCGTCGGCGCCGGCGTCGATCGCGGCGAGCACACTCGCCGCCGCGATTCCGCTGGTGTCGTGCGTGTGGAAATGAATCGGCAGGCCCACTTCTTCTTTCAAGGCCTTGACCAGCAGGGCCGCGGCGCGCGGCTGGCACAGGCCGCCCATATCCTTGATCGCGAGCACATGCGCGCCCAGGGCACTGAGCTCCTTGCCGAGTTTCACGTAGTACGGTAGGTCGTACTTCATCTCGGATGGATTCGACAGGTTGCCCGAATAGCAGATGGCCGCCTCGCAGAGCCGCCCGCTGTCCCTGACGGCCTCGATCGCGACCCTCATGTTCTCCACCCAATTCAGGCAATCGAACACCCGAAAAACGTCGATTCCGCCCTGCGCCGCGCGCGCCACGAAATGCCGCACGACATTGTCGGCATAATTGGTGTAGCCGACCGCGTTGGCCGAGCGGAACAGCATTTGCAGCAGCACGTTCGGCATCGCCGCCCGGAAGGCCGCGAGCCGTTCCCAGGGGTCCTCCCTCAGGAAGCGCATCGCAACGTCGAAGGTCGCGCCTCCCCAGCACTCGACGGAAAAAAGCTGCGGCAGGAGCGCCGCGTAGTACGGCGCGATCAGCGCCATATCGAGGGTGCGGAAGCGCGTCGCCAGGAGTGATTGATGGGCGTCGCGCATGCTGGTGTCGGTCACCAGGATGCGCGGCTCACGGAGCATCCAGTCCGCGAATTTTTCCGGGCCGAGTTCATCGAGCTTCTGTTTGGTGCCGGGCGCGGGCACCGGCGCCGCGGGTCCCCGAGGCAGGCGGGGAAACACCGGCCGTGGCGGGCGGGCCCGCGACTTCACCTCGGGATTGCCGTTGACGATCACATCGCCGATGAAACCGAGCAGGCGCGTCGCCCGATCGCGTTTGCGCGGACTTTGAAACAATTCCGGCGTTTGATCGATGAATCGGGTGGTGTAGTCGGCGGACACGAAACGCGGATGCATGATGAGCTGATCGAGAAAACGCAGATTGGTGACGACGCCGCGAATTCGAAACTCCCACAGTGCGCGATGCATGCGCGCGATGGTCTCCTCGGGCGTCGGCGACCAGGCCGTCACCTTGACGAGCAGCGAATCGTAAAAGCGCGTGATGATGGCGCCCGCATAGGCGGTTCCTGCATCGAGCCGGATACCGAAGCCGGCCGGACTGCGGTAGGCCGTGATGCGCCCGTAATCCGGCACGAAGTTATTCGCCGGATCTTCCGTGGTGACCCGGCACTGCAAGGCGTGCGCGTTGATCCGAATCTGCTCCTGCGCCGGTACGCCGCTCTCCACCGTGCCGATTCGCGCACCGGCCGCGATGCGGATCTGCGCCTTGACCAGATCGATCCCCGTCACGCATTCGGTGACGGTGTGCTCCACCTGAATCCGCGGATTGACCTCGATGAAATAGAATCTGCCGCTGTCGGCGTCCTGCAGGAACTCGACCGTCCCGGCGCCCCGGTAATTCACGGCCCGCCCGATCTTGAGCGCCGCTTCGCAGAGTTCCGCACGTCCAACTTCGGTCAGAAACGCCGCGGGCGCGCGCTCGATGACCTTTTGATTGCGGCGCTGAACCGTGCAGTCGCGCTCGTACAAGTGAACCAGGTTGCCATGCGAATCGCCCACGATCTGCACTTCCAGGTGGCGCGCCCGGCGAATCAGTTTCTCGAGATACACTTCGTCCTTGCCGAAAGCGGCCTTCGCTTCGCGCCGCGCGGCCGCGACGTTACCCAAGAGCTCGCGATCATCTTCGATGACGCGCATGCCGCGTCCGCCGCCGCCCCAACTCGCCTTCAGCATGACCGGAAAACCGACTGCATGGGCCATGGCGAGCACCTGCGCCTCATCTGCGGGCAGCGGCGGGGTGGCCGGCATCACCGGCACTCCCGCGCTCACGGCGAGGTTTCGCGCCTCGACCTTGTTGCCCAGCCGGCGCATGGTGTCGGGCAGCGGCCCCACGAAAACGATGCCGGCGGCTGCGCACGCGTCCGCAAATTCCGGGCTCTCCGACAAAAAGCCATAGCCCGGGTGAATCGCGTCGGCGCGTGCCTCGGTCGCGATGCGGATGATGTCGGCGATGTCGAGATAGGCCTCGATCGGCCCCTTGCCCTCGCCGACCAGATAGCTTTCATCCGCTTTGGTCCGATGCAGCGAGAAACGATCTTCGCGCGAGTGGATGGCGATGGTGCGGATTCCGAGTTCCGCCGCGGCACGCATCACACGAATGGCGATTTCGCCGCGATTGGCAATGAGCAGGCTTTTGATGGCCCCATCCTTGAGGGTGGATTGACCGATTTAATGATAGCCTTGCCGCGACCGACCGGCCACAGGAACCCACCTTCAACATGTTCGGATTGGCGATTCATGGCGGCGCCGGCACTCTGCCGCGGGCCGAAGCGGGCGAGGGCGCGCTGCTGCAATACCGGGCCGGCCTGTCCGAGGCGCTCGAAGCCGGATTTGCCGTGCTGCGAGCGGGCGGCTCGAGTCTCGACGCGGTGACGCGCGCGGTCGTCGTGCTCGAGGACAATCCCCTGTTCAACGCCGGCCGGGGGGCCGTGTTTACCGCGGACGGCCGCAACGAACTGGATGCCGCCATCATGGATGGCCGCACGCTCGGCGCCGGCGCGGTGTGCGGCGTGACTCACGTCAAAAACCCGGTCGAATTGGCGCGCGCCGTGATGGAGCAATCCGACTACGTCATGCTCGCGGGCGCGGGGGCGGAGGAGTTCGCGCTCTCCCGCGGGATCGCGCTGGTGCCACGCGAATACTTTCATACGCCGGAACGTTGGAAGCAGCTCGAACGCATCCGCAGCGGAGATGCCGGATTATCGGCGCTCACCATCTCGCACGTAGGGACGGTGGGCGCGGTGGCGCTCGACGGCGGCGGCCGGTTGGCCGCGGCAACGTCCACCGGCGGCATGACCGGCAAGCGCTATGGCCGCATCGGTGATTCGCCGCTCATCGGCGCGGGCACTTATGCGGACGATCGATCCTGCGCGGTCTCGGCCACGGGACACGGCGAAATGTTCATTCGCGCCGCGGTAGCGCACGACATTTGCTCGAGAATGCGTTTCGGCGGACGCACACTCGAGAAAGCGGTCGACGAAGTCGTGCTCGGCGAACTGCCCGCACTGCGCGGCGAGGGGGGCGTCATTGCGATCGACGCGCGCGGCAACATCGTCATGGAATTCAATTCTGAAGGAATGTTCCGCGCCAGCCGCCGGGCCGGCGAAGAGGCGCACATTGCGATCTATCGGCCCGACTGACCCTTCCGCCGCCGCGACATTCGAGGCCGAAGCGCCGCTCGATCAATCCGCCAGATATTTCGCCAGATAGCTCTCGAAATTCATATGGTCGGCGGCCTCGATGCGCGCTTGCGCCTCGTGCGACTCCCGGGCTTCCGCTGCGAACTCCGCCAGCCGCCGCTCGTTCGGCGGATACAACCCGAGGAAATAGTCCTTGTGCAGTTTCGACATTCGTTGCGACAGTTCGAAGAACGATTCGCCGCTCTGGCGCATTTCGGCGAGCAGACGCGCGGACGGCGTGCGCTCCACATCGTCGATTTTCGCCCGCTGCTGCTCGAGCGCCGCCGAGTACGGACGCGCAGGCTCGCCGTGATCGAGCAATTCGCTCAAGCCCTGCATGGAGTCGAGCAGTTCGCGCGCCCATTCCGCCATCGGAAAGTCGCGCCCGTCGCGTTTCAGCAGAAGATTCGGTTCGCGGCCGCGGCGCGCGACCGTCAGATGATTCGCGTCGAGCGCCGCTTGTTCGCCGAGGCCGATCGGTTCGCTCTCGCGCAGCAGGCATAGCGCGAGGAACGCCTCCAGAAACCGCAGCTTGTTCTGATTGACGCCGACCGGGTCGAATGCGCTCACGTCGAGCGCGCGCACTTCGACGTACTCCACTCCCGCCCGCTGCAAGGCCTTGGTGGGCCGCTCACCGGAGCGCGCGATCCGCTTCGGCCGGATGAAGCTGTAATACTCGTTCTCTATCTGCAGAATATTCGCATTCAGTTGCTGATATTCGCCGTCGACCTTGACGCCGATTTCCTCGTAGGGCGGATAGGCTGTGCCGATCGCGCGCGACAGATCGCGCACGTATTCATCCAGACTGTTGACCGACACGCTGACCCCGGCCTGATTCTTGTTGCGATAGCCGATGTCGCTCATGCGCAGCGACGTCCCATGGGGCTCGTAGAAAGTGTCCCCATCGAGTTTGGGGAGAGTGGTCTTGCGCCCCGCGAAGAAGCTCTTCGACACTGCCGGCGACGTGCCGAACAGGTACAGCACCAGCCAGCCGTAGCGCCGATAGTTGCGCAGCACGCCGAAGTACTGTTCCGAGATGAAGTCCCGGCTCGATTGCTTGGAGCGATTGATGTGCGCCAGTGTGTCCCACAGCGCCGCGGAAAACGAATAATTGAAATGCACTCCGGAAATCGCCTGCATGATCCGTCCGTAGCGCACGCCGAGGCCATGGCGATAGATTGTCTTCATGCGCCCGACGTTCGAGGTTCCGAACTGCGCCAGCGGGATGCTCGCCTCGCCGTCGAGGGCGCACGGCATGCTGGTCGACCACAGCAATTCCTCGCCCAGGTGGCGGTACACGAACTGGTGGATGTCGCACAGATACTGCAGCAGTTCCCACGACTCGCCGAACGGCGGCGTGACCAGCTCGATCAACGACTCGGAAAAATCGGTGGTGATGTGCTCGTTGGTGAGCGCTGCGCCGAGTGCGCGGGGATGGGGCGTTTGCACGATTTCACCGCTCGGCGACACGCGCAGGGACTCCTTCTCGACGCCCTTGCGGCCGCCGCGCAGTACCGCACGTTCCCCCGAGTTGACGAGTCCCGCGAGGCGGCGCTCGAATTTCTTGTCGACCACGTTACGCAATATACAGCACTGCCCCCTCAGCCCGGCTGTCGATTCTGCAGTAATTCGGCGCGCGCGCGCAGCGCACGCAGCATTTTGGGCAGGTCGCGCCGCAGAGCCGCGTGCACCATCAATTTGGGCACCCAGAAGCCCGGCGCCAGCTCGAGGCTGTAGTGCGCCTCCGTATAGTCCCCGTCGCTCTTAAGGTCCCACGAAGCGCGCAGCGTGCGCAAGTCGCCGGAAATACGTTCGATCGACACATGCGACGGTGCGATGTAATCAGCACGAATCTCGTAGGTCACTTTCGGCACGTACCAGGAATAATCGATCACTTGCCGGATCCTCTGCCACGACCGGTCGGGCGCGGTCTCCTGCACGTCGCAGCGCACGAGCCCCGGAACCAGATTGAGCGCTTCCGAGCAACTCGTGATCAGCGACCAGACGAGCTCGCGGCGCGCATGAATCCGCACCGTCGCGGTCGCGCTGCCGCTCTGTTCGGCCGGGTCGAGCGAAACCGCGACCTCGATGTCCCCGCGCTGCGCCACCGGCCCTGCGAGGTCGGACGGGTAGGCCGCACGAGCGGCACACAGGATCACAGCGGTACAGGCGAGGAGTAGCGGGCGCACCAGGGGATTTGACTCTGCGCGGTGCGGACTGTTCGCCGCATCGGCGGCTTTTGTTCGGCTCAGCGCTGCGTCTCCAGCCAGGTGTTCATTTTCTCCTCGAGAAATTCCAGCGGCATGGCGCCGCCCTCGAGCAGTTCAGCATGAAATGCACGCACGTCGAAGCGCGCTCCGAGAGCCTGTTGCGCGTGGGCGCGCAGCGCCACAATCTTGAGCTCGCCCATCGTGCAGGCCAGGGCGTCCGCGGGCCGCGCGGCGATGCGGTCGATCAAGAGGTCGGCCGCCGGGCGGTCCAGGGCGAGTTGCGCGCGAAAATACTCCTCTGCCTGCGCGCGGTTCCAGCCCTGCGAGTGCACTCCCGTGTCGACGACCAGCGCCGCCGCGCAGGCGAGTTGCCGCGCGAGCTCCCCCGACTTCGCCGCATCGTCGGGATACAGACCCAACTCCTCGCCGAGCGACGCCGCATACAGACCCCAGCCGTCCACGTACGCAGGCTCCGACCCGAAGCGCCGAAACCGCGGCAAATCGGTGCGCGCCTGCTGCAGCGACATTTGATAGTGATGCCCGGGCAGCGCCTCCTCGAGAAAACTCCAAATCAGCACGGCCGCGGGCCGCTCCGCGCTCGGTGCGGAATTGACGTAGAGAATCGCAGGCTGCGTGCCCGCCGGATTGGCCGGTTGGTAGACCAGAGGCGCATCGGTCTGCCGGAAGGGTCCGCCGGCACGAATCTCGACATCTGTCGGCGGGGCGGCGGAGAAGGACACCGCCAAGGCCGTCACCGCGTGCGCCTTGAGGTCCCGGTAGGCATCGAGCAGCAGCGCGTCGTCGGCGAGGCCGGAACTCACCGTCCGCGCCGCGAGCGGCGCCGCGGCCGGCAGCGCCCCCATCCGCGCGCGGATCCGTTCGACCTCAGCCTTGCCGATGCGGTGAATGTCGCCCGGCGTCAATTGGCCGCTGGTCGCGCATTTGACGCGGTAGGCATACCAGGAGGGACCGAGGGGCAGCTCCGATAATGCCAGGCCGACCCTTGCCCGAGGCAGATACTCCTGCTGCAGGAATTCGCGCAACGCGCGGTAGGCGGGCAACAATTTGTCCCTGATCGCGTCATGCAAACTGGCGCTCGAAGCGGCGCGCGACGCCAGGCTCGAGTAGAAGACGTTCTCGGCGGTATCCTCGCCGAGACGCTGCAGCGGCGGCAGGGTCCGTTCGATCAACGCCCGCGGCGAGGTGTAGCCACGCCGTATTCCCTCGCGCATGTTTGCGATCGACTGCTGCGTCCACTCGGCATAGCCGTCGATGCGCCGCAGCCAATCGAGGGCGGCGGCGGCGGTCATCGGTGATCGCTCCGCGGAATCGGTCGCCAGGCGCGCGAAGCGCATCGGCATGCCGTCGAACGGATCGTCGGCCAACAACTCGGCCGGATAGGTGAACCCTTCGATGGCCAGCTGCCGCTGGCGGGTAAATATGTCATAGGTCAAGCGACCGGCCGGATCGAGTCCCGCCGGCGCCAGGGCGAGCACCTCGGCCAGATAGCGGCGCTCGATCGCTAGGGAATCCGCCAAGGATTGCACGGAGATGGCGCCCTCGAGGGGCTCGTGTTCCTCCCAATAGCGCTCGACGATCCGCCGCAAGTTCTCCCGCGGCGGCGCCGGCAGCACGGCCGGCGCCGGCGCCGGTGCGGGCTCTCGGCCGCAACCGGCCGCCCCCAAAAGCGCGAATCCGAGCACGGCCAGATGCGAGAATCGGTACATGAATCCATTATAAGCTGGCGGATAGGTTCATAATTCGACGCTTTCTGTCCTAGGGAGTGAAGGCTATGTTGATCGGAGCGAGTGCACGGCGGGTGGCGATTGTCGGCGGGGTGCGCATTCCTTTTGCGCGCGGCAACGGAGCCTACGCTACGGTGGGCAATCAAGAAATGCTGACCGCCTCTCTCAAAGGCGTCGTCGAACGGTTCGGGCTCGCGGGTCAGCGCATCGATGAGGTCGCCGCGGGCGCGGTGATGAAGCACTCGAGCCAGTGGAATTTGACGCGCGAATCCGTGCTCGATTCAGGCCTCGCCGCGGAGACGCCCGGACTCGACCTGCAGCGAGCCTGCGGCACCAGTCTCGAGGCGGCGATACTGTTGGGCAACAAGATTGCGCTCGGCCAGATCGACTGCGCCATTGCGGCCGGAGTCGATACGGTGAGCGATCCGCCGGTGGTTTTTCCCAAGAGCTTTCAGCAGCTGCTGCTGAAAAGCTACCGCGGCCGAACGCCAAGCGAGCGCCGGGCGCCGTGGTGGGGTTTGCGCATGAAACATCTTCGCCCGGTGTTGCCGGGACTCGCCGAGCCGCGCACCGGCTTGTCGATGGGCGAGAGCGCGGAACTCATGGTGAAAACCTGGGGCATCACCCGCGCCGACCAGGATCAGCTCGCCCTGGAAAGTCATCAAAAAGCGGCGGCGGCGTACGCGGCGGGATTCTACCAGGACCTGGTGCACGAGTATTTGGGACTCACCCAGGACAACAACATCAGGACCGACACGACGCTCGAGAAATTGGGCAACCTGAGGCCGGCGTTCGATGCGTCGGGAGCCGGAACCTTGACCGCGGGGAACTCGACGCCCATGACCGATGGCTCTTCGGCCGTGCTGCTCGCCACGGAGGAATGGGCGCGCAAGCGCAAGCTGCCGGTGCTGGCTTACTTGAGTTACGGCAAAGTGGCGGCAGTCGATTACTTCGGCAAGAAGGAAGGATTGCTCATGGCGCCGGCCTACGCGGTGCCGCGAATGCTGAGCGATGCCGATCTTAAGCTCGATGACTTCGACTTCTATGAAATCCACGAGGCCTTCGCGGGCCAGGTGTTATGCACGCTCAAGGCCTGGGCCGATCCGGCCTTTTGCCGCGACAAGCTGAAACTCAAGGGCGCGCTCGGCACCATCGATCGATCCAAGCTCAATGTGAAGGGCGGCAGCGTCGCGATCGGCCATCCGTTCGCCGCAACCGGCACTCGCATCATCGCCACGCTCGCCAAGACTCTGGCGGAAAGCGACGCCAAGCGCGGGCTGATCTCGATTTGCACGGCCGGCGGCATGGGAGTGACGGCCATTCTCGAGCGTTGACCATTCTTGAGCGTTGAACAGCGAACGCGCTATCCTTGTCGGGCCGCCGACCGGTCGCGCCAGACTGGTGGCGCCTGGACTACTGAAGGAGCGTTTGAGGACTATGGGACAGACAGTGGAGCTCACCGCGGCCGACGGCCATCACCTGTCCGGGTACTTGGCCGAACCCGCCGCCAAGCCGCGCGGCGGCATCGTGGTCATTCAGGAGATCTTCGGCGTCACGCGCCACATCCGCGCGGTCGCCGATCAATACGCGGCGGCGGGTTTCCTGGCGCTCGCGCCGGCGCTGTTCGATCGCGTGGAACGCAACGTTGATGTGCCCTACACCGATATGCCCAAGGGCTTCGGCTACATGCAGAAGATGCAGAATGACCTGGTGATGCAGGACCTGGCGGCTGCTGTCGCGCGGGTGAGCACGGCCGGCAAGGTCGGTGTGGTCGGTTATTGCTGGGGGGGCACCATGGCGTATCTGGCGGCTGCACGGCTCAAGGTCGCCGCAGCCGTCGCCTACTACGGCGGCGGGATCCACAATTTGACCGCCGAAAAGCCGCGCGTTCCCGTCATGTTTCATTTTGGTGAAAAGGATACGCACATTCCTTTGTCCGCCGTGGAGCAGATAAAGACCGCTTACCCGGACGGAATCTACCATGTGTATCCGGCCGAGCACGGCTTCAATTGCACGGATCGCGCAAGCTTCGACCCGCCGAGCGCCAAGCTCGCCTTGGAGCGCAGCGTGGAGTTCCTGCATCGGCACGTGGGCTGACGGGCGGTGATGCGGCTCGCGGATGAGCTGCTGCTGCGCGAGCGCTGCTACATCGACGGCATTTGGGCGCGCGCCGACAACGAAGCCACGATCGCCGTCACCAATCCCGCCACCGGCGAGAAGCTCGGCCTGATACCCAACATGGGGGGCACCGAGACCCGGCGCGCGATTGCGGCGGCGGCGGCGGCGTTGCCCGCGTGGGCGGCACGGACCGCCAAGGATCGCGCCGCGGTGCTGCGGCGCTGGTTCGACTTGATGCTGCTGCATCAAGAGGACCTCGCCGTGCTCATGACCGCCGAACAGGGCAAGCCGCTGGCCGAATCGAAGGCCGAAATCCTCTACGCTGCCTCATTCATCGAGTGGTTTGCGGAGGAAGGCAAGCGTCTGTACGGGGATGTTATTCCCGCTCATCAGGCCGACAAGCGGATCCTTGTGCTGCGCCAGCCCGTCGGCGTGGTGGCGGCCATCACGCCGTGGAATTTTCCCGCCGCCATGATCACGCGCAAGGCCGGGCCCGCACTCGCCGCCGGGTGCACCATGGTGTGCAAGCCCGCGACCCAGACGCCCTACTCGGCGCTGGCCTTGGCGGAACTCGGCGCCCGAGCCGGGATCCCGCAAGGCGTCTTCAACGTCATCACCGGCAGCGCGACGGCGATCGGCGGGGAGATGACCGCCAATCCGACGGTTCGCAAACTGACGTTCACCGGCTCGACCGAGATCGGCAAGAAATTGATGGTTCAATGCGCCGGGACGGTGAAAAAGATATCGCTCGAGCTCGGCGGCAATGCGCCCTTCATCGTGTTCGACGATGCGGATTTGGATGCCGCCGTTCAAGGCGCCATCGCCAGCAAGTATCGAAATACAGGCCAGACCTGTGTCTGCGCGAACCGCCTGCTGGTGCAAGCCGGCGTGTACGACGAATTCACCAAGAAGCTGACCGAGGCCGTGGCCAAATTGCGCGTCGGCGACGGGCTTGCCGGCGTCACCGACCAAGGACCGCTGATCGATGCGAAAGCGGTCGCGAAGATCGAGGAGCACATCGCCGACGCCGTGTCCAAGGGCGCCGTGGTCAAATTGGGCGGCAAGCGCCATGCGCTCGGTGGAACGTTCTTCGAACCCACCATCCTGACCGGTGTGACGCCGCACATGTTGGTGGCCCGCGAAGAGACCTTCGGTCCGGTCGCGCCGCTGTTCAAATTTCACACCGAGGCGGAGGCCATCGCCATGGCCAACGACACCGAATTCGGCCTGGCGGCCTACTTTTATACCCGCGACCTCGCGCGCAGCTGGCGGGTTTCGGAGGCCATCGAATACGGCATCGTCGGCCTGAATACCGGCATCATATCCACCGAAGTGGCCCCTTTCGGCGGCGTCAAGGAATCCGGCACCGGGCGCGAAGGCTCGAAATACGGGATTCTGGATTACACCGAAATGAAATACGTCTGTGTCGGCGGAGTGAGTTAGCCCAACTTGCAGGGAAGTTAGCCCAACTTGCAGAGAATAGGGGTGCTTGGACGCTTCCTGGAGTTCTCGCTCCAAACACCGGACATCCAAGCCTCGTTGGAATTTTATACCAAGCTCGGGTTTTCCCAGGCCGAAGTAGGCGAGGCGTGGCTGCATCCGTACGCGGTGGTGACGGACGGCAGAATCTGCTTGGGGTTGCATCAAGAAGCGATTCCGGCGCCGTCGATCACGTTCGTCAAACCCGATCTGGTCAAGCACTTGGAAATCGTCGAGCAGATGGGGCTGCAATTCGAATTCCGGCATCTCGGCACGAATGTGTTCAACGAAGTCGGCTGGTGGGATCCCGGGGGTCACCTGGTCAGGCTGGTCGAAGCACGCACGTTCTCGCCGAGCAAGCGGCGCAGCACCGAGACGACGGAATGCGGCTACTTCACCGAGATCGCGCTGCCGGCGGCGGACCGCGATGCCGCGAAAACATTCTGGGAGCGATTTGGTTTCGTCGGCATCGATGAGTTGCATGATCGGATGCCGCATGTGACGTGCACCAGCGACCACATAGACCTTGGGCTGTACGACCCCTCGCACCTGCGCCGCTCGACGCTGCGCTTCGAAGTGGCGGATGTCGGGGGAACGCTCGCCCGCCTCGCCGACCTCGGCATTTCACCCGGCGGCGAAATACCGCCGCCGCTGCGGCAGGTGCCGGCCGCGGTCTTGGTGGCGCCCGAAGGCACGCCGATCCTGCTCTCGTCGGCGCCGGAGGATTCATCGTGGTCAGGAATCAGGAGCGTGTCGGCGTCCTGGGGGCCGGACTAGCTGGCTCACAGTTCGACCGCCGTGATCTGGAATTTCACGCGCATGGTGTCCTCGACCTGCAAGGCGCCGAGGAGAATGCTGAACGGCTTGAGGCCTAAGGCGGACTGGCGGAGGTCCATCGAGCCGCTTGCGACGAGGGTGTGTGCGTCGCCTTCCAAGGCAAAGGGCGCGTCGATCCGCGATTCATGGCCCGCCACCTTGACGGCGAGTGTCGCGATCATGCCGGCGGGCGCTTCGGTAACCGCGACGCTGTCGACGGTGATCACTGGGAATTCGGCGGCGTCGAGCAGGGCGGGGCTTTGCATGTTGTGCAGCGTCCCGGACCTCGCATCGTCCGGAATCTCGCCCGGAAAATCGGCTCCTTCCTGCTGGCGCGATTGCGGCTCGTCGACCACGAAGTCAGCGACCGGCACGGTGAAGGAGAACGACGATGCGGCGCGCGGCAGCCCAAGCATCACCGTGCCGTCGAGCGCACGGTTGATCAGCACGTGGTTGTGTCCGAAGCGCGCCATCGGGCCGGCTCGATACACCAGGACTCGCAGTTCGGATCGATCCGCGTCGATGCGATAGACATGCGCGCCGGAATCCGCCTGCGCAACCGCGCCCTGGGGTGGTCCATGATCCGCGCCGTGACCGGCCCCCGCCGCGTTTTGGCGCGGCCGGGGAGCGCCGCACGAGAGCAACACCAGGGTGAGTACGCTGACACCTATTGCCTTGACCACCAGCAGCGCCCCGCCGTCTTGCTAAACTATGCCGGGCACAGTTTGCGCGCGGAGCCTCCCAGATGCCAAATCAGCTGTCGACTCAGCCTTTTTTTCCAAAGCGCTACACCACGGTCGCGCAGATTTTCCATTGGGTCATTGCGGCTTTGATCGTGACCCAATTTGCGCTCGCGTGGACCGCGGAGGATCTGCCGCTCGGGATCCATAAGCTCGCGCTGTTCGCGCGGCACAAGAGTTTCGGCATGACCATCTTGATGCTCGCGGTTCTGCGCCTGCTCTGGCGGCTCAAGAATCCGCCGCCGCCCCTGCCCGACGGCATGACGCCCGTGGAACGGGCGCTCGCTCGGGCGACTCACATCGCGTTCTACGTGCTGCTGTTCATCATGCCGCTCACCGGCTGGCTGATGTCGTCGGCCAAGAATTACTCGGTCAGCTGGTTCGGGTTGTTCACCTGGCCAAACCTCATCGGCAAGAACGAACACGCGTTCGATCTGCTGCGTTCGACGCACGACATTCTGAGCGACGTGCTGTTCGCGATCGCCCTATTGCACATCCTCGCCGCGCTCAAACATCATTTCTGGAACAAGGACGACGTGCTCGTGCGCATGCTGCCCTTCACCAAATCGGAGAAGCGATCATGATCCACCGCCTAACCTCATCGTTCCGCCCGCACGCGGCGGCGCTGCTCGCCTTCGTCGTCGCCTCCACACCCGCGCTCGCCGCCGCCCCCAGCGCAAGCTACACCGCCGATCCCCAGCAAAGCCGCCTCGAATTCACCGGCGTGCAGGCCGGCGCCGAATTCAAAGGCGCCTTCCACAAGTTCACCGCGGCGATCGACTTCGCGCCCGAGGCCCTCGCGAGTGCCCACTTCGATGTACTGATCGACACCAATTCGGTGGACACCATGGACGGCGACCGCGACAAGACGATTCGCGGGCCGGACATCTTCGATGTGGCCCACTTCCCGTCCGCCCACTACGTCACCCGCAGCTTCACCAAGACCGCTGCCGGGTACACTGCGGTGGGTGCGCTGACGCTGCGCGGCGTCACCAAGGACGTACCAATCGACTTCCAGTTCACGCAAAGCCCGGGCGGCGCGAAACTCGAAGGTACCGCCAAACTCAAGCGGCTCGACTTCGGCGCGGGCCAGGGCGACTGGAAAAGCACCGAATGGATAGGGGATGCGGTGAAGATCAGCTTCTCTCTCTCATTGAAGCCCCGGTAAGCAGGTCAGGTAAGTGTCGTAGCGTACCGACGCGCCGATTCTCCGCGTGCGTCAATGCAGGTCCTGCAAACCTCCAGATCCTGCACACCCCTAGGAATAGTCACATGTACATCGGCGGCGGCATACTCGGAACGGTACTCATCATTGCGCTGATCTTTTTCCTGATCCGGAGGTCTTGATGCGCTGGCTTTGACCCGACCTTGCGGGCGGTGGCGCCGCTGGTTACTCTGAGGGCAGCGCCTCAAACCTCGAGTACCCGTGGAGCCCTCCCATGAAAATCGGTGTCCCGAAAGAGATCAAGATTCACGAGTATCGGGTGGGCTTGGTGCCGGCGGGAGTCCGGGAACTCGTTGATGCGGGGCATCAGGTGCTGGTGCAGAGCGGCGCCGGCTCGGGGATCGGTTTCGACGATTCGCACTATGAATCGGCGGGCGCGCGCATCGCCAAGGGGGCGGAGGACGTGTTCGCTTCCGCCGATCTCGTCATCAAGGTGAAGGAACCGCAGCTTGCGGAATGCAAGCAGCTGCGCAGCGATCAAACCCTGTTCACCTATCTGCATCTGGCGGCCGATCGCGAGCAGGCCCAGGCGCTGATCGCCTCCGGAGCCACCGCCATCGCCTACGAGACCGTGACCGCCCCGGACGGTTCGCTGCCGCTGTTGACGCCGATGAGCGAAGTCGCCGGCCGCATGTCCGTGCAGGTCGGCGCCGACAGCCTGCAAAAGGCCAACGGCGGTTTCGGCGTCCTGTTGGGCGGAGTGCCGGGAGTGGCCCCGGCCAAGGTCGTGGTGCTGGGCGGCGGCGTGTCCGGCACGCACGCGGCGGAGATGGCGATCGGCTTGCGCGCCGACGTGACCGTGGTCGACCGCTCGGTGAAGCGATTGCGCGAGCTGTCGTCGATCTTCGGCAATCAACTGAAGACCGTGTACTCGACCGCGCATGCGATCGAGGATCTGGTACGCGATGCCGATCTCGTCATCGGCGCCGTGCTGATCGCCGGCGCCGCGGCCCCCAAGCTGGTGACGCGTGCCATGGTGAAAACCATGAAGACCGGCGCGGTGCTGGTCGACATCGCCATCGACCAGGGCGGCTGCTTCGAAACCAGCAAGCCCACCACCCACGCGGAACCCACCTATGTGCTCGACGGGGTGATCCACTATTGCGTGACCAATATGCCGGGCGCGGTGCCGCGCACCTCGACGTTCGCGCTCACCAATGCCACCCTGCCGTACGTGCGGGCAATCGCCGATCATGGCTGGCGCAAGGCGATCGCATCCGACCCTGGGCTCGCCAACGGCCTGAACGTGCATGCCGGACACTTGACCCACGAGGCGGTGGCGAAAGCCCTCGGCCTCGAGTATCGGGCGTTCCGCGCAGCCTGAGTTTCGCCCTGGTGACGGCGCCCATGGCTCGGACAGGCTGCTGATCGGTCGTGGCGCGCAATCCTCGCTTCGACGTGTTGTTCGAGCCGGTGCGCATCGGCCCGGTGACGGCGCCGAACCGCTTCTACCAGGTCCCCCACGCGAGCGGCATGACCAATGCGCTGCCGCAGGTGCGTGCGAGCTTTCGCGAAACCAAGGCGGAGGGCGGTTGGGGCGTGGTTTGCACGGGAGCGGTGTCGATCCATCCGAGTTCGGACGACTCCCCGCTGCCATTCGCCACGCTGTGGGACGATGGGGACATCCGCGCCCATGCCCTGATGACCGACGCCGTGCATCGGCACGGGGCCTTGGCCGGGATCGAACTGTGGCATGGCGGGGCCTGCACGCTGAACCGCACCAGCCGGATGGCGCCCCTGTCGCCGTCCGGCATGCCCTGGCTGTCGACTCACGTGGGGTTCATGGGCAACCTGCGCCCGCGCACCATGGACAATGCCGACATCCAGGAGTTGTTGCGTTGGCAGGCGGCCGGGGCGAGGCGCGCCGTGCAGGCGGGCTTCGACATCGTCTATGTCTACGCCGGCATGGGCTATCTGCCCTATGAATTTTTGCTGCCCGAGTACAACCGCCGCAGCGACGCCTACGGCGGCAGCATCGAGAATCGGGTGCGCCTGGTGCGTGAACTCTTGGAGGTGACGCGCGACGCGGTCGGCGGCAAGAGCGCCGTGGCGCTGCGAATCAGTGTCGAAGAGCTGCGCGGCCGCCCCGGCAGGCATGCCGCGTCGGAGGCGCATGAGGTCGTGACGCTGCTCGCCGATCTCCCCGATCTCTGGGACGTCAAAATGGACTCGAGTCCCACCGACTGCGCGCCGTCGCGCTTCGCCGCCGAGGGCAGCCACGAGCCCATCGTCAATTTCGTGAAACAGCTGACCCACCGGCCGGTGGTGGGCGTCGGGCGCTTCACCTCGCCCGACGTGATGGTCTCGCAGGTCCGGCGCGGCGTGCTGGACTTGATCGGCGGCGCGCGGCCCTCGATTGCGGATCCGTTTCTGCCGAACAAGATCAACGAGGGGCGCGAGCACGAAATCCGCGAATGCATCGGCTGCAATATTTGTATTTCGAGCTGGCACGATGGCGTGCCGGTGCGCTGCACCCAGAATCCGACCGCCGGCGAAGAATGGCGCCGCGGTTGGCATCCCGAGCGCTTTGCACCTCCCTTAAGCGACTCCGCGGTGCTCATCGTCGGCGGCGGACCCGCGGGACTCGAGTGCGCCACCACGCTCGCGCGGCGCGGCTATGCCGTGACCCTCGCCGATTCGGCGCCGGAATTCGGCGGCCGGCTGCGCTTTGAAACCGCGCTGCCGGGCCTCAAGACTTGGGGCCGCGTCGCCGATTGGCGGCTCGGTCAATTGCGTGAGCGGCCGAACGTCAGCCTATATCCGGGAAGCCGGCTGGAGGTGGACGATATTTTGGGGCTCGAGCACCGCCATGTCGTCATCGCCACCGGCGCACGCTGGACGCGGATGTTGTTTTCCACATTGGAGTTTCCGGTCGGTGAACTCGACGGGCCGGCGGTCTACACCCCCGACGACCTGGCCGCCGGCGCCGCGCCGCAGGGACCCGTCGTGGTATTCGATTTCGACAACTACTACCTGGCCGGCGCGATTGCCTTGCAACTCGCGCAGTCGACCGCCGACGTGAGCTATGTGACCACGGCGGGGAATGCCTCGGCCTGGACTTTCATGACCAATGAGCTGCCGTTGGTGCATCGCGCCCTCGCCCGGGCGGAGGTCGCCATTCACACGCTGCGCCGGGTCACGGCCTTCGACGGCGAGCAGGTCACGCTCGCCGATGTGTATAGCGGCAGACTGCAACGACTACCCTGCCGCTCGCTGGTCATCGTCGGCGTGCGGACACCGCGCGATGAGCTCTACCATGCGCTCGGCGCCAAGGGCGCGCAGCTCGAGAGGGCCGGAATCGCCTCGGTCACCCGCATCGGCGATGCGCTCGCGCCCGGGGCGATCGTGCACGCGGTGGAGAGCGGTCACCGCTACGCCCGCGAGTTCGACGCCGTGCCGGGCGCCGTGCTCGGGGGCGATCCGGGCGCCGCGCCCTATGCACGGGACTTTCCGGTATGAATTTGGAACGCACGTTGCCGAGCAGCTGGTATCGCAGCACGGCGGTGTTCAAGATCGAGAAGGAGCGCATCTTCTGCCGCGAGTGGATCGGCGTGTGCCGCGAGGAGGAATTGCCCGATCCGGGCGATCATTTGGTGTTGGATGTGCTCGGAGAGAGCATCCTGCTGGTGCGCAATCGCGCGGGAAGCTTGCGCGCGTTTTACAACGTGTGCCGCCATCGGGGCTCGCGTCTGTGCAAGAGTCCCGCGGAAATCGAGGCCTCCAAGGTGGCGCTGCCCGGCGGCATCACGGCCGGCCGAATGATCGTGTGTCCCTATCACCAATGGTCGTATGACTTCAATGGCGCGCTCATCGCGGCCCCGCACCTCACCGCAGACGCCGGTTTCAGAAAACAGGATTTCCATCTGTATCCGGTCGGCGTCGACAGCTGGGGCGGATTCGTGTTCCTGAATTTGACTCCCGCGGAAGCCGCGCCGCCGGCGGCGCAGTTGAACGGCATTCCCGATCGGCTGCGGCGCTACCCGCTCGCCGCGCTGCGGATCGGGGCCACCCGTCGCTACGAAGTGGCGGCGAACTGGAAGATCATTTGCGAGAATTACAACGAGTGCTACCACTGCGCCGGAGTTCATCCGGAGTTGTGCGCCGTGGTGCCCTCGTTCCGCGACGGCGGCGGCGCGAACCTCGATTGGAATCGCGGGATCCCGCACCGTGACGGCGCCTATACCTTCACGCGCAGCGGCACCACCTCGCGGCGCGCGTTTCCCGGTCTCGACGCGGACGAACAGGTGCGGCACAAGGGCGAACTCGTCTATCCGAACGTGTTCTTGAGTCTCGCCTGCGATCACGTGACGGCCTATTTTTTGCAGCCCCGCGGCGCCGAACGCACCGATATCACCTGCCATTTCCTGTTCGAGAGCGACGCAATCGCCGGGCAGGATTTCGACCCTTCAGATGCCGTCGAATTCTGGGATCTGATCAACCGCCAGGATTGGGCGGTGTGCGAGGGCGTGCAGAACGGCATCGGTTCCCGGGTTCACACCCATGGTTTCTACGCGCCGATGGAAGACTGGAACTTGGATATCAGGCGCTATGTCACCGAGCGAATCGGCGCCTTCGTGAGCGAGGCCTAGGCATGGTCCCAGCCGACACGCGCCCGCACGCTTCGCTATAATGCGCCGCGTGAGCGAGGGAAGATAAGAAAAAAGGGACTTTCGATGCAACCTAAGCGGCGTGAACCGAAATTTCACCGCGCGACTCCCGCGGTACGGCGTGAAGCGTTGGTGGATGCAACTTTGCGGTGCTTGAAACAGTTCGGTCATGAAGGCGTCTCGGTGCGCCGAATCAGCGCCGCCGCGGGTGTCTCGATCGGCTTGATCAATCACCATTTTCCGAGCAAGTCCGGTCTGATCGCCGAAACCTATGAGACCCTGGCGCTGAGTCTGCAGGACTCGATCCGACGGCAGGCGGACAACAAGGACAAATCGCCGCGCGAGCGCTTGAGCGATTTCTTTCGCGCCTCCTTCTCTCCCGAAATTCTCGATCCCCAATTGTTCAACGTCTGGCTGGTGTTCTGGAGCATGGTCGCGCATTCGCCCGAAATCCGGGCGGTGCACGACCGTACTTACGGCAAGTATCGATCGATCCTGGAATCCTTGCTGGGTCAGCTCGTGGCGTCAGGCGCCGCCCCGCCATTGAAGCTTCGGCCGGCGGCGATTGCGCTCTCTGCGCTGCTCGACGGGCTATGGGTCGAAATGAGTTTGAGTCCGACGGTCTTCAAGGCCCGCGAAGCGATCGCCTTGTGCGAGGACTGGGTCAACGCCCTCTGCAACGGCGGATTTGTCCGGCTGTTGGGAACTGCGCGCGGCAAGCGGCGCGCGGCGCCGGCCAAGCGCCCGCAAGACGCACTGCGTCAAGGAGCGTAACGCCGCGGGCGGAGCGGATTGCTCGCCGGGCCGCCCACCTCTTGTTATACTACCGTTCAACAAGAGCCTTGGAATAGGTGCCCGACCATGGAAGCGACTTGTTTACCCGCGAACCCCGCCGCAACGGCAGAGGCCCAGTCGATCCTCGATCGCCCGTCGAACCTCGATGCCCCGCCGGACCTCGAAGGATTCAGTCTCCCGGGTTGGATTTATCGGGACGCGGATTTCCTCGAGGCCGAGAAGGAGCGCGTCTTCGCCGGCTCTTGGCAGATCATCTGCCACGTGAATGACATCCCCAAGCCCGGCGACTACCACACCTTGGATTTTCTCGGCGATCCCGTGGTCGCGGTGCGCGGCAAGGACCTGAAGGTAAGGGCATTTTTCAACGTCTGCCGCCATCGTGCGGCACGCCTGCTCGATGGCGGCGCCGGTCATTGCTCCGGCAGAATCGTGTGTCCCTATCACGCGTGGACCTATGACCTCGACGGACGGCTCACCGCCGTACCGCATCGCAAGGAATTCGCCGATTTTGCGCTCGATCAATACGGCCTCAAGCCGGTCGAGACCGAGATCTACCAGGGTTTCATTTTCGTACGCTTGAAGCCGGGACTGCCGAGCGTCGCCGAGATGCTGGCGCCGTACGCGCAAGAACTCGCCGACTACCGGCTCGAGGAACTTGAAGCCTTGGGCCGAGTCACCTTGCGCACACGCCGGGTGAATTGGAAAAACGTGACCGACAATTATTCCGATGCGATGCATATCACGGTCGCGCATCCCGGCCTCACGCGTTTGTTCGGCCAAAGCTACGGCGTCGAGTCCAAGGCATGGGTCGACAAGATGTGGGGACGCCTGCGCGACGCACCCTCCGCGCAGCGCTCGGAGCGGATGTATCAGTCCGTGCTGCCGGATTCGCCGCATCTGCCGGCCGGGCGGCAACGGTTCTGGACCTACTTCAAGCTGTGGCCGAACATTGCCTTCGATCTGTACCCGGATCAGATCGATTTCATGCAGATCATTCCGATCTCGCCCACGGAAACCCTGATCCGCGAAATCGCCTACGCGCATCCGGACGAGCGGCGCGAGATGCGCGCCGCGCGGTATCTTAATTGGCGCATCAATCGCCGGGTCAGTCTCGAGGACAAGGCGCTGATCGAACGCGTGCAGTGCGGCATGGGATCGCGCAGCTTCACGCCCGGCCCGCTCGGCCGCGGCGAGGTGGCGCTGCGCAGTTTCGCGCGCCGCCTGCGCGAACTCATTCCCGAGAGCCGGCTGGAGCACGCGCCGCGCGCCGGCTGGCATGTGCACGATGCCCCGCTCCCGACCAGCCAGCCTCGCCCTGCGCAGTTCCCCGTCGACCTGCGAAACCCTCGTGGCTGACACCGCGCCGCGCGACGCCGTCATCATTGGCGGCGGCCACAACGGCCTGGTGTGCGCGTTCTATCTGGCCTCCGCGGGCCTCAAAGTGACCGTGCTCGAACGGCGCGGCGTCGTGGGCGGCGCCGCGGTCACCGAGGAATTTCACCCGGGC
>Ga0116227_10007207_pt1 | contig 21874 bp, 18 predicted proteins | sample S1TSphgellanicum_FD_89693 | JGI IMG/M metagenome (GOLD analysis project Ga0116227, IMG submission 89693) | Host-associated microbial communities from peat moss isolated from Minnesota, USA - S1T2_Fb - Sphagnum magellanicum MG | ecosystem: Host-associated > Plants > Peat moss > Unclassified...
AAACTCCCTTTTAGCCCGCCCGAGTTTCAAACTTCCCCCACGGGTCCCCCCCCCCCCCCCCCCCCACATGCCTCCCACCTAGCTATAATCTTACAACTTATCTACCTACCAACTCACCCACCCACCCACCTATTTATATACTACCTACCTACCTACCTACTTATCCACCCACCTACTTACATATTTGTTTACACACCCACCCACCCATCCCACCTACTTACTTATATATTACCTACCTACCCACCCACTCATCTACCTATTTACATATTACCTAACTACCCATCTACTTAGGTACCTACCTACCTATAACCTATACCTCCTACCTTCTACCTCCTACCTCCCATCTACCTTAGCCTTACAAGCTATGTACCTACTTGTTTAGCATTATACAACCTACTTAAGTTTATGTACCTTCAACCTACCTACTTACAATTATATTATACCTATATATCTACCTACCTCCTAACTCCCACCTCCCTCCCACCCTACAACCTACCTACCTCTTCTACCTTCCTATTTAGCTACCCCAACCTATTTATAACATGTACCCTACTTAGTTTAATGAATGGAGTTTGAAATGGAAGAATCAAAATTTAACAAGTTTTGAAATTTGTCATCAATTTGTTATTTTAAAAAATATTTTCTTACAACAAATTTGAACATTTACAAAATGTATTGATTTTATTGAATAGATCTTTGAATAGGCTACAAGATTATGCCCTTATTTGCTTCATTTGAACAAAAATTAAAATTTTAAAAAATGCCAAAGTTGGGATTTCCAAATTGTTTCATTGTTAACAAGATAAAAACAAAATGTTGCACATGCTTCACCAACAAAGAGTTGTGTAACTTGGTGGTTAAAGCATTCGGATGCTTCCACAAGGTCTTTGGTTCAAATTCATGTAACTCATGTATATGAATACATGAATTTATATATTTGGTGGTGTATATGATGCATATTGTGGTGTATGTGTATGTGTGTACAATGGTGTAAGGAGGGCATAGGCGGGTACTTACCAAACTAGCATTTTATAAGATAACAATGTGTTGCCACATGGTAATGTATAATGTTACCAAGTGGCAACATTCCTATGGTGCCACGTGTTAACATCAAATGATGTCACGTTTCAAATAAATGATTAGTAAAAAAACCATTTTTATTGGTTATAGTTTATTAGTAACATTTGACCAGTAGTCAAAGGGTATCAGTCAAAAACTCCAGTCAAAAGCACCACGCTATGATTGGTCAGAAAAACCCATCCCAATCCTTATGAACTTGTTAAATTGACTTGTCGCAGAAAACCAAGGGTTTTTTTTTATGCCTACCATTTTGGGGTTCCTTTTTTTATCAAAAAACCCGGTTTGAAAAACTTGGACTTCTAGTAATGCATTCTATCTATTAAGATGAACAACATGTTGAAGGAGTTTGAAGAATTATTATTGGACAACACCATCTTCAAGGTGCAAAATTAAACCTTGGGAGACAAAAATTCCAAATAGAAGGAATGTTGGCAAATAGTTCAAAAGTTCATTGAGCCTATCTTAATTTATTGAAAAAATCTTTGTTAAACACACAAATTGCCATTGCATAGATTTTGTAATCTTGTAAGCAATTCCTTTGTGCCCAATGTCCCACTCCTACTTGGTATTTTGCATCAATAAGTTTCATCTATTTCTTCCCATTGTAAGGTACAAGTTTCAATCATTAGGAGTTGTTTGACGAATCATGTTTATTTATCTTTTGCAAGGTGGAGGAAAAAAGTTGAAAGCATATAACTTGCAAAGAAATCTCACATTACAACAAATGAACACATTTTCAGTAATAGTGTGTGTCATGAGAGCTCACCAATTAAATACCAATTTCTCCAATAATTACAACCTAGTTTGTATTGAAATATAACCTTAAACAATATTTTAATATGACTAACAACAACCACAAACTTGTTGGATTTAATGATAATGGCAATTTTAGATTTTATATGGAGAATGAGATTGCCAAATTCCATAAAGATATTCATAATAGTGCATTTGTCAAATTTTCACATCCTCTTCTTCCATTTTTACATTGATGACCATAGCTACCTAACATTTTTACAATATAAGATACACATGCAAAATTCAATTTTTAACTTTGTTTTGTTATAATAGTTGTTTCACATTATTGTGGTTAAAACAATTGGAATATCTTTTGTCATAATTTATTTATATATTTTATAGAAAATAATCATATCCGAACACCAAAATATTTTTCACTTGTTGACCTTTCATGTTGTAACTATGTTGAACTTGATTTACTTCACATTGGTTACTGATTTTATATTAAATTCCAATGCCAAAACCTTGTGCATTATTTCAAATTTTGATTTTTTTTTTCTATCAATGATGATTTTATTTATTTCAAAAGGATAATGACATGGTGAAATACTTGAATATTATGATGACATGGCAAAAATATGCTTTGTTATAAAAGAATATTCATTCACATTGGAAATTTTGGTAGAGAATTTTCTCATGACATGGCTGAAATATATTACATAATATTATTTCATGTTCATGTTCATAGGGTCACACTCACATTGACAGGGTCACAATTGCATTCACATGCTCACAATATAACGTCATTGTTTTCACAAGTAATTTATGTTCAACATATTCAATAAGGGTGTGGAATTCTTCATCCATTGAGTAAGGTTATGAGCATGTTCAACACATGCAATGGTGGTATTTTTGGTATTGTTCCCACATTACTTCAAATATTGAAACTAACATCCAAGATATAACAAATGGTTAAATTATAAAGTTATTACCTAAGCTCGTACACAAAAAAACCTAAAACACAATTGAAATTTTCTTACCAATTCTACAAATGCCCAGTTCTTGTAGGACGACATGAAAGCATCTTCAACCCAATTGTCCCACTTTCCATCTTCAAACTTCATGTATTATGTTAATCTGGATTTGAATGCATTGATTGTATCTTTTTCCCAATTGTAATTCCACATTATGTACAACAACACCCATAGAATAAAAATTTGTTTAAAAAAAAAAAAGGATGGATGTTAATTCATTTGAACCTTTTGTTCTATTGTAGTCAATGTTTCTATTGATGCCTTTTTATGTTTGTGTTCAATTTCAGCCAACTCCTTGTTGAAAAATTATGGGTAGACAAAATGAATGGGTTGACTAATTGATTTTGGCATGATTTTCCAAAATGATGTCCCCTAGTCCATGTGTAAGAGATCCAAATGGAAAAGATGTCAAGTTGGATGCCACTTTTCCAACAAATTGTCACATTACATATTGTTGTCATAGTTGGTTGTCATGTCAATGTGCATGTTACACCCATTCCTTGTTATTTAAAACAAGTTGATGCACTCTCATTTGTTGCAAGTTCTTCTATGCAAGATATAATAAATTGTAGCCCATCAATACCTTTTTTTTAGAGGGTGATGCATAATTATCATCTAATGTCTCATTATTATTAAATAGGTTTACCATAACATGTCTTCATGTTTGCCCCTTCCTATACTTTAGAACTTGAATTCCAACTTTTTGCCTTGTCATTTGTTGGATGCTAGCACTACCTTTCTCCCATTCAACTATAACAACCAATTCAAGGTCCTTCTTGCTTTTTTTTTAGCCAATATTTTCCCATCCTTTTGGCTTGACATCAAACATAAACATTTCATCAAAATTGCACCTATGATGTTGCACATCGTACCTAACAAGCAAATGTAATCCATGGAGTATTTTAAGTCAACACACTTGCCTGTTGAATTTATCTAGAACAATTTTCTTATCTTGCTCCTCATCAATTTCTACTTGGGTTTTTAGTGGCAAATGAGAACAAATGTCTTCTCATCAAATAACATTTGTTTCAACATCTTGGTTTCCTATGTAAACTTGAAATTAAGGTAAATAGGAAATTGCACATGTTTAATCAACATTGGATAAAAGGGTGCATTGTCACAACCCCTATGCTAATGTTTTGAAAGTCTAAGGTAGGCCACTTTCCACCACAACTAATGCACACATCTTGCTGCCTTTTTGTTATTTTCTCATTGTCATTGGGTGTTATTTGGCATATTGGTTTTTTTTATTAATATATTTTAACAACAATGAAAATATATTTCACCTTGGCAAAAACATAATGAACAACACTTGGAAATTCGTTGTGCCTTCAACAAAAATGGACAACTTTAGTTGGTGACTGAATGTGCCCCATAGGTGTTACCTGAATAAACATAAATTCTAGTTTGAGCTCATTATAAAGCTTTAGAATTACAAGTCGCTCCACAAATTTCCTAGACCCAAAGTGCACAAAACAGTGAACCAACATGACAATAGTTAGGTATGTTTCAACCTCTATAAACAACATGTTCCCAACTTTGCAAACGTTGTTATTTATGGCCATTGGAAAACTTGAAACCCATATCAACACCCATGTCAATTCATATGATGAATTTGCAATATGGATTTACAACTTCATTGAACATGTTGCATAATACAATCTTTGTCATTTCATTTGAAAAATTAAGAAATCATTGAATGAAATTTCACTTTCAACTTTGAAATGTTCATGAGTTAAACTTTGAATAAACATATTGATGAAATTAGCCTTATTTCTTGATTAAATTCCTACCTAACTTGTTAATTATGTAATATAGATCCAAGCATTATGGAAGCATTTTAGTATGCAAAACACATTAAGTCCCATTATTGTTCACCATGGTGTAACAAAAATTAAAAAACAAATTGCACTCCACATTCCCATGTCATTACCTTCAAAACAATTCTTAGCATGTTACCACAAAGATACCCACTACTCACAAGTGCACACTAAAGGTTTATTTAAAGAAAATTTTTACATTGCACAATAGAATAAGACAACAAAATCTAAATCAAACATGCATGGACTTTTGTCAACAACTCCTCATGAGATAATGGTTTTTGTGATTTGAACTCTTTTATAGACATGTTACCATTGGACAAGGTTTCTTCCTCAAAAAATTATGTGCTTTCCATGAACGCCCTAGCAAGACATTGTTTAAAATAAAAAGGCGCTTCCACAAATACTTCATAGCCATGGATTCTAACGAAAAGCAAGTAATTTACCAAAATAGCAAGTTCGGGCTTGAAAAACTTCAACTTCTTGCATGCCCAATTTATTGCTTCCACCCAAAGAATTCGCAATTCAACTTGTGCTTTGAAGCTCTTGATGCAATATGACTTGAACATTCATGGGACAATATCCAACATTATTAATGTGCAATAAACCAATTAATCATTGAAGCTTGTATAACTCTAGAGATGGTGCTTGAAGCTTGTACTATGACAAAAAGATGTTACATAAGACAATTGTTACATTGTAGTAAGGTTTAGGATCAAAGGTGATGCATTTGGCAATGGTTTTGATTAGTGCGAATAGGGTTTCAAATGGACACATGTTACATGAAAACTCATGGGATGGTGAAATGGCTCATGCCATAATAAGGTGACATGCAATGGGAAAAATCTCCATCCCATGGATGCCATGGCATGGCATCACATGTTACACAAAATATATGGAGTCACATGCTTACATGGCAGTTATGTGGATGGGGATGGGGTGAGGCTGGGAGGTTTATTTTGGTCACATCATGCTCTGATGACAACAATTCCCTCAGGGCGCATTTTTTTTTTTAGGCATGTTTAACATTTGCCCTTTACTCCCTCACAAAACTAATAATTGTAAGTGCAATTTTTTATCACAGATTTTGTTTTAACATAGTTTTTTATTACATGTTTTAATATAGCTAAATGCGTAGTCACATTCAAACTCTACTTGACTTATAAGTCAAACATTGACTAAAAACGTAGAGATCTGAGAATTGGAAATCAACTTGTGAATCTTCAAAAAGTGACACCTATCATTTCTTTTTATGAGAACACAAGTTCATTTAAAGCATTTAAAGTTCCTTACAAATCATCCATTTGTTGTTTTTATTGAAGTGTTCCTGACATGGAGTAATAATAAATTTCCAAAACAATTGGATTGATCCAATGGAAAACCTTTGTTCATTCAATAAATCACATCACCAAATTTCAATTGACTTCCATTGGCTTGTTGTCATCACAATACATCATGTGCAATTATGACAACAACAAGCTAGGTAATGAAAAATGACTCTTAATGGGTCATATGATCATAGGATTGGCACCTAATGGTATGACCTTGTACGCATCCATTATGAGGCAGATATGTGGAACACCAAACATTGAGAATTTGAAGACTGTCCCAAGTCCAAGAAGTGCAACCACAAATTCATTGTTCCCAAACCTCAGAACAACATTACCCAGGCTGTGCACTGTCAATCCTCAACCTACAAAGCTGACATAATTTTATCACCCTGGAGAGCCACCTAACATCTTTGCAAAGTGCCTTTCAGCATTTGTTTAATGTCATGAATTTTCTCCATTTTGAAAAAAATACTAATGACCCAGCAACCTCATCAAAGTTTTTTTTAATGAAAAAAAGACCTAAATTTGACAGATTTTGAAAACAAAAATTAGGAATCGTCAGATTTTTACATTATGCTTTGGTAGGTAGCCACAAAATAGAAGGCACCTATGAGCCTAGGAGGAACATTATGCCTTGTGGGAAAAAAAAATAAGTTTAGGTTTTAATTTGGCTTACAAAGATCTGAAGCTCCTTCCAACCCATTTTAGCAATTCACATACAAACAATCAAAATCCAAACCCCAAAAATACAATCCAAGTGGTAGTAAAGTTTTAAAACTAATGAGAGTGATGTCTCTCCTCCCAATGGAAAACACAAGAAGAATTCAAGACCCAAGAAAAAAACAAAAATACCAAATGACCGAAAGTTCAAAAACCAATGAAATGATTTCTTTCCTCAATTAAAGAAAATTAGACAACAGAAATCCAAATTCAAAACATAATATTATAAACATATAAACTGAAGAAATAATCAAAGTGATGTCTCTTAAATGACATTGCAAGAATCAAACCCCAAAAAATCCAGTGGCCAAAAATTGCAAAAACCAATACAAGTCATTTCTTCCCCAATAGAAAGAAAAAGAAACGTGAATCCAAGACCCCAAAAGAGAAGCAAATAGCCAAATGACCCAAAATAATATCTAACCAAGTCAATGGAAAAAAGAATGAAAAAAGAATCCAACCCGCTTCCCTTCCCAAAAACAAAAACCAAGTGACCCAAAAGATAAAAGTTTGATCAAAGTGATTGATGTCTTTCCAATTAAATTAGACATGGTCACAGTACCTGTTGTTGCTCCTATTAATTAGCTAGTTGAGGGGTGCACCCAAAGTTTTTGTTTTTATTGCAAGGAGTCACTTCGATGAGCCTTTCACAATTTTCTTTTGGAAACAATTCGAAGTACAGAGGTGCTTCCCTTTGGCACAGCTTTCTAAACTATGAAAGTTTGAAGGTTGGGCAAAAACTATCGGATAAAAGTTTGATTCTGTTGGGAAGGTCTTGGGGATCACCTGGAGTAGCTGTTGGGAACATCCTTGTGTTCCGTTGGGAAACTAAGAGAACAGACTAGGAACACGGTGGGAACGCCAATATCCGAAATAATTAAAACCCCACGACCCCTCCCCTCCAAAAGACGCTCGGAGTGCTGACATGCCCAAAATCAAGGCCCAAGCACGGGCTCTGATCGCGCATCGCATGGGTCATTTTGGAAATGCCCCCTCTTGGGGCCGTCACTTACACATGTAAGGTAAAATATCCCTGGGTGCCCCGACCAGGACCTCCAGGGGAGCACTAGTCACTGACCTAGGGGTAAATAAATGACAAGCGTGTGCTGCTATGGAACCTATCGAGCGTTTCTGCGGTAATAGGGTTCAGGGTTTCTCGTCTACAGTTGCTGCTCTCTCGCTCTCTATCTCTCTCTCTCTCGGGTGCCCCTACGAGCTTAGATCCAATTCCGATCCAATTCCTAGTATTTTGTTTTGGTCAGACATAGTGCCTGTTGTAGTGGTGGCAAAATTCTGGGATCACTCTACTGCTGCATTCGTTCCTTTCTTGTCTACCGTCTGTGAAAAAATGCACTAGATCTGGCGTTTGTCAATTCGATCTCTCTCTACGCATGTTTGTTCGCTGTGTGTTGAGGGTTGCTTTGTCGTCCTTTTTTAATGTGAGTGATTTCTGGTCGTTGCGCCATTTGCTGACTAATTTGTTAGGTCAGTGGTTTTTTTGTTTATGGTTTGGCGAAGTGAAAATGGGGTTGGCGTGTTGAGAAACGGAGGAGGAGGAAGAAGAGGAGGAGGCACACAGAGGAGCGCCGCAGCCAAAAGGGAACCCGAAGAAGGCGGAAGGTTCTAGAGCGCAATGGGACTGATGGTCAGCATCTTCTCCAGAAGTCGGAATAACGACTTTGAGAAGAAGCTGGAACATTTGTCGAAAGAGGAAGTAATTGTGCACACTCGACTAAAACGGCGCACTCAGAACTGGAGGAAGCTTGCGAGAGCTTTGATCGTCTACTCTGTCATCGGCGAGGTTGGTTCACTTTCCTGTTTCTGCAGGTATCTCGAAAGTTTCCCTATCGTGAATCTCTCTTCAAATAAAAATGGGTGTTGGAAATCGATCGCAAAACACAAGGAGTTTGATGAAATTAGGTTTCGGGGTGGCAGGCGTTGCTTCTGGGGCTAGCGATCCTCTCTACACGATCGGTGCAGTTGCCATGGCAGGTGCGCGCTATACGGGTGCTTCCTGTTTTTGCATTGCCGGCGGTTGTCACGCTGCTGTATTCCGGGTGTGCAAGTTACAATCGAATGAGTGAGCCTTGTTTCTTCAGGACCTTTTTTTGTCTGGAGGTCTTACATTTCTTTTAGTGCACCCAATTTTTCTTGTGAACCTCAGCCTTCATCCTTCTGCTATTTCTCCTTTGCTAAACTAAGGTGGATATCTGAAAGGCTGGTTTATTGGCAGGGGATCGCAAGGATCATCAACGTCTGGAAAGATTGAAAGCTGAACGGCAAGAGAAAATCAATGAATTGAAAGAGAAGACTAACTATTACATCACACAGCAGCTCATTCAGGTGAGAACACAGTGCCATGGTTTATTTTCTGCTGTGCTAATGGTGAAGATTTCTCTGCAATGCCCTTTTCATGCAACTGGGTTGAATTCAGTTGAATTTTGTTTCTTTCTCTGTCAGACATAGGTGCTTGTACTTTGTCTGTCTGCTTTAGCTGTTCTTACCCCCGGCATGATGTGAGAAACTCAGGTAAATTTGTAAAGAGAGTAAGGAGACTCTGATATTCTGAGTTTGGTGGGCAGCGTTATGATCCTGATCCAGAGGCAAAAGCTGCAGCAGCAAGTATCCTAGCATCTAAGTTGGGAGCAGAGTCCGGTCTTAAATTGGCACTGGCTGCAGGCCTTACCAATAAAGAGGAGCTGACTGGAACTAACAGTGGAAGTGATGCGATCCCAGGCTCTGGTAAAAGCTGGGTCACTGATAAGGGAAAGTCAATGGGGATGAGAAACCGCAAGCGACAAGGGCATCAAGGTAGTGCTGGGAAAGTGACATCACCTGATATACAGAGAGTGGAGGGACCACCACAAAACAGACAAGGTACCCAGGAGATTTGGGAGGATGAGCAAGGTATGGAGTTGGCACGTCCTCAGAGCAAGCCAGGTAATGGAGGCTGGATTGCACGGCTTGCAGCTATGCTTGTTGGGGAAGACCCCACTCAGTGCTATGCTCTTATCTGCCAGAAGTGTCACATGCATAATGGTAAGAAAGCAGGAGTTTAAGGCACTGTGCCAACATGTTTTCAATATGTCCTCATGTAATGTGTGTTGCAGCTCTCACTTTTTGAAATTGCTTAATTTATGTTAGCACCTGGCACTATGTGGCTTTGCAAAGCCACACAGTTGCCTGATGATATGCCTGCTTAATCTTGACAAGTACCACTTGATCCAATTTTATATGGTTATAAGTTTGTGATTGAGGTCATTTCCATTTCAATTTTTTTGAGTTCTCAGTTGTCTCTGAAGAGTATCATTAGTACCATTTCATTCAGCTTGGACAACATGAGGGACATATCATGTAAGATTGTACCAGAATCCATCTAGTATCATACTCAGAATGTCCCACAGCCTTTCTGTGTCTTCTGTACTCAATAGTTCATCCCCCCAAGAGCATGGGCACCAATGTTTAAATATTTGCATAGCAGTTGAAAGGCTGCTCATGTTGATGGAAGTGTAGTAAACAATGACAATGGCTCCAAAGGCTGACTTTTAACATGGTGGGGCTGCTATCTTGTGTGATTTATGAGCAGGGCTGGCAAGGAAAGAAGATTTTCAATACATAACCTACTACTGTCCACACTGCTGTACTCTCAATGGCTCTCAGCAGGTAGGAGATAATGGGGTTGAAACCAACAGAGGCCTTGATGGGTTGTCAACTAGACCACTACAGTCAACAGGAATGTCTCCAGTGGGAGCCAACCCTAGTACCCATAAGGGGGAAGATCCAACAACACATAGTCCAGCTGATAGCATTTATGCCTCTGGTGTGGAATTGGGCAGTGCTGAAGATACCATAGTTGAAGATGACACTTCACAACCTACCTCCAAAGTACCTGAAGGAAATAGTTAGTGGCGTTGAGGGAGGGAGGGAACAGTAGATAGAGAAAAATCCTCATGGCTCAATTGACCAATACTAATGTGTCTGATATGGGTAGAGCATGTCTTTATTTTTATTTTTTGGTACAAATGAAGAGCATGTTTGAATTGGCTTCACATATTTGAAGTACACAGAATTTTTTTCTTTTCCTCTTGCTTTTTCAGCTCAGAAGAGCCCTCTGTAACCAGAGTAATTTCAATCAGAATCTTACTGTCAACAGCAAAGAGTTCATTCCATCTTGGTATGTTGTTGCACATGCAAAGTTGTGTCTTCGTAACAACCATTGACAAAGGAAAAAGATGCAGTGCCCCAGAAGATGGCAGAGAGGAAGAATATAACAGAAAAGAAGCCTAATTCTGTGACTCAGATTTTGGGGTGAACTTACATCACAGAAGATTCAATTCCCAAAATTTCCTTGCTCAAGAATATGGCCAGGTTTGTCAAGATCTTGATGAGAACTTTCCATTTTTGCATTGGACTTCAGTCATAGGTTCAAGCCTGTGTTGCATCATCATTGTGTGTGTAATGGAGGTGGATGGACAGCAGTAGCTGATTGTAGGAGTGAAGGAGTGAAAGTGGGACCCAATCCTGATCTCATTCAATGGACACAGTGAGCTGGTGATTTGGTGCAATAATCTTTCAACAGTATTTAGGAGTATTTTAGTTTTCAACATGGAAACTTCAAATTTGATTAACTAATTATTTGATAGACATGTGCTGATATTGCCCTTGTACTACAATAGACTTCATCATTGGACACTAGTGTACAAGCCATTTCCTTTGTTTGGGTGTAGATGATCTCCATGTAAGAGGTTCGGCTTTATAACAGCTCCATCAACACATTGACCTACATAATATTTCAGATCAAGTATAGCATTTACATGCTAGTTTGGGGTTGTAGATGTCATTTAGGCCAACAAATTTACACAAAATCCTATGCTTGTTGAAGGCCATGTAGTTATAATGATTGGTCTAATGTGATTGGATTTAAATAGTCTCTCATCTTCTATTATCTCATTTTCCATGATTATGAGATTGGGAAAGAATTGTACACCATGTTGGACATGGTAAACATTGGTAGAGGCCCAAATAGACAGTATGGGTGGAGATCTTGTAAGTTGAACATGGTGATGGTGACCATTGATGGATGTGATTTACAAATTTGCGAATGTATTGTGATGAGAGGGTTTAACATATGACATTTTGTGGGGCATGGTGGTTTTGGGTTGTTTAACATGGTGGGATTTTGTTGATTGGAGTAAAGAGGGGAACTAGATGCTTACTATATACATGCTTGCAAGTGTGTATGTTGACTTCAAGTTGGTGATGGTAATGAGAAGTGATTGTAAGATAAATAACAAGGAAAGGGGGGAAAAGGGAAGAATTACTATGTAAGAGAAGGGAAGCTTGTTTGGTGTTTCTGTTGTTGTGAAAAAGGAGGGGCAAATTACATCAAGATCTCAAATATGGATGGAATGACATGACGTCACTAGAAAATGCAAGACATTCAAAACCTTCTTACAAATTTTGTGAGTGTCAATGTATTGACCTATCCAACACTCATATGTAATGTTGTAAGGTTTGACTAATGTCAACGCAAAGTTTATTTACAATAAATTTGGACACTTTTGCTTGTAAGTGATTGAAACTAGATTCTTAATAATATGTGACCCTTCTCCTAAAAGGTTGTGGGTTCAAAGGTAGGAAGGAATGGTAGTGCATGCATCATTATACACCCCTTATAAACTTTGTGAACGTTAATGGATAGTTCTAAGAAATGCTTAATTCATGGACTTTGTGGTCAACACTTGTGTTGACTTGAAGTTGAAGATAATAACTTTGCATGTGTTGATGGTTTTAAGCACTGCTTAGTTCATGACTCCATGGTCAGCACATGCTAACTTGTATTGAAGTTCATAAAAAATGTTCAATGGTGCATGTAATCACTCCTTATTGATTTTGAACATCTAAACTCTCCAAAAATGGGCCACATTATTACATTAGCCTAGTTTCATTGACAAGTAGTAGTGTCCAAATTTATTTTAAATAAAGTTTGCACCAACATCAATTGACATCAATCAAATTGAATGAATGCCACACATGTCACATAACATAACATTCGCAAAATTTGTAGGGAGATTTTAACATCCTATACCCAAAGCTTCATAAAAATGGATGGAATAAACTAATGGATTATTTAAATGTCACCACCAAGGCCAATCATTTTTATTTTTTTCAACATTTCCTCTTGTTGGGTGTTTAACAAGGCTTTTCATATTTCTAATTTGCATCAATTTCATGTTGTAGTGCAACAATAATAACTCTTTTGTTGTCATCTAAATGTTTTGATCCATGGTGGGAAATGATTGGTGTTTAAAACAATAATGTGGTATCATGAATTGACATAGGTATTATAACGTGCAACATCTTTATGAATTCACATTGCTTCTCGAATGATTTTTGCAAGGGAGATGGATGCCAATAAAAAATATTTGGTGGCAATACACAAGTGTGTGTATTTTGTTCTAGTTTTCAAAGTGTGTTTTTATGGCTTGAATGATTCTTTATGAGCATTTATTTTGTGAAAGCACACTTGTCTCTTTTTCTTTCTCTCTTGGATTTTGTTCTATATCAACATCATATTGTTTTTTAAAAAGTGATGTCAAGATTGGCTTTGAGGAAGTAGGGTTTCAACTTTGGAATGCCACAAAAAAATTTGGTCTCATAATGTGTACTTGAAACACATTCATATATGTTTCCATTTTGCTATTGTTATTCATCTTTGTTTAGGTTTTCAATTAGTTTAACTTATGTTTCTTTTGTAGGGCCTCTTTCTTGAAGATGATGAAAACATTGCACAAGATCATGACAACAAGGGACAAAGGTGATGCAAATGTAATAAAAGGCAAAAGGACTAACCAACAAACCCTACATAAATAGTTGGTTGTTTTGTTTTTCCCTCCTTGTATCTTGTCCCTTTTCATATCTTGTGGAATAAGTATCCACCGTTATTGAACAAGCCACACCACTAAAATAACCATCAACAAACCATTTCAAAAAAAAAAATTAACAAGAAAATATGGAGTTGTTCTTTAGGTTTTAAAGAATGAAGAGAACTTCAAATGTATTACTCACCAAAGTTTTTTTTCATGTGCAAAGATTTTTTTCCAATTTTTAAAAGGCATTGGCATTGTACAATTTTCAAAACCTTTATAGATTAGGAACTTGAAGAATTTTCAATTTAATCAAAGGTTCTTCCATATCAATATTGAGTGTGCAAAGAGATTAAAAAAGGTTTGAGTTAGGTTTTGGCAAGACATGTAACTTATATTTATAGATGACATATGTTTTTTCACTTGGAGGATCATTTATGTTGGCTATATGATGTCATTTTACTTTGATTTATGAATATAAAGATGGTGCAAGATAATGAACCATGAAGTTTTCAAACATGTTTGAATTTATTAAAATAGTTGTTGAAGGCACATATGGTGGAGCACAATGCATGTCTTTGCTACCCTTACACTTGAGAAACATTGTTATATGTCAAACTTTTAAAAATAAATTTTCAATGGGTAAAAATAAGGTAAAAGAAGCCAACAACGGCCTCCTAAGTTGCTATGATTGATTTTTAAAAGATAATGTGGCAACATGTGATCACTTGAAGTTGAAAAATACTAAGACAATGTTGATCAATGATGCTTGTTTATATACATTATTTCACAATCTTTGAAAACATTGGGTTTTGATTTTCAACATGTGTTGAAAAATATTTTATATTTGTTGGATTACTTTCAAACTTACCTAGATTTTAGATTGGTATATTAAAAAGTGTGTATCACAAATACAACACACATTTTCACCATTAATTTGATGTACTAGACTTGCAAACGTGTCAAATAAACATTGATTACAGTAATGTTGGCTCCTTTTATCACAATTTGACTCCAATCTCTATGAAGGATGGAAGCATTAATCAAGCAAGAAATGCACCCTAGACAAGACATCAACCCTCAATTAATTGCCCACTAAATTGCTAGGAGCCTCACTTGAATCACACTTTTGAAGATTTTGATGACACTAATTGTAATATGGGGTTCACCCAAGATCCAATGGAACGGGCATCACCTCCAAGCCTACCCCCATCAAAAGAAAAAGTACAAAATAGAGATAACAAAACAAGCAATGATGATAGTGACTTGGATATCCTTGAAGATTTTTGAACTCTTATTATAAGGTTTCATCTTGAAAAATAGTCACAATTTCAAATCATGACTAAAAATTTAGTTTTTACATTTTCCATTTTGTATTATGAGCTACAACTTTTATTAATACATCATGTAGATTATACTCCATTTATATGCGATAAAGGACATTTATTTGGTTCTAAATTTTTGAAACAATTTTGAATTTTTTTTGAATTTTAAATTTTTTAGAATTCCACATTTCAAAAACTATGAGTGTTTTTGAATGTGACTCATAGGTTCTTATCATCTTTTTCCATCAAAATGGTTTTATTATATGAAACCTTTTTTATAGTCCTTTGTAAATTTGACTTTTAATACAAGAAGGTTTGCTTTCAAATGTCCTAAACTAAAATTTGATCAAATTATTTTTTTGGTTTGAATTTATTAACATCCATATGAGTGAAAATTTAACAACTTACCATGATTGCCATGGTTTCAACTCAAAAAACATAAATATTTATCTAATTTTGATTAGTTATGTCCATGGTTTGATGTCCTTTTTGAATAGTGATTACACCCATTGTAAAGCTACAAATATCCTACCATTATGAAGACATGGAAAACATTCTAAAAATTGTCACCTATTTTCTAATTTTTTTCCCTCACCAACCAATAGTTTAACATGGTGAATGGACGTTTGATATTCATCAAACTTTCCTCATGTTTTCATTTGAATCATATAAAGACATAGGTGCAACACCTTATCAAATGTGTGTTTCATAACAAGTCTAATATCACACCACCTAATGAATTTCTCTAGCTAAAAACAAAAAGCGTGTGATTTTGTTTCTAAAAATCCATCATGATCATTGTGAATAGCTTTTACACTTTTTACTATGGGGTGAAAACACATTACAATGACCATTTTTAGGCCTTTTTTGGTATTATATTATAATATACATACCACCCAAAATGTGTTGCATTTAATTTTGGGTTTGAATATAGTGTTTGGGCATTAGAATTATAATTTTCACAAAACTAATGCTATTTAATATTATTTGAAATAAATAAATTTAAGAACCATGGTTATATTTACAATATACATGACATAATAGATATTAAACATTCATTTAAAAACAAACATCCATAATATCAAACATGTGTTATTATGTGTGTATTGTAAATAAAAATTTGTGTTTTTTGGGGGTTTGTATTTGCACTAGATATTTGGTTTCATCAATCATTCAATAAATGTTTGAAAATGGATTCTATGCATTGACCAACTCATAATGCATATCACCTTGCATTTCAAAATCATTATTTGTTAAATTTTCAATAATTTACAATGTACTTATGCTCAACACCCTAAAAGACCATCATTTGTAAAATAAAAATTATCAAACTTTTCACATGGTTCACAAACATGTTCCAAACTATTTAGAATCACATGTGAAATTAATATTACAAATTTCATAAACGTTAAAAAAATTTCAATTGGAGTATAATTGGAGTAAAAATACATAATTACAAGTATTAATTTTTGTACAAATATATTATAGTCCACCATGATATACATATAAAATAATTAGTTTCTTTTTTATCATTCATTGGGTTATATTCTACCATAAATATACAAAACAAAATTGTGACATGATTTAGGCTCAAAAACACACATTCAAAAAACAATTACAATACATGACTACATAAAGGTTGTCATTACATAATGTGCTTTCACCTTATGGCTTAGAATAATGTTTTGCAAATACTTGGGTTTGCCAAGTACTCATTGTTGGTTCCTGTTTTGGTTACTTGAAGCTTAATTAGACATGGACAACCTCATGTCCACATTTTAGACTTAGGTTGGGAAAGGTTAGAGGAATTAATTGAAAACCCACCACCTTGAAAGGTAATTGTTTGTTTTATGAAAAAACAAAACCAACAAAGAACCAAAATTAAACCAATGTTTTGAAAAAAATATGGTTCCAATTCCAATTTAAGGTTATGCGTTTTCGTTGGCATTAGGGTGGTGAATTGTTGTCAAAGGTTAAAGCTCAAACCTTTTTTCCATAATCATGTTATTTTCATCTTTTGTTGCTACTTGCTACACCATCACCATTTTCTTCTTGATTTTATTGTTGCATTAATGTTTGCACAATGATATTATTTTTGTTGTTTGCACAATAGCCCACATTAGTGGTTGGTGGTTGTGGTGTTATCATTGTTGTCGTAACTTGTCATTGCCCAAGTATACCATCGTCCTCTTCATGTTCACTTTCTTATGGTTTCAATTATCATTGTCATGGTTTTTCCATTGTTACAACTAGTTATTTTTTGTCATCATTTTCTTGATCTTGATGATCTTATGGTCCTTGTCATCACCATGGTTTTTTTTTGGTTGTTGTAGCCAATAATTGGTTACCATCACCTTCATGATCTTCATACTCTTGTGTCTTGGTCATCATGATGGGGGTGAAAGCACACTAAGGGTGAGCCACTTTTGTTCAAAAAAGGTGATTATAACAATTATTATAGTTGACAATAAGTTAAAATATTGATGGCATCCTTTGGCTAACTTAAACAAAAGCAAAAAACTTTAAAATTTGCACAACAACATTTTGGAACTCAAAGTTCATTTTGACTCAAAATTAATCTTGATCCAATGGTTAGATGAGGAGGATTGAATAAAATCAATGTAAACAGAGTATATAACTTACAAGTTTTCAACAACAATCAATCAATGTACACAAAGTATATAACTTACAAGTTTTCAATGGCCATAAGGCCTCATGTTTGTGATTCATGAAACATTACCAAACAAAAGGAAATTGAAAAAAATTACAATTCCCATCTATAAAATCTCCTCCTCTTTGATATGGTAGTGGTTTTTTCCTGAAAGGAAAATATTATTATGCATTCATTGTTAAAAAAATGCAAAAAACACATTTTTTGAATGGAATTTCATCCAAAAAATTTTAATTTCTAAAATTTATTAATTTAATTAATTTATATCAATATCATGTACCATAAAAAAATTCACCCAAAAATTTCATCAACAACCTTACTTTTTAAGTACATATTCAAATTTTCAAACTCCATGACTATATTTGGTCACAAATATATTCCACGCATTCAAATCTTTCAATGTTTGTTGAAATTTTCAAAATAATTGATTAAATTAAATTTAAAGCTAATCAAATATACCTAAAACAAGTTTAAAAATCCAAGATGTGATGTCCATATGTTACCAAAAATTTTCATTGTAGAAAGATTATACTTGTGACTACGATTTTTGGGAGGCTTAATGTGCTTTCACCCATGGTTTTATGGTTCTTACATCCAATAACTACTTACCATCACCTTCCTGATGTTGCTAATCTTGTGGTCTTGCTTGTTATCATGGTGTTCTTATTGTTATAATCAATAATTACCCAAAAAAAATTTCATGATCTTAATGATTTTATGGTCTTGGTCATCATCATGGTCTTTTCATTGATGTAACCAACAAATTCCCACCATAGCCTTTTTGATTTTGATGATCTTTTGGTCTTGGTCATCATCATGGTCTTCTCAATGTTGTAGCCAAAACTACAATTATTGCCCTTTTAATTTTGATGATCTTTTAGTCTTATTCATCATCATGGCCTTATTGTTGTCGTGACTAGTAACTACCACCATTACCTTCATGATCTTGATAATCTTGTGGTCTTACTCATTGTCATGGTTTTTTCATTGTTGCAATTAACAATTGTTGCCATTGCCTTCCTGATGTTGATGCTCTTGTGGTATTGATTGTCATCATGGTATTTTCATTGTTGTAACTAACAATTATTTACCATTTCCCTCCTGATTTTATTCATGTTAAAGTCCTAATTCTCAATTGTGACATTTGTGTTGTTTTCATTGTTACTTGTTATAGCCAATAACTAACCATTATTGAATGTCTTTTGAATTTTTGGGGGTTTAGGTTTTAATGCCATGGAAATTTCCCAAATTCCTCTTACAAAGGTGATTGTTCCCACTTATCCTCCATTAGAACATTATTGTTGTGGTTTTTGCATTAGGTTTTGGTGCAAGTACAAGCATAATACAAACAACAAATTCTATAACCATAAATGGTACATGGTAAAACACATTACACCCCCCAAAAATATAATCATAAATAAAAAATTTCTACATTTCATAGCTTTGGGTTCATATGGACATCACGTATTGAATTTTTTTTGTTCTTTTCAAGTATATTTGATCAGCTTTCAACTTAAATTAGTTAATTCACTAAAAATTTCCAACAAACATTGAAGAATTTGAACACATGAAATATATTTGTGGGGTGAATGCACAATCCACCGGCTCACTTTTGGACAAATTAGGAAATCCATATAAGTCAAAAGTCCAATTTTTTGCCCAATTAATTAATTATGTGGATTATTTTTATTGATTAATGTGATGTCATGGTTTCCCCATGTAGGAAATACGCGTTTTACGCAGGGAAATTTTTAAATATTTGTGTTAAGGTTTTTGGTTGATTCAACCATAGTCATCCACCAGCTTTGGGTTAGATGAACTAGGGAAGATGTTTAGTGCCTTCATGTTTGTCATGTATTGCATTGCTTGATTGTTACACATGTGTTGTGGTAGAGCTTTGACGAACATAGAAAATACCACTTGAGTGTATGATGCTAATATTATAATGTTCTTCTAAAACTTGAATAATATACTCAAGATCTCCTGGTATCGCAATCAATGGACATTAATGTAGGTACATGCGGGAAAATCACAACTAAGGTGAAAATAGAAGGCGAAAATGTCCCAACATGCTATGTCGACCTTTTATATGGAACAAAACTTGACATTATTTTTGACAAGAAGGCTAAGTTGTCTCAAAGAAGTTTTTGGGAAAAGTATGGCATCTCCAATGAAAGTATGACACCCAAAAGACTCAAGATAAGGAAATATATAGAAGAAGAGGAGGTAGTAGCCTTATTTGGGCCCTATAGCCATAATCGTTATAAATATTGCCATCAAAAACAAAACCTTGTGGATGATCTTGCACCAGAAAACTCAAGTGCCCAACATTCGAATGATTGACAAAGCTAAGGCCCACATGATTGCTTATGAAATCAAGAAGGGCCAAAAGGTGCATTGGTGCATGTTGGCCAAGTGGACCATACATGATTAGCTTCGTAGCTACAATCTCTAGAAGTAACTCTATCTGGCAAACTTGTCCCTGGACTAAATTTAAATAATTTTGTGGGTTCAAATACAGAGGAGTAGGAAGAGGGTTTTATGCCATATTCGTCCAACATGCCCGAACCATTAAGTAAACAACAAGTGCCTATTCTTGGCAAATCTTTGGTCCAGTGCATCAAACATTGGCAAGAGGGACCTTCCAACCTTAAAAGAAATCGTCTTTTCGTTACAAAAGGTGAAGGAGGAGGCCTAGAAGAAATTCAATAAGGTTGAAGGTCAAGATGAGTATAGATTCATGCTTATTTCATTTATACACACAAAATTGACTCAATTGCTTGAAAAGCTTGAGGCATTGGTCAAGAAGGTTGAGGATATGCGTTATCATAATAGCGTAAAGGAAATAATGAAAGTAACTATTGTTGAGAAAGAACTTTTGCAAAGGAAAGTTGATACACAAATTTTCTCGATTAATAGTTTTAGATATATATCCCAAATAGGGGATGAAGAGCACATGAGGTTGCATAAAAAACATGAATCAATGGAAGAGGCATGGCACTCTGCACTCTTGAAGTTGGATGGCTGGAAGCGACACAAGTTGACACTTTATGTTCAAGTCCAAGCAATGTTGAGTGGGAATCAACGCCCAACTTTCGCCCCATCACCATTGCCATTTTTAGGTTTAGAAGTGAATATGAAGTTACTTATCCATGCTTGATAAAAAATTTGCCTTGCCCATTTTGTCACAAGTTGTTTGAGCTTACTTGGGATGTTAAGATGGTGTCTTGCAAACACGCATATCACTTTTGGCATGCGTTAAGTCATTTTTCTACATCTACTAAATGTTTGTATGAGGGGTGTGGCCAAGAGATGCATCCCCTATGGTGGGCGTAAGCAAGAATAAAAAAGATCGGCATCACTAAAAAAGTGGGACCATGAATGGATTGGACTACAATGGCTTTTACTTTGGGCGATTATGATAGTGAGTTATTTTGCATCCCCTTAAATTGTTTTTGTTTCCTTTGTTGATGTTTAGTTTTGCAACATTTCTATCCAAATCCAATGTGAGCCATAGACTTGTTCAAATTTCTATAAGTTTTGCATCATTTGTGTTTTAGGGTTGCAAGTTTGCACAATCCAAACCACCTTATTATTGCTTAAACTTTTTACTTATCATAAGTAGAAGTTTTTATAGTTAATCAATTTCTTACTATGTATATTAGGTGTTATCATTATTTCCTTAAATTATTGCCACCTTCAATCTAATGTGAACCATGGATTTGTTCAAATCTTTGTTGAGTTTTGCAACATTTCTATTTTAGGGTTGCGAGTTTACCCAATCCAAACACCTTGCTATTTATAAAAAAAATTAGGTCACTTGAATATAAGTTTTTGCAATATGTTAGTTTATTATTGTGAAGATTGGCTATCGCCCCCTCCCTTAATTAGTGCTACCATGAATCTAGTGTGAGCCATGATTTTGTTCATGGATGCAAAGTTTCACAAATATATTTGAGGATTTTGTTTTTCTAGTAGTTTTGTTACAATGTGTTGTGATTAGTAGACTCACACGACAAAGTTCTTTCATAGTCCATGTTATTTCATAACCATCACAACTTTTTTCAAGTACTTAGTAAGTATGCCATTTACACTACTAGAAATCTTGTCATTTGCAACCAGTCACTATGCAATTGGCATGCAACTAGTTGTCGTTTGTAACTATCTGAGTCATGTTTGCAACTACAAATTTGGTATTGTATAATTTTTGGGCCATACGGTTGTGTGTGCAACTAACATGCAACTAAATGTGTACAACATGGACACGTGTCATAAAAATAATGGCCTAAACT
>Ga0116227_10007208_pt1 | contig 21872 bp, 16 predicted proteins | sample S1TSphgellanicum_FD_89693 | JGI IMG/M metagenome (GOLD analysis project Ga0116227, IMG submission 89693) | Host-associated microbial communities from peat moss isolated from Minnesota, USA - S1T2_Fb - Sphagnum magellanicum MG | ecosystem: Host-associated > Plants > Peat moss > Unclassified...
AAACTGCTAAAAACTGTTTCATAACTGGGCCCTGGACTTAAACTCCTAAAATTGATTTTCTAACTGGGCCATGGACTAAAACTGCTAAAAACTGTTTCATAACTGGACCCTGGACTTAGACAGCTAATAAATTGATTTTCTAGCTGGGCCATGGACTAAAAACTGCTTAAAAAATTGCTTTCATAACTGGGCCCTGGCCTCTAAAAACATACAGGTTCATACCTGGGCTTGGACTGAAACTGGTTCATAACTGTGGCAGGATAGGTATTTATAATACGAGTGAGGGCAACCCATGGCTACGCCACTCCAGCCACCCGTGGCACCTCGCCCGGCCCCCCGCAGCGGCTGCCCTGGCCTTTTTTTCAAAGAACAGGAAGCAGGGGGCTCTTAGGGTCTGAAATATTTAAAGGACCTTAACTGGTGGTTCTTTAAAGACTCAAAAGGACCACCCAACACTGAACCGGACCTGTGTTCGGCTGTTGATTCTTTTTCATTATTTCTGAAACCGAGAACTGCCAGTCACGGTGCTTTGAAAAACAAAAGAACCTCCAGTTCTTTCTCATTGAAAAACATCAGAATCAAAGAACCGTCGGTCTAGGTTCTTGTTTCAAACTTCTTTTGAAAAACAGGAACAGACCCCCGATGGTTATCAGGTCGGTTCTTAGGATTCATAACAGCCGTTCTCCCAAACAAATCAAAGACGGCTGTTATGAATCCTTAAAAAAAACAAATTCAGTGTTGATGAGTAAAAGAGTGCAAATGTATAGGGTCTAGGTCAAGGCCCCAGAGAAATAATTTAATTTTTAAAATTAATTTAAAAAAAAAACAAATTCAGTGTTGGTGAGTAAAAGAGTGCATCCTCGTTTCAGGATCCTAGTGACGAGTTTTCTCTCTGAGGACCTCGTTTCAGGTCCCCAACGACGGGTTTTTTTTCTGGGAACCTCGTTTCAAGTCCGTCGTTCCCTCAGGTTCGTTTCGAGGTCTGAACCGAGTATTGAGAATTTCGATTCAGGTGTTTTATCGAAGATTCTGGTCACCTCGGTTCAAGTCATCGAAGGTTTTGAGGACCTCGCTCATTTCAAGACCTCGTCTTGTTTTTGTCGCCACAGACAGACGGATAGACATCATGTTTGCTTTTATATAGGATATAGGATTTAGAAGCAATTTAGATCAAATTTGGGGTTTTTAGTATAGGACCATTGTGAATGCTGCTGGTTCCTCAAGACCTACTACACACCCAAAGCACAAGTATAGTTCACACTAACACACAACAAATTAAAAAGGACTGATGGACGACTTGACTCGAGCTTCTTGCTCATTAAGTATAGGTACCCAAGTACCAACTTAGTTAGTCCCAGTGTCAGTTTGTTCAGTTGAGCTTATAGAAGCTTCGGATGTAAGTAAGTATCAGGTATTGGGATTTGTCCCAAAATCTACGGGATTCAAAAATTGAACCCCCCCCTCCCCCCCCCCCTCCTCACACACAATTTTTTCTCTTCCTTTCTTACATGTGGCCAGAGCGTTTTCCACAGCAAGGAACACAAGATTAGTGGAAACCGGTGAACCGGCATCTACAGTGGTACATTTGGAAAAAAAACCCCCAAACAAACTCTCACATTCTTTTGGGGTTGCTTCATTATAGTGCATTCACACTTGATGTTAAATCAAGGTGAAATGAAAATCTAGGTGGCATCCTAGGTGGCACCCAATGTTAAATGGAGGATAGCTTAATGTTAAGTCAATGTTAGTTTAACATCAAAGCTTCAGGATAAGTAAGTTTAAGTCTTAAATGATTAGTACGGTGTTAAGGGACTCAACACTAAAGTGTCCCTAATACCAAGTGTGAACAGACCTTATGCACTATAGATATCCCCATCCTTATAGACTAAACTAGTGTAGCCTGTGCTGTTGGCCCAAGTGTCAACACATTGAGGGTTCAACTGATTTTTCCTGCCAAACCCAAATTTTGCAAATTGTTTGAGTTTCTAACAACAAAATCCACTCAAAAATTAATATCCTTCACACCTAAGTGCTGAAAATTGTGGAATAAACTCTATTAATTCTGACTTGCCAAAGGCCTTTCCAACAAACCAAGAATGCCTTCAAAATCCAATACAATTTTCAGTTTCAATTTTATTTAATTTTCATTGAAAAAATGATTCAATAATCAATAACTTTCCCAGCATAGCTCCAAACAGTCTCAAACCAAGTCAATGCACCCTTTCTCATCAAAAGCTTTTCAAAGATACCAAGAGTGCAACATGAAACACCGTGGTTTGGGAGATCTCAACATTGCAAACAAAACAAACTACTTTGCTAATTCCTAATTTATGATGTGTCTATATCAATAAAGTTTTGCAGGGTTGCATCAACTATCTTGCTTCATAGATATATGAAAGGTCTTTACATCCAAATTTAGCATTTTTTCTTTAATTATTACTAGTGTAACATGTGCCATTGGCCCAAGTGTGAACACATTGAAAACTCAACTGATTTTTCTTTCCAAACACAATTTTTTCAATTTGTTTGAATTTTTATTAAAAAATCCACTCAAAAACCAGTATCTTCCACACCTTAGCTCTGAAAATTGTGAAGTAAAACTTATTAAATCTGACTCATCCAGGGCTTTCCCACAACAACGCCAAGAACATTTTCAAATTTCAAAACAGTTTTCAGTTTTGATTTTATCTATTCTTTAGTTTTAAGAATGATTCTATAATCACTAGCTTCCATACTGTAGCTCTAAATAGTCTCAAACCAAATTTTTGCACCCCTACTCATCTAGAGCCTTTCAAAGATACCAAGAGCATGACATGAAGAGCTATGGTTTGGAAGATCTCAGCATGACATGAATAGCTACGGTTTGGAAGATCTCAGCATGACAAAAGAAAACAAACTACCTTGCTTCATAGATAGATCTCTAAGAGGGTTTTATTAAAAGATCTTCAAGAAGATGAAGGTAGCAATGTAAGAGCATGCCCAAGGGGTTTACAGATATTTTTGGATGAAAATTTACAGAATTCAAAATTCACTGTGAATGTACTTTGGGCCAGGAAAAATGCACATATTTTGCAATATCGTACAAGAGCATCTGTAGCAGGAAATGACTGTTTCTCAGAAATAATTTATTACTGGAGTGCCTTTAGCATTCCAGCAATAATTAAATTATTTTCAGTAAACGCGGGATTTTTTCAAAATTAGCTGCCCACAATGTCAGAAATTCTAAATTTTTTTGTTGCTACCTAGTAGTGTACATGGTCATTTCACTTACTCCAGGTTTACATCGCCAGGCCTTTTGAAAGTGCCGAAATTTCAAGCAACTTTTACCTTTGAAGTGAAAAAATAATAAACATTTAACAAGAAGATGCTAGAATGGTAAAGGTACTATGGTATTTCTAATTGGCCAACTACAATGATCAGCCCAGGTGATGAGAGTTAAATAATCTCTCACTTTGTAAAGTCCATCTTTTCAAGTTCATAGTTGGGGATGCAGGAGAAATTAAACAGTGTGCACTGAATGTGATAAATACCACTAGAGAGCTCTTGTTGGGCATGCTCTAAGTGCTTCTTCACCCAAGGTCCCTACCGGGTGAACCATCACCTACACTCATAGCTTCACCTTCTTAAGTGAGGCCTTTTGGTGGCCATACTTAACCCAGGAAATGCCAAATCGGCTATGAGAGACCCTGATTTCATATGACGACCAGATATTTACCATGGTTAATAGTACCCAAAAAGAATTCAGGGTTTGTAGTGTAGGGTAAGGCTTTACAAGGCAACATGAAGTGCAGGCCCAAATCTGATAGAGCCCAGTCCCAAGGGCTTTATCAAGTGTAAAGGCCTGCTCAAAAATAAATAAAAAAATCAATTGTTTTTCTATGATACCCACTAGATATCATGATGAATTTTTAAAAAATGAATGCACATATTTTAAAAAAGCATAATGCCGTTTGATGCTTGCCCTTTGAAGGGGAAAACTTACATGCTATAAGAGGCCCTCCAACTGCACTAAAAGATTTGTACCAGGTCTTTACATATGTTTTTACAATGGTACCAATATAGGTGCTGGTTTACCCAAGGCTGCAAACCACAGCTGAAATTTTGTTCTTTGAAAAAAGGGTACCTTGGTAAAGCATGTTCCAATTAGGTGTGAATTGTAGCGTGATCCCTCATGGTTGGTGGGCGGAGGGGGATTTTTCTGCAAATGAGGGACCCAAGCAGCCTAACTTGCATTTCTGGAACACCTTCACCAATGGTTGTTAATCGAATGTAAAGCACAAGGCACATCATGAGTTAAACATATATACAAAGATTTGAAGGGCATGAGTCGCACCATAGTTAGCTTACCACAAAATTGAATTGGATGTAACCATATCACTAGCACATTAGGCCAAGTTTAAGATAAATCTAAATTATGCTACAATAGTGAAGCAAGACATTGATAAACTATTAACATCAAGTTTCATACCACTTATGGAGGAGGCTACATGGCTATCATCAATTGTGATAGTACCAAAGCAAAATGGGAAGTTCATAATTTGTGTGGACTTCAGAAAGCTGAATTCAACAACAAAAAAAAATCCTTTTCCATTATCATTTTTATATGAGATATGAAACACAGTGGCATGATGTGAGGCCTATTCATTGTTGGCCATCAGATATCCATAGTTTTAGAAGACAAATATAAAACAACATTTGTTACAAATTAAGGAGCATTTATTTAGAGGGTGATGCCTTTTGGAGTGAATAATGGACCTCCAACATTTCAGAAAGTTGTCACAAAAACATTTAGAGAATATATGGATAGTTTCATGAAGATATTTATGTATGATTTTACAATCTATAATGACATGGAATTTCATTTGCAAAAGATAATATTATGTTTTCAAAAGTGTAAGGAGTATGGAATCGACTTAAACCCATAAAATTGTGATTTCATGGTAATTCATGAAATGATTCTTGGATTTATTATTTCAAAAAAGGGCAAGCTACCTAATCCAAAAAAATACAAGCAACAGTGAACATGCCTATACCATATAATTCATTACAAATTCAAATATTCAATCAAATGTTGCAATTTTATAAATGTATTATTAATAACTTTGCAATGATTATGGCTTTAATTACTAAGCTCACAAGGAAAACATAAGGTTTTATGTGGACATATGAGTGTTAGAAAACTTGGGAGCTCATAAAAACAAAAATACATCAAGGCATCGATTTTAATTCCATTGAACTAGGAAATGGAATTCCATGTTCACACAAATGCATCATTGTTGGCTATGGGGACCTTATTGACACATAACATAATAGGGAAGAGTGATCAACTACTAATGTATGTTTATAGACTTTTTAACAATGTAGAACAAAATTATAGTACCACAAAAAAAAAAAACCTTAGTTATGGTCTTCACATTGCATAAGTTCAAGCATTATTTGTTGAGAAATAAATTTATGTTCTATGTAGGTCACAAGGCTTTAGTTTCCTTAATAAAGAAACCACAAGACTAAGGGAGAATAGCTACATGGCTATTATTATTTTTAGAGTATGATTTCATAGTAGTTTACAAGTTAGGTAAGACTCGTGTAAATGCATATGCCTTGTCCAAATTACTTGATACCATAAAACTCACAAGATTCCCAAAATAAACCATAGATGCAAGTTTGTTTTTCATAGAACCATAATGGTTAAACGATGTTAGGAATGTTTTTACAAACAAAACATATGGAATTTTTTTGGTCTACATGACAAAAACAAAGGTTAGCTAAGAGGGTTGCACCTTTTACAATTAAAAATGGTGTTATGTATAGGATGGGACATGACAACAAATTGAAACAATGCTTGTCAACCACAAAAGCACAAAAGGTGATGGAGTTGCATGAAAAAACAATAGGAAGACACTTTGCAACATAAATAACATTGAAGAAAATTATGGATGCAAAGTATTGGTGGCTATAATGTATAAAGATGTCGGTGACTTCTATAGATCACGTGACATGTGTTAATGCACTCAAGGGTTGGCTACACAAAATTTGGCTAAGTTAATCACAACTCTTTTAGAGGAATCATTTAAGAAATGGGAACTTGATTTTGAGGGACCAACAAATCCAACATGAAGGTATACAAGGAACAAGTACATGTTGGTGGCTAAAGATTATGCAAGAAATGGTTGGAGGGCATAACATTTAGGACAAATACTACAACAACGAAAATAAATTTTCTATACGAATGCATTTTTACTAGGTTTGGATGTCCATTAACTATAGTCATAGATTAGGGTGTGCATTTTATTAATGGTGTTATTAAAAATTTGATAGATAATTTCTTATTAAAACATGTTAATTCCATTACTTATTATCCATAGGGGAATGGTCAAACAAAGTCCACTAATAAGGTGTTGGGAACATTGTTGACTAAATTGGTTAATGAAAATAAAATGGATTGGGATGAACATTTACCAATAATTTTATTTTTTTACAGAATAACATTCAAAGTAGCTATAGGATACACACCATACTAGCTTGTTTATGGATTACATTTTTTAATTCCTGTAGAGTACATACCGCTAGTAATTGGTAATGACCACATAAAAGGGAACCTTGTAAGAGTTTTAACAAGTAGGGTTTTAGAGTTAGAGAAGTTGGAAAAAACATATTATAATCTAAGGTGAAATCTAGAACGTAGTGATGGAATATGGCTTTATGGAGTCAACGAAAGAATACAAAAAAATAGTTCAAATTTGGTGATTTTGTTTCATGGTTTCCAAAGGGTAGTACATCACATCTTGGGAAGTTGTTAAGGTTTTTTTAATTTTTTTTAAATTTAGGATTTCTTGTCTTTAAGCTTCCTAGTTCTAGTTTAGATTTTATCAACAAGTTACTTCATATTAAAAATTTAGATATAATTATTTTATCCCAAATACAAAAGTAAAATTAAGTTTTATCTTACATAGCAAATTGAATGAAATAAAGATATCCAAGTTTTAAATGAACATGTTCATAAACCAAAAATATAAGCAAAAAATGATCTTACAAATTAAAAAAATAAAGAAGTTCTAATAAGTTCAAAAAAATTCCCAAAAGTTCCAAAAATATTTCTATCTTAATTCTCACATCCTTCTATTTATACCAAACATAACATTGTTTTAAATTTAATAATCACTAGCCAATAAAACTTAAATTTAAATTAAAACAACTATTAGTTACATGTTTAAACTAACTTGTTAATGTTTATAATCAATTATTGTACATTCTAATTACTAGTTAATTTAACCCACTAGTTATGATAACATTTGTTACATGTTATTGGTTATTTCAACAAACCAATTCTTTTATAGTCATGCCATTTAGTAATAATTGTACTAAGTTTCAACATTATATTGTTTCACCGATTATTAGTTAGTAACAATTAGTTCATATATACACACTTGAAAAATTGGGTTAATAGAAGTTCACTAAAAAATGGTTTGGACCTTATAAAGTACAAAATGTGTTGCTTAATAATATAATATTGCTAATGACATTTACTAACTTTGAACCAAATCTAGTGTTGGTTAATATTAACAAATTGAAACCATACAAATTCATTGAATTTGAAGCATAAGATTTTGAAGTATAGACGTTAATATATTAGGAAGAACCACAAACAACAAACCAATCACAAAAAGGATTAAGAATGACAATGAAAATTAAAAAATGGTGTGAAATGGTGGCATGTCGATCGCAAATGGAGATTATAGCCTGGTAGTCACAACTATAAAACAATTGACTAATTCAATAGTTCAATCAACTGATTGTACTAATGAGTTGGGACATATATCAATACACATGGTACAAAATGTGAGGGATGAATGGACATGTGGCTATAATTGTACAAGGATGAATGAAGAAGGGATCAATACATTTGGACCATTGATATGTGAAAATGATGTTAATTATTTCCATGTGGATGTACAAGAGAGAAGTCATCATGAATTGAATGGGGTGCTTGAAAAAATGACGATCTAATACAAATATGGTGGGTTGCCCTAAAACAAAAAGTGAGAAGTAGGAGTGGTCATTGAATTTTTTCTTGTCATTTAGATTTCTCAGTAGCACGTTTCTGTTTTGCGTTTGCAATGTGTTTTGTAACATGAGTGAAAAGAGCATGATTAAAAGATTATTGCGAGGGCCAAAGAAACACAAAAAAATGTAGAAAGGAATAGATTGTAGAAACTTGTGAAAGATAGGTACATAAAAGAAGTTGTTGAAAGATAGCAAGAAACACATGAAGAATTGGAGAGATAAGTAGGAGGGGTAACGGATAATATTTTGCTATTAATAGTAATTTTATAGTTGGAATCATTGTCATCATTAGAATGTGAAGGAAGGAAAAATGTTTGAAGTAGGGATCGATGCAACATTTTAGTTTGCAGATCACATTTAGGAATCAATGTGACCAATGTTGGAATGTTTGAAGAAAGATATTTCTAGTAGAAGATCAAAAGTGGTGATAGGGACAAGTGTAACAACAAAAGAATGATTGGAGATTTCAAATTCAATTGATGAAAAAGATGAATATAAGATTGGTGTAGCACAATAACTAATTGTAGCAGTGTTAAAAATTCAAAAGGTTATAAAAATTGTGTCAGAGGCGATGCGACGACAAAAGGCATGATAACAATTGATGTTTACCACACCATTTCAATTAGGTTTGAAAGATTCATTAACACCTAAAAATGAAAAAAAAAAAAAAAAAAACTTTGGGTAATGGATAATTTTTTTTAAAGAATATAGAGGGATTAAGATCCTCAATTACAAAATAATGTTTTTTACCCCAACCAAACAAAACTATTCCAAATAGGTTGAAAAAAAAAATGTGTGGAAAAAAATGAAAAAAAGAGAAGAGGCATGAGCTAGTAAGATAGGTTTAGTTACATTATTAGACATTGAGTGGAAGAAACCAAACCATGGATCTCTGGTGGAACTTCTAAACACTTTTGTGATCAAAATATTTGAGATTTATTTTAGGAAAGATGGCACAATGTATGTCATCAACAAACAAATGATGGTTGATGCGTTTAGTGTGTGTCAAGTTGGGTATGTTGAGGATTCAAAGGGACAAGTTGAACAAATTAGTAGTAGGAGAGTTGTTATACAATGATGGTATTAAACCACCATATACAAATGCAAATTAGTGGAATGGAAAGAAGTCCAAAATGCCATTTAACATTAAATACCCAACTATGATATTTGTGGTGTATTACAAAGAAAAGGTGAATTACAAGAATAACATGAATGCATTTACATTCATGAAGGTGGAGGAAGGAATTGAGGTGGATTGGGCATAAATTATGTTCAATAATCTATGCAATAAGTTGGACATATGGACAAAGATGCATGAAAAGAGGTAGTTGGATGGGAAATAAAAGGACAAGAAAGAAACCTATCATTCAACTTTGGTTTTGGAGTGGTTGTGTAGGTAAATGTTTTAGGTGGAATTTGTGGTTATAAAGAAAACAATAGAAACCCAAAAAACCAAAAAAATAAAATCACAACATGTTCTAGATTTAGGAGAGCAGTTTTGATGGCATCCCCATGGACTATGGAAAAGAAGAAAAACAAATCTAAAATTGGAGAAGGATTGAAATAAAGAAAGAAATCAAAGGAAAACATATGACCTCAGAAATTGACGAAGGGGAGTACGAGACCATTTGGGGTTGTAGTTCCAAGAGTGGTTATAAGGCATGTTCCTTTAAAACCACATAAGGAAATTAGTTCATCATACGAATAGAAGAAGAAAAAACAACTACATTAGATGAAGAGTGAAAGGAATAAATCACCACAATTTGAAACAACAATTAAAACACAATATTAGCATACGCAAGTGGATGAAGTGGACGAAATGTATGATTTTCATACATAGATGAAGGTGTATGATGATGATGTACATATACAAACACAGATAAATCAATAACAACAACATAAACTTTAGGTACCACAAATGATTTTATAACCATCACTCAATGTTCATATAATTGCAATTTTGGTATCATAAAATTGATTAAGGTCAACATAAAAAAAAGCTTTAGAAGTTGGCGAATAGTTGTAGATGAGAAATAAGATGGTATCATCAGGGGAAGGATTTAGGGGAAAAACACCACATAATTTCACACTCAAATTTGTGAAAGATATGGCAATTGATGTCATGGAAAGTAATATAATTATAGAGATGTTTCAAGCCATGGCCATTGTTAGCCTCAAGATGGGTAATTTGGGTTTAGAAGTGCAATCATTAAAAACCAAATTAACCATAGTCAAAGGAGAGAAACATGGATTGCTTCAACAAATATAGAAAGAACATGTAGGACATGAAGAATATAGAAAAAGGATGAGTGGCTGGAAAAGAAAAGAAAAAAACAAAGATGGAAGAGAAGGTGAATGTCAAAATGTTAAACTTGATAAAAAGAAAAACAAGGAGATGAAGTGGAAGTTAAAAGAATTGACGACTCAATAGAAGGAATGGTAGGAGACAAGGAAGAAAAAAAAGATATAAAACGAAACATGACAACAATATTAGAAGACATTGCTGAAATATAAGCATAAGAAGGAAGCTTTGGAAAGAGAAAAAGAACTTTGGCTATAGGAGCAAAGCCAAAGATGAATGCAATCCACAAAATGTTTGTGTAGATGTATGTGTCCAATTTTTTTATAAAGAGCCACTTTGATTGTCCTATCACAATTTTTTTGAAACATTGGCCAAATGGAGGTTTATAAGTTTTATTTTCATGCCTTCTTTCTTTAATTTTTTTATCAAACCTTGACATTTGATAATAAATATTGTTACAATCTAACATCTCCAACAAGGTATTTGCTTACTTTGAAAAGTCTATTACATCGTTATTGCAATTTGATGCTACTTACCAAGTTCTTACGCCATTACCTATCAAAAGTCCATTGCCTATTAAATTATAATAGGTTCATGCCAAATCATAAGTTGTAAGAGCATCCCCAAAGGTGCTTGATATGTGACCCTGCACATTACAATCAGGTGAAGAAAAGTCAAAATATGCTAGTTTGGCTCAGGAAAATGATTTTGCTCCTGGTTATTTGCTCAGTTTGCTAAGCCTGGTAAAAGGCACAGCAAAGTTGTGCACCTGCCAGAGAAGAGTGTAATAAATATGATCTGTTTGCTGCACCTTGTTGTTTATTGGCCAAACATACTGATTGGTCCAGGTGGTTTGCTATTAGTAGTTGCCACCTATTTGCAATCCCAGTTTCAGTTTTATGGGTGACGTTGCAATAAAATAAATAAGGTAAAACCACCCATCATCAAACATGTGTCTATTGTCGAACACTTTCCAATATTTCCTAGTTCCTTAGCCAAATTGAGCTATCTTTGTGTCATTGGATAAGCAAATCGGACGGTTACAAATGTCCTTTTCAGCATCAAAGGTAAAAGAGCATCACTAAAAGCACAAGAAGAGGATGAGTGGCAGTTTGCTTCAAACTCTTTGAAAAAATAGTTCTAAACCCCTCTCTAGGTCCAGTGCCATATTTTTCTCATTTTAAGTCCATTTTGAATGATTAAAAACCTAATGGGTATGCCAACTAGGGCTTTACAAAACTTCATTGTATTCCAAAGGCAAAGATGCAATGATAAAAAATCTTAAGCTCAACATCTTAATTTGTTTAAATGCACTCATTATTGAACACTAAACCCTCTTACACCAAACATCCTGTATTGTGCCTGTTCCTTCATCAGATTGAGAGATTTTTGGGACATTGGAAGCACTAGATGCAGAGCTAAAAATGTTCTTTGAGTTTTAGAATCAGAGGAACAATGTGTGAGGATTCCACCTTGTTTGGATTCATAAGTGTTCACTCACCAACTTATCTACCCTAACTAAACTTAGATGCAAGAAATATTTTTGCAGGGTCACATACTAAGCACTGGTGGGAATGCTCTAAGAGCATTTCCACCGGTGCTCAGTATGTCACTCTGGATAATTAAATTAAATGTCTAAATTTAGCTTTTTTTTTGACAACTCCACCAATAAAACTGTAACTGAAACTGCATATACGTGGGGACTACTCCTAGCAAACCACCTGGACCAATCATTATGATTGACCAATCAGAAATACTGAGCCGCAGTTAAGTCCAATTTATTACACTCTTTTTTGGAGGTGCACAACTCTGTTGTGCCTTTTATCAGCCACGGCAAGCTGCACGAATTTGATTTAGAAAAACCAATTTCCTAAGCTAAACCGGCACATTTTTACTTTCTCGTAATAAATTTTACTGTCTAAAGTCACATACTGAGCACCGGTGGAGATGCTCTAACATGGTTAGATAATTTGAATACAAATACAGTAGTTTAGAAAGTACAGCCCAGGGCTCCAGCAATTACTCAAACAATTGGCTCCCTGTTCGAGCCAAAATTGCATCCCCAATCGTACACAGATGCAAAGTCTTTTGCAGGTGTTTGGTTTTGTTAATAACTCCTGAATCTGTTTTTTTTTAAAATTAAAAATTAAAGGAACCATTGAATCTGTTTTGAAAAAAAATCAGAAATAGATAACCTTGAATTCCTCAGAAGCTCAAATAACCTGCAGTTTCCATGAAAGAACCATGGGATTCTGGTTGGTTCCTTCATTATTTCTATATTTTTCTGAGAATGGCGGTTTAAATATATCAGAACAAGTTCCCTTATAATAAATAAATAAATAAATAGATAAATAAATTTTCTTATTATTTGTGAGAACAGCAGTTGTGAAATTAAACAACCACCCTGATAACTGGCTGGCAGGGGTTTGGTGCCATTTGTGATACCCACCCAACACTAGGCTTTTCCCTCTTTGATAGAGGCAACAAAAGTATATCCCCGAGCTTTGAATGAATGGTTTACCAAATGACCCAATTTGATAAATAAATAATTCTAGGTGTTGATTAGTATTATGGATATCATCTAGTACAATTGTCAGCATTCTCGTGAAGCCAGAGATCATCATCATCATCAGCAACACTAATTGTTTGGACCAAAAGCTATCCATATCCATTCTGTGCATGGATGAAAAGTGATCCACATTCACCTGCTGAGCAGGTTATGGATGTAAAGGACATTGGTTATGTCAGGTCGAGGCTGCTGGTTACTACCCAGTTATCTCACACATCTTCTGTTGGCTTCTTGCATTTTTGTACCTCCTTAAGAGCTTTTTGAATGTTCTGATGTTAGTTGGCCAAACCTAATAACTTAGGCTCTGCTTTGTCATAACTAGTACACTCAGCCTTCCCAAACAGTAGTCTATGTCCCCTCACCAGTTCCCTAGTCCACGATTGGGGGTATTACATCTTGGACATCAAGATGCAAGTGTCTAAATGTAATCTAGGATCAATCGCCCCCCCCAATCCCCCAAAACAAGGCATCACAAACACTCTGGCCTTGCCAATAGATAAGATGCTCTACATCTACCTACTGTGTCCACACTCTGAACATCAAAAAAATCCATTCCAATCTAAACAGTCTAAACACTTTCACCAAAGAAACTAGTTCACCTAATGTGAAACCGGTTCTAATAAGGTAAAACTTCCAAAAGTTGGATCCAATGCGATAGTCCCTGACCCGGCCCAAAAATGACAGTAAGAAAATATAAAAACAGAAGACCAGTACAAAGACAGAATGCAAAAAAGAGACCAAAAAGAGACCAAATTGGGCCGTAGCGAACCAACATCCACCAGGCACCACCCATTGGAAGTCCATTAGTCCTCTAAAGATTGTGGCATTGGGCTTTACTGGCCACTTACTTAAGGGTTGTATTTAGAAGCTAGGTACTAAACACTAAAGGTGGATATGTTGTAGCCACTATAACACTACGTCCCTAAACATCTAAATGCATTTACTTACCTAGTAGACCTAGTTATATATAAGTGTCAAGCAACGTTAACTCTGTAAAGTTATCCTCAGTTGGTCCCCAGTCTCGAGCCCAGTCGGTCCTCAGTTTTCCATCTCATCCCCAGTTTACTAATATCAATAATGTCAGCTAAACATAAGACTGGGGACCACATTCACAAACCTGGGGATTAGGCAGAATTGTTTTGTGGAAGTACAGGCTGCCCAAGTGAACTTCGTGTGTTAAAGTTTTCAGGGTTTGGTAGGCTATGTCACTAGTAAAAAAAAGCTCATTTTGTGATTTGTTCAAAACGACATTTTAAAAAGCTCATTTTGTGATTTGTCCAAAATGACTGACTAAAATTGTTGTTTGTGATTATTTTGGAGATCAACATAATCACAAACTACATTTTTAATCGTCTTGGACAAGTTGCAAAATAGACTTTTTCTATAAGTCATGTGGGCTTCAAACTTTTGGAAGTTAGAAACTGGGATTTAAGATTAGGGTTTCACAGGTAGACTTAGGTTTTAGACATAATCTTTTCTCAGACAGGATTTGGCTAAGTACGAGCTCTTCTTTGCAAATCTTTCTCATTTTGTTTTGTTTTTTCTGTTCTTTTTCTCATTTGCTCTTTCTCTTCCTCTTTCTCATCTCCTTTTCATTTGTTTTTTTCTTTGTGCAAATGGAGTTTTCTTCCAGCTCTAGCTCCTCTTCAAGTGACCGATGAGATGTATGATTGATGATATGCATAGACAAGCTGCCATAATTTTTCAATGTACCTATCCATTTTGTTCTAGCTCTAGCTCCTTTTCAAGCGAACGATGAGATGCTTGATTGATGACATGGATAGGCAAGCTGCCATGATGTTTTAGTGTGCATACATTGCTGCTATCACTACCGAAGACTACTTTTCTTCAAGTGACGACGGTGAGATGTTTGACAACACAGATAGCAAGGCTCCCATGCAATGTCAGGGTGCAAATGTTGCTACCAACCCTGGAGAGTCGTCCAAGACACATGAGAAGAGGAGGCTTGGTTCTCCACACATACAATCCCCAAGTCTTCAGGATTTGAGCCTGTTGTCCATTCCTGTGGTGTATTACTCTTGTATTTCGTTCATCCATCGCATTAGGGTTTTCCATCTCTTTCGTTCATTTCGTCACGTTTAGGGTTTTCCATCTCTCTCGTTCATTCGTCACGTTAGGGTTTTCCATCTCTCTCCTTCCTGCGTCAAATTAGGGTTTTGCATCTCTTTCGTTCCTGCGTCAAATTAGGGTTTTGCATCTCTCTCGTTCGTCTGTTACATTAGGCTTTTCCATCTCTCTCGTCCATCCGTCGAATTAGGGTTTTTCATCTCTCTCGTTCATCCGTCACTGTAGGGTTCTCTCTCTCTCTCTCTCCCTCCTTTGTCGCGCTCGCGAGCGTCGCGGAAGACAAGCGACCAATAAGAACAGGATAATGCACTTCTCCGAGATGCTCTATTTTGTTTTCCAAGCGGATTTATTTTTTTCGGTGTTGAGGCTGATTTCAGAAAAAGTTATTAGTTGTTTGTGAAGAATTCTCTCTGTGTTGTGCTGTGTTTTGATTCTCTGCCTCAGCTCTCAGCTCTGCTCTTCTGTTGTTGTTGATGTTGTTTTCTTTTTCCCTCTGTCTCTCTCTGTTTTTGGGGTGCTGAATTTTCTGTTCCAAATTGGAAAGAAGCTCTGTGTAATGGAGATGGCTACCTGCCATTCTCGATACCTGGAAACCTCAATCAATTTCTGTTTGCCATCCAAAATCTCCGTACGCGATCGGGAGTTCACGAGAAACGCAGCTACACTGAGATTCAGAGGTCCATCTCCACACTGTGTAGGGATTCTTTCATCTTTGCTTTCTTTGGGTTTTTTCCCCCCGTCTTTTTCCCCCTTTTTTGGCTGTAAAAAACTTCTGAATTTTTTTAGGGGAATGGTGGGTGTTTCTTTTGATTCCCAAGTGAAATGTTGCGCTCTCTTTCCTTTGATGTTCACGAAAAAATTGAAGGAGCCTTTTTATATCAGAACATTCCAGTGTTCAGATCATCCTTCATGCTGGTCCCACGTGTGTACATGTTTCCTGAGACGTGTTTTTTGGCTGTGAGCAGGGTGTAAGTTTGAATGGAGCTCAGATTAAACGAACGTCTGTAGTTCGGGCCACATCAGAGGGTGGTGGAAGCAGCTGCTGTGGAGGGGGTGGCGGTAGCAGTGGTGGAAGCTGCAGTGGCAGCAACAAACCTAATGTTGCAGGTGTAGGAACTGAATTTGCAAACATGGTGGCACAATCAACTATGCTTGAATTTGAAAAAGAGTATGAGTATGGTGAGGTCGGTTCAATCCTCACTCTTCTTTCTGCGAACGTTTTCTACTTTTTTCTTTTCTGCTTTGCAAAAGTTGTTCATGCATGACCACATACATGAGTATAGCATCAATGCAGAATTATGTCTTGAAGCATCTTAGCATAGATGTTGGTCTTGAGTTTGGTCTTGTTGAAAAGCACACCAGTGCAAATTTGGTCCATACTGACAGAACTACTCTAGGATCTCCTTGTGATGGAAAGCTTATTTGCAAACACATTACATCCACATGGATTCTATCAAAAATCTTCACCATGTCAAAGTCTGGCGACTGATGGAAGAGAGTAGTGTTGAATGATTGCAGATGGAAGGGAAAATCACACGTGATGTTGTGCAGGATGTAGTCAATGAGGTCCCTGAACTCTTGGTGAGTGGTGAGGACAACCCAATTTTCCTTCAGTTTCCACATTCTTAAGCAGATCAGCATACTAACTGGAGAAATGGTAGCAGGAGTTATTTCCAGTTGCCACCCAAATTAGGATCACTCTCATTACCTTTACACTTGCACCAAGGCTTGTGCAAACCAGTTCCATTCAAACTTATTGCAGATTCACCTTACTGCAGATTTGACTTTCTTTATACATCATATTTTGTTCTACCACTACTACTACAAAGAGAATAGTGAATGGCTGGAGTTGCAGGTGCTATGGCACCAACATGGCAGACTAGGTTTGAGAGACGATTCCAAATGCATTGCCACTGACTTTCAATGTGTGACTTAAATGTGTTGCATCTGAGCTAGTTTTGGCAGTTCAACTCTCAAATTATTCTGCAGAGCCATTTCAGGTCCTCTCATCCAACCTGCCTGACCTGCTAATATGTGCTAATAATGCTATATGTGCAGGCTGAGTCCAGGGAGGAGAAATTTGTGGATGTCGAGCAGATCTTGGCCGAAGCAAGGAGCCTTGCAAAAGGAGATGATCTTATATTTGATGCTGAGCTTGAGGAGCTAATGGTGTAGTTTTGGATATGTCATAATAATCAAGTGCACAAATTCAAGGCAAGTTGATCACATTTTGTCTGCATGTATGGACAAGTAACTTACTGACAGCAAACATCTTAGTGGTGTAATCCAATGCAGATATTTGAGTCCCTCTTGTTGGTTCACATCTCTGACCAGCTAACTTGTGCCTTTGACACAATCATTGCTTTGTCTATGCATCAGTTTGACACCGGGTTATGAGTTACATTTTGGACTTACTATTGTCATGTGCTGAGAGTTGAATTGTTGTCCATGTTAGAATGCCAGCTTGTTTATTCAAAAATGGTCATGCTTGCAAACCAGTCTTTCTTTGCTTATTTCAACATGTTTAATCATCACCGGGACTGCCACCTAGTACACACTATGGAATGGACTAGGTAACCAACAAAAGGGCATTGGTTAAGGGGAATAGTTGAGGCATGCTGAGACTATTTCCGGGAACCAGCACCCTCTTGCCAGTTACTACACATAACCAGTGACGTTTACATCCATAACCTGCTCAGCAGGTGGATGCAGATCACTTCAGACAGTGCACAGCCCAAAAATCACGCAGCTTTAATATGTGAGTGTACAGGTCAAATTAGGAAGAGACATGTCAGCATGTCAGCCCCTGGAGCTGGTTATGGGCCCAGTGGGGTGCCACCTAGTAATGCATTGAGCCTAGCAGTGCAGAGATTGCCATTCCATCAGGTGGTCATGGGTTCTACCAGGGCCTGATCAAGAGTGTAATTGATCAAGACATGACTTTCAAGAAAAACTCAATTGTGAAAAATACTATTGGCTCAATTTTCAACTCAACTGTCAATAATGATTATCCCCAAGTGTTAAGATTTGGGATGTTAAAGGACCATTCAAAAGGACCAATAGGATCAAAGAGGTGTTGATTTGTTGAAATTTTCCATGCATTTCCCCATGTGATGTGTTGATTGGTTGAATTTTTTCATGCATTTCCTCATGTGATTTGAAATGATATATAGAATGGCTAATGGAATCACTCTTTGGCCATTATGGCCAATATGATGAAGAGCCATTGATGAGTTGAAATTCATCATGCATTTTGTCATGTGATGTGAAATGGCCAATGAGATTGCTCTTTGATCTATATGATGAAAAAACATTGATTGGTTGAAAAAATCAAATTTATAAGTTTAATTTAATTTCAATGACAAAAATCACTTTAAATTCAATAACTTTTGCTCCATTTATTCAAGGTGTGTGAAATGAGCGCCATGCACACCACCTTGTTTGAGGACTTTCCAACAATACCAAAAGTGAACCAAGGAGTCTCATGGTTCAGGAGGGTTAAGTTGTGGTCATGAACAAAACAAACATCTATTTTAATATATAGATTTGAGTTTTAGATTTCATATCTAAAACAATACAACAATTCTATGAGTTAAAAATCAATAAAATGAATATTTTGAAAAGTTAAACATTCAATTAATCATTTAAAGCTCCACATACAAAATATCCAAAATCAATTAAAAGCCAAGATAAAATTAAATTATGATTTAAATATAAATATTCTGATTATTTAACTTCACTTTGAAAGGGTTAAAAATTTATCATTTATTTTTTAAATTCTTTATAAAGCTTATTAATTAGTTTGATATTCAATAAGACTTACATTGTAGGTCAGAACATTATGAAACCGCCTTGATGCACCTCTACTCTTTTGAGGGTTTTCCAATGATACCAAGAGCTTTGGGGAAAGCTCCATGGTTTGGGAGGTTTCAACATGACTAAACAAAACAAACGAGGGGTGTGTCACACTGCGGCCTTGCCATTTAAATTAAAAAGTATCTTATGGCAAAAGAAGAATTGTTGAAACTCAAAAATTTCACTTCACAAAAAATATAATCTTTAAAAATCCTCTAAAAGAAACCATAATCCTTCAAGATATTATAACTCTATTATAACTAATCTCAAGTTTCAACACAAGCCAAAATATCATCTTTCAAAAATCCTCATATAAAAATATAGAACATTAAGAGTTATTAAAAATTTGTTACAAAAGTCCACTTATTTAGATTTATGTTCCTTATATGTTCCATGTATAGTAGTTACCTGCACTTAACATAAACTAGCGTAGCTTGTTCCATTGGTTGAAGTGTGAACATAACCTTGACAATAGAGTTCAATCATGAAAAAAATATTTTAAATTAATCTCTAGTGACAAAAATAACTCAAAATTCATTATCTCCCCTCCTCGCCCCCTCCGCCACATTAGATGTTAAATTATGAGATCACCTTCAAGAAATCCCACTACTCAAGCTCTTTTCAAGAGCTCAACCCAATTTCCCTGAAATACTTAATTTTGATTTTAAAAATTTACCTTTGAAAAAATTATCTAATACATTCAATAACTTTTGCACCTAGGCCTATACACAATCAAACCATTTCAGTGCACCCCAACTCATCAAGGGTTTTCCATGGGTAACAAGAGCACTACTGGGGCTACCATGGTTTGAGGGATCTCAATTGTGAGAAACAAAACACACTAATTACACATACATTCAATTACCTTCCTTAATCTATAGATATAAGCTAGGGATTGAAAAGTTATTTTTTTCCTTTCGTATTTTGTTAATAGCCAAATATGGTTAAATTGGCTTATGGATGATCACCACCTTGACTACATCACAAAATTGAATAAAATTTGGTTTAAAAAAAACTACTCCACACTTGGCCTACCAACTTTGCATGTACTTTTTTTCTTTACATGTTAATGATTACTTTTTTTAGGTTTTTATTGTCCCAAGCTAATGGACATGCATGTGTAGATTTTGGATGCACCCATCCAATTGATGGGTCGGTTTGAAATCTACCCACCTACTTGTTGGGTTTCTTCTCAAAATATGAATGTTGGGTAACTGATTTAATCATGCCTCTATATCATTTTCTTTTTTTTAGGTTGTCACTTGCCTTTTTGTATCATGAGGTTTCATATCACTATAAAACAGAAAAAACAATTCATGTGACTAAATTTTTAAATGAAATTTGTTTGATATACATACAAACAATTAGCTTCAATTCTTTTAAATCTTATTAAAATGAGATTCTTAAAAAACTGATTTGAAAAATTATGCAAGAATTGATTAAAATAAAACATATCAATTTTTTAATTAAAAATTGAACATAAAATTCATTTTTGAGATATAAATTTTTAAAATTAATTTGATGTTATTTTAAAAACTTCAATAAGGCTTTGATGAAGATTTAATAACAAAAATCATAATAAAATTAATTTTTAATTGATTAATTTGTTTGCATTGTTGTTGCCTTTTATGTCATAAAAATTTATTATTGGCCTAAGATACCAGTAGACATGCATGTATGATTTTAGGTTTTACCATGTATGTATGGGGGCAAACACAACTAGTTTGAGGATGGCGGTTGTAAATCAGAATGGGGGGAAAGGTCCTCTGGTTGTCTGGGTATGAGATTAAACAACCGGCCTCATGACCGGCGGAAATTCGGTGCCCATTTCTGATACCCGCAAGAACACGGGAGGAAAGAAAAAAATTGTAAAGAACTCACTCGCATGCAAGAGTTGGGAGGGCGAGCGTTGAGAGCAAGGAAGCGGACAGAGAGAGATTTGAATGTAAAAGAAATGGCGGAGCTACATGGGAGTTTGAGAGAGGGTAGAGGAGACAGTGGGAGAGAGGAAGAAGATGAAGACGAAGAGGAAGAAGAAGAAGAAGAGGTGCAGGAGGCGGCAGAGGTAGAGGAAGAAGAAGAAGAAGAAGAAGAAGAAGGGCAGCATCAGCAGCATGGAGGAGAGATGGAGGGAGAAGAAGAAGCAGCAGCGGAGGGAGATGAAGATGATGAGTATGAGCTCCGGTTTGAGGGGGAGATGGATCCCTTGAGGTTTGCTGAGGAGGATGAGACTGGAAAGCTGCCATATGAACAATTCCAGCGCCTTGAATATGAGGCTCTTGCTGCACGTAAGCGGAAAACTTTGGCTTCAAGAAGAGAGTAAGTACCTAATAAGCCCCGCTCCCCGCTTCCTTTTCTTTTCCTCTTGAAAATTGTTGAATTTTCTAGGTTTACACTTCTTGGACAAACACTTCCGTCGTTGCCCTAGAATGTTAGCGATTGTCAAATGTGTGAAGCAAGGACCTGTGATTAGGCCAGGCACTTTTCCTTGAGGAAGTCCTTGTTTTTATCTACAAGAAAAAAAAGAATTCAGCATTCTCATCTATATAAACAGATAAAAGATTGACAGATTCCCCCACATGATCCCCTAAAGAATTGCATCGGAGTAACCATGCCTTTGATAATTTTTCTCAAGGTACAACACATAAGAGACTATGTATGATGTCTTTTGAGCATTTCAGTCAAGCAGTCCAATTGACTGCAGTTCTGCATCAACAATTGAATCCTTGGTCTGGTCATTAAAACTTTGCTCCTTGTATTTCTTTGTTACCTAGTGTGGAGAGTGTACAAGCGAAGAAAGCCAAGCAGCAAGATATATTTGGTGCAAGTGTGGATGAAATCTGGGATTCTGCAGGATTTGGGCCAAGACGGCGACGCCGCAAAGAGGTGTGTAAACCCTAGGCCTGCGGGGGGGGGGGGGGGGGGGGAGGGGGCCCCCCCGGGGAGCGTTGTGTGGACGGGTCTTAATATGGGTCGTTTGTTTGTTAGGGGAGG
>Ga0116227_10007209_pt1 | contig 21871 bp, 13 predicted proteins | sample S1TSphgellanicum_FD_89693 | JGI IMG/M metagenome (GOLD analysis project Ga0116227, IMG submission 89693) | Host-associated microbial communities from peat moss isolated from Minnesota, USA - S1T2_Fb - Sphagnum magellanicum MG | ecosystem: Host-associated > Plants > Peat moss > Unclassified...
AAAAGACTTCTATAAACAAGAGTGCCACCAAAATATTTTTTTTTTTTTTTTTCTCATTGTGTTGTTTTCCCCCCCCCCCCCCCCCCCTCCCCGACCCGCCCCGCCCCGCCCCAAACCAAAATCTTTGAAGATTAGAAATCCCTATTGGGTTATTCCAAATCTTTAATATGGCAAAAAGTCTTGCACACCAGTTAGTATCCATTGTTTGTTGTCCATAAATTCAAAAATTAAATTGCCCAAATTTTGTCTTTGCATTGAGAAGGCCATTTACATTTTATACTATTTTAATTGTATCAAATCTTAACAAATATGTTGAGACTCAATAATTGGCAATTTGAAGATGATATATTTCATGTGACATTTCATAGAAGATTGATGTGGCAACTTAACTCATCTTGTGAACATGAAGGAATTCTTATTATGAAAAATGAAAAAAATAAATCCCAAAATCATGGGGTTTTTCCACCAAGCAAATTCAATATTCTCTTCTCAAACTCACCCAAATTCATAAAACCCTTAGTAATGGCAATTCACGTTCATAAATATCCAAAATCGGATAAAACTATGAAGAGAAGAGAACCATAAATTGGTTCATGTCTATTCATAATGTGACTAGTTTAACTAAACAAAAGTTGCATACAACTACAAAGTAACTACCTAATAAAATGAAATTAAAAGTTTTGTTTCAACATAAAATGGGGACAATTTTGTAATTAAAAACCTTTCTTTGAATGAAGCTACATGTTATGATGGTGATCTTAGTTGCAAACTATGTAAGTCTAAAATATTGTCAACCATTATTGTTAATTTTAACTAAATATACTTAGAAAAATGTCCTTTTCAAGGACATGGTAATTTATCATTACCCCATTAGTAATTAAAAATTATTGGGTTAGCTAGCAAGACTAAAAAACAATCTAGGCAATAGGTTATGTAATAGGTGGTAGTTCTAACAAAATATTACACATTAAGAACATATCTAAATTGACTAGGTTTCTATTCAATAGCAAGTAACCCAATAGTGGATTCTCCATTCTATATGTAATGCATATTACCATAGTACTTTTTTAGGTGATAATTAAATTATTTCTGAAAATGCTGATTTTTTTAGAAGTTATTTGTTTGAAATGCCGAAATTCAAGGAAAATACAAGGGAAGGAAATATAGAAAAATTTGTGAGCACCAAGAGCTTCTTGCTTCAAGCCAATCCACCATTAGAGACCGAGTAACTAATTATTGAGAATATTTCTTTGTCCTATAATTTGGTGGAAAACTACGTATTCCAAATTTCTCAAAAATAAGTAGTAAGAATTCTTGTAAACTTGGTCTTGTTATATGTTAAAGATGTAGAGCCTAGAAAACCTGCCAAAGAAGTTCTCTATATATATTTTTTGCTGAAATTTCATAAATTTTTATTTATTGCCAAGGTGAATTTTGAAAAATGAAATAATTATTTGAAACAAAAAGTGCCGAAAATGAAGAGGCACTATGGTATTTCGTGTTAATAACATTAACAAACCACAATACAAGGGGGATAGTAATATTTTTATGCTCTAAATCACCTCTTATTGTTACCCATGTACAAAAGATAGAATACAATATCACAAAGATAATGTGAACTACACTAGTTCTTTTACAACCCCATGGTGCACAATTTACAAGCCTACAATTGCAACATTGTAATCTTCTACCACTTACACTAGCCACACTCTCCACACATACATTCAATGTAACCAATGACATTGGTATTTTTAATACAAATCCACATTTAAAAACATATTGAATTTAAGGTTGACTACTCATTACCTTGGAACTACTATTGTTCATATTATCACTATGCCCTACACTGTGGAAACATAAGTTTTATTTTGTTACTAATGTCAACAAATCTTTTAGGGTGAGTCATATAGTTTTTTTTCCCCTTGTTCCCCCATCAATAAGCAATGTTTTCATCTTTAAATGACTTCTAGTCCATTTAAGCTGATAAAGGTAAAGATTGTTCACAATGTTCCCCACTTTACCAAGTTTGGTTGAAATCGTAATAGAAAGAGCCAAAATAATTGTTGAAGGTGGTGAAAATTGTAGTTGCATTAGTTTGAAAAACCACAATCAATTGTATTTAATGAATTATTTATTTGTCTTATGGGATTGTGTTTCTTTATTTCATCAAGTTGAAATTTTATGAATTTGGAATCATTTTATTGTGTTGAGAAAGTCTTTAATTACTTATGAAAACTCTTGTTGAATAATGTTCTTTTATAACCTTTAAGATATGAACATGTTTTTTTTGTTATTCAAACATTTATCAAATGTTCTCAAATTTATTGTAAGTTTTAATATATTTCATAAGAAGGTTCACATGTGTTGAACCATTCTTGAAAATCATTTTAGGTTGGATTGGATTGGATTTTTATTTTTGTATTGGATAATGATTTTCAAACATCTTTAATGTCTAAGTTAATTCAAAATTGGTGGTCATAATCAAAAGTAAAATTGTACATTCGATTAGTTAATGTAAAGCTTTATGCAACAAATTCAAATGTCTATTATAATTACAAGTCACATTTGGTTTGAATATTGGTATTGAATTCAAAAATTGTATGAATGATTGCCAATTTTGTTATTCTAAATTAATACATGAAAGCCACATGTCAAATATAACCTTTAGAAATGAGTATGTCATTAACATGCCTAGATCTTTATATAAACCACATTAGAAAAAAACATTTTCAAAATTTGTGGCTTCACATTGTGCAACTAATATTTTGCCTTACAAGTTTGCACATTTTGATCTCGTCCTTTCAACTTATAAACCAATTTAACCAAGTGTGACTATTTTTTAAGGTGAATCCACCAAGTCCCACATGTTGGTCCTCTTTATTGGTTCCATTTTATTTTCCCAATATTGATATTGGCCATATTTTTTCCTTGATTACTTTGAAGAGATTTTCAAGTTCATTGGACATTCACTTAGACTAACAAAATTAAGGTAACGAATTAATATGTTGCAAGGTTTGTGAATTTGTGTCAAATTAAAAGTGAAAAGGTAGATTTTTCAAATTGAGGAGTTACTTCTAATATATGAAGTAATATCAGACCTTTAGAGCTTGGATATCAATAATAAAGTTAAAACAATTATGACCAATAGAATGATTTCAAGACTATTCCTATGAAAGATCTTGATCAATCATTAGTAAATAACAACTTGAACACATGTTTCCTTGTATAATTTTCTTGGTTTCTACATGGTATAAGGGATTTTGGGTTTTCAAATAATGGGTTTTAATATAGATTTTTTTTTCAATTAAAATAATGTTGACACCAAATCATTTTATTGATGAACTTGTCAAATATGGAGAACCAAAATGGAAATTATGTATTTATTGATAAGACTTTGTGCTCTATGGTAGATGGGTTTGAAGCCAAAAAAACTACTCCAACCAACCAACATGCTCTAGTTGGACAAATGTTTATTTTTTCAAATTCAAGAGTGAAACATTTACAACATTCTAAAATCTTCGAAGCATTTTGAAGTCTTCATGTTTAGGAACTCAACACAATTTTTACCAATAGTGAGGGATAATATAAATCAAATGAATTTGTGCATTATTGTGAAAGTAACGGCATAACACATGAAATGAATACAATTACACACCACAATAAAATGGTGTTGTGAAATGGAAGAATCAAACACTTGTAAGAATGTTCATTATATGATGCAATTTGTTAGTGTGTTTAAAATGTTTTGGGTCGAAGATATTGTTATTGCAACTTATAATCAAAATTGTCTACTTACAAAAACAATTCATCAAATGACACCAAAAGAAAAATGAAATGAATGTAAGCCAACAATCTCTCATTTTAGAATATTCGGTAGCAAATCATATATGCACATACCAAATAAACTAAGAACTAAACTGAGAGATAAAAACCTCAAGTGTATTCTAATAAAGTGTGATGAACATTCATAAACCTATAGATTATACCAAGTGTCAATTGAAATTGGCAAAGTGAAGGAGTTAAGTTATCTATCCAATTTGAAGGTGAACCTAAGAATCGAGGTAATTTTATTTTTTGGGAAGAAAATTTAGACCAACGACTAATAATCCAACCTCCAACAATTAATCAAGTCAAACCTCAAATTATAAATCCACTCCAAAAACCAATCATGTCTTTCATTAATGATGATGAGCAATATTGAAGATGAAATTTTTAAAGTGTGAATGCAAATTTTAATCCTCCAATAAGCCCAAAGTTCAGATTTTGTTTATCAAATAGAATGTGCAACCTCATATGGAAACTACAACATTCATTCAGTTACAAGTTTGATTACCATCCATAACAACGATTCTCTTCAAACATTTGGAATAGTTTTGAAAAATTTAGATGCTGAAAAATGGATGGACAATGTTCAAAATGAATACAATTCATTAATATCCATTTGCATTTAATGACATGTTTTCCTTCAAACAAAACCAAAGATCCATTGATTGATACAAAGCATGCCTAGAGGAAAGTGGTTGCACACAAATATTTGGTGTTGATTTTGAAGACATTTGTTTTGTGGTTAAAATAACATTATTAAAAATGTTACTTGCATTTGCGGCCCATTAATATGATTTTGACATTGTCCAAATGAATGTTAAAACTTCATTTTTGCATGGTGATTTTAATGAAGAATTATAATATGCACAAACCAGAAGGGTTTATTCCAAAAGGAAAAGAAAATTTTAGTTTGTAGATTATATAAATCCATATATGGTCTAAAGTAAACATCTAAAACATAATACACCAAAAAAGGTTCATACTCCATAAAAACCAATTTTTAGAGATGCAAATTTCATAATAGTGTACATGTAAGAAAATAATTGTAGTATAATACCCTATATGTAAATGGTTTGTTCATATTCACAAATGATTCTAGAAAGATATTACCTTAAGTAAAAGAATGACCTTAAAGTCAAATTTTCAAATGACATATAGGATTGAAAATTAAGTTATGGATTGCGCATAGAAAGAAATATAAATGGAAAAAATGGCACAATTCACCTTAACCAACCTAAAACATGGCTGATATTAAGAGATTTATTATGAAAAATAATAAGCTAGTAAGTATTCCATTAGAAATTGTGTTAAAATTAATTAAAGACCAAAGCCTTGAATTAAAAGAAATTGATTTTATGAACACTATACCATACAAACAAGTAGTTATAAGTATATTATTTGTTATATAACATGTATGTGATCATATATTTCTTTTGATATTACAAATGTACCTCAACACTTGAATAATCAAAGACCATTACATTGGTTAGTAGTTAAAAGATTATTCTCATACTTGAAGAGGACCATCAAACATGACATTGAATGTACCAAAGATATCAATCAATAAGAATTGAATGTAACATTTCTTTTATAACCATGTAAGTAAACATGATGAATTAGGACAATATAGATTATTACAATGGTAAACCAAAAGGCAAGTGTAGGGATGGAATATACATTCATAAAAAATATGGATAAATGAATGTATATATTCATCCTATTGATGTACATGAAAATTTTCTTTTGATGTCAAAGGACATTTCAAGATGTCTTCCATATTTTTTAATATTAAAATATTTAATAACTAGCAATGTTTTTAATTTAAAATAAATACACCAATAATCAATGCATCTTATCACTCAATCCACAAAATCAACAAATATGTATTTCAAAAATTATGACCAAAAAAAAAATTCATTCATATGACCTTGATGGTAAAACTTGACCCCAAAAGGGTAGCCATAGAGGCCCTTCCATGTTTTGAAGTGCCTAAACACAAGGGACATATTGTCATCCATGACAATCTCTCTTTCCTTTTATTGGGGAATGGGTAATGGGTAGTCCCCCCGCCCCTCTTTTTTTCCTTCATCTTCTTTGTCTTCTTCATATTTTTCTACTTGGTAAGGGGTGGGGGGAGTGGGTACAATCATCTTGTTTGCAATTATGTGTGTGTGTGTGTGTGTGTGTTTTCTTTGTGTGTGATGTTTTTAAAAATGCATTCATTCATAAGATCATTTAGCCAAATTTGCCTATAAACATGATAAGAAAATAAAAAAGTTTATGCATCCTTCACATTTGTTTATTATGTGTTATAACCTCATAGAAATACTAAACAATTTTTCAAATTTTATTTTTTTTTCAAAATTTGGTAATTAAAAAAACCAAAAGAACAAAAATTTATAACAATTTTGAAAATATTTAAATTAGCTAGTTGGCTTAAACTAATGAAAACATATTTAGTGATTGAAATTGTGACCTCAATTTGATGGAAAAAAATCCTTTGAAAATCCATAGTGACTTCTAACACATTTAAAAACACATGTCTTGAGGTCGTTAACTTTTAAGGTACCTTAAACCATTTATGGATGATGATAACAATGTTGTGAAAATGTTGTCATTAGAATTTGATTTTGGATGGACCTTTGTGAAATAATTGAAGGTTTAGTGAAGTAAGGTATGCAATTAGGTTTTGAGACCAAAGGTGAGCAAAATGCATTCATGTTTGTGCCATCATATTTGGTTATTTCATTAGTCAATATTGTCAAGCATTTAATGGAATTTCGTCCTCTTAATTCTATGTCTTAAAACTCACCATAATTTATCATTTGATATCATAGCTTCCCACAACAAATTTTTAACAAAGAATTGCCATTTTGCATATCCATCATTCATTTTTTTTTATCCATCAACATTTACATCTTTCATCTATCATTCATTCATCTTCCACTGATTTCTAACTACATTTGCACCCATTAAAAATTTATTAAAATTTTTTTTGAATGGAGTTTATAAATTTTTTTTAATGCATCCATGATTTCATCTACATTGATGAATGACATTAATTCATGTCAAAGGATCATCCATCAACATGTTCATCCATATACACCATCATGCTTCACATTCAGGCTTTAGGTTCATGCCCAAGCCATCCTTATAGTTGGGGGAGCCATAAGATGAGCTAGTAAGCAACAAACTTGTACAACCTTGTCTACAACAAAAGTTAAATAATTGTAGCTACCTTGGCAACCAAAAAAACCTATATGGTTAAAATAATTGGTGTTAGATTTGGGATATGCCCCACTATTCACCTATTGTGATTAAATGTGACAATCAAAGTGCTATTGCACTAATAACAAATCTATACACACTAAAATACAATTAGACATTATATGCATGTAAAGTTAACCATATGCATGTTAAAGTATGGAAGTTTTAAGAGCATCACTTGAGGGGGAGTGATAATATATGAAGTAATAGCCCCTTAAGGCCTAGATATCAACAATGAAGTTAATTAGAACAAATGACCAACACAATTAATGATTTTAAGAGTTGTTTCTACTCCTATCAAAGATCTTGATCAATCATTAATAAAAAACAACTTGAACACATGTTTCTTTATATATTTTTCTTAATTTCTACAATCACATCACCATCTGTGAATAATATTGTAGATGTATTGAAAGGTATTTTCTATTTGATAAGTTCGATTTTGCTCACAAGATTATTTTTGTTAAAATGAGTATTTCTATAATCAGCCTTTTTTGCCCCCAATGGTACTAAAACACATATAAGTGTTGGTATGATAATCATAGCCAATAAAAAAACATCTTATAGCTTGTGGTGATATCTTTGATTTTTTGTTCTCTTTGGTTATATGTGCATACACCTCAAAACCAAAAATACAAAATTGTGATAAGTTGTTAATACTTTGTATCAAAAATTCTCTTTGGGGGAAATGTCAAAATTAACTTTGGTAGGTGACACTTTGATTAAATAGTTCACAACATTTACTAATTTTGTCTCAAAAATTTATTGGTGGTTACAAGCAAAAGCCATGCTTTGAGTTAAATATCAAAACATGTTTTGTGAACTGTCTTTTTGCCACTTTGTTCTATTGAAACATACATGTTTGAATGAGTTGTTTATAGAATGAAAATATCCTTGGGTGATACCACTAGGAATGTCACATTCTTAATTTGTTAGATTTTCAAAATTTAGGACAATAAATGACATACATAAAGAAAGTTTTTTGCTTGAATTTTTAAAATGAGAACATTACCCAAGCATTTGATATTTGAAAACTTCAATAGAATGGATAAAAAATTGGGTTTTATGTTTCCAATGAATGTTCAAGGAATAAGTCATAAGAAAATATCAATGGGATTCCTTTAGTTGAAAACACAAAAGGAGTTCATATTATTTAAAATTTTTCCTTCACTTATAATTTTTAGGAATACTTTAAATGGTCTTCTTTTATATATATATATAGGTAGTTGGTTGAAACAGATATGACTTATTGACCAATTTGTAAAGATTAGTCAAAAAGCATAGAAAGTCCATTATAGCTAGGATCACAAATGTGTAGTTATCTCATTTTTTTGTTTCAATGATCAATTGGTGCCATACCCAAGTTGGTATGTAATGGATGAACAAGATCCATTATGTGTACATGCAAGGACATTACAAAATGAATGTTAAAAGAACATGACACCTATCAATTTTTTCTAAATGTCAATACATAATAAGATAAATCATGTTTAGGTTTTTATGATTTTTCATAGGTGTGTGCATAGGTGGGGAAAACATAATCTGCATGGTGCAAATCAATTAGTGTTTTTTTTTCAACAATTTTGGTTTTTTTTGGCAATAAAATTAGATTTTCTTTTGTATTTAATGTAAATTCAACTTATTTCACTTTGAGAAGTACTCTTTTTCATGGGAAAAAAGGAAAAAATATTTTTTCAATTTATTTTTAAAATTTAGTTTTGAAATGATTGAATTTTTTTATTGTTTCATTTTTGTACTTGAAAAAATAAACCCACAATTTATCATTGAGAAATCATGAGTAAAGGTAATGAATAACTTGAACCATTGAAAGAAGAGATGTTTTAATAAATCATATAAATCTATATGAATGAACTTCAAATTTCAAGATGCTTGATTGTAGTTCCTACGTGAAACATCTTTTTTATGTTATTTCCCCAATTGATAACATTCACATATCAATAAAAAAGATGGCAACTTTGGACCCCAAAGTGCAATTATTTTTGTGTTTAGATGGAACAAACTTTGAAAATAAAGATATCCCAATCTTTTGAGCCACAAGAACACCTCTTCAAAAAACTTAAGTAGATTTAATTCTAGAAGATCTCCAATGGTGTTCCTTTATTTGTGCTTGCACCAATATCTCCACATTTAAAATACATTCATATATATTTTTCCTCCCCACCCATTCTAGTGAAAAATCTCATAGCATAAAGTGAGAGATTATTAAGTCACCATTTGGACCAATCATTACAATTGGCCAATTGGAAACAATCATTCCGATGTAGTGCATTGTTTGTTGTTATCATTACCTAGGCCCAAGGTATAAATGTGAAAAAAACATTTTCGTTATAATGTAATATAATGTACATGAGCTTTTCTTGCTATGGGTAGAGATGTGGAATATATATGCATACACAAATATGCATTTACCCTATAACAAAGTTGTAGAATCTTTAGATATGATCTTTGGCCACCTTTATCTATGACTATAAGTGAATTGCCTTTTTTGAATAAAAAAAATAAAAAATAATTTTTAAAAAACTACTAAATCTACATTGGTCATGGTCCCTATGAGTAACATTTATTTTTGTTCTTCATTTGAAAAGTGGAAGTTGACATCATCTTCATTGCAAATTGCATGCGATTACACCCCATTAAATAATTTTCACACTATGTTGATCTGCATTTTGTTTAACTTCATCTAGAATTACATCATTTCCTATCACATGCATACTTACTTTTGATTAAAAAATCCATGTGTTGTTGTAGTTTCTAGAGCCATGGTTGACAAAACTATTTCAAAAAAAATTATAACATTATTTGGACTATCAATTTACTCATGATCACCCCCATTCTCTTCATCAATCAAAAAGTACATGAAAATTATAGTTTGTTTTAGATTTTACTTTTCTTGCTAAAGGTTAGCAAAATTTGGGCACTATTTTGCTTGGTGACCATATTTGCCACAATGCTAAGTTTGAATGTAGAGTTTCCCCTTTCAAAGCCTCCAATGTGGTTGTCATTCATAATATGAAATTATTGGTTGAATTTTCATGTGGTCCATGTCATGGTTGTTCAAGCACATTCCAAAATTTGAGGGCAAGAACTTCTTCATCATGGTGATGATTATGGTTTGCATTCTTGCTTTCTTCCAATTTCAAATGACTAATAATATTTTCAATGGTTGGAATGACATTTTCAATAGAGATGTCATTAACTATATTATCAAATATAAGTGACAAAGTATAGATCATGTATTTAGTTAGGTTTTGATTTTTGAAAAGTCCAAAATCAACAATTGACCATTTGAAAGTTGAAAAATTGAAAAGAAACTTAGATTTGGAGGCCACCAAATCATGCAAAAATGAATATTAATAATGTTTTACCTTGCTTAATAATTCAATAAATAGATGTTAATAATTTTTGCCTCAAATTTAATAGAAAACTTATTTGAACCACCATGTTGAAAATGAACTAAATACATTTTATTGAAAATTTGTTTGACAATGATGCTTTCATGGGCTAAACTCACTAAATTATTTAAATTGATTAATTGATAATCTTGGATTATATGTATAAAGTTTGCAACACTAGATTTTCTTACATTTGGAAGTTGGAGATTTGTTTCAAATGGTTAATTTCTTTACATTGTCGGACACTTCAAAATATCACTTGAATATATCCCATGTAACTCCTTAGGACACTTGACATTGAGGATATATGAGATGATTTAAACTTTTACCACCACCTTATTGATAAAAAAAGCTAAATTTGTTTTGAGCCTCGTGTTCATATCAACATCTTGAAGATATGGAAGAACAATAAATACATTGGACAATGTGGTATCTTCCTTTAGTTTTTACAAAGTTCTAAAAATCCTTTTTTCTTTAAAGATTGTTTGGATTTGAAAGTTTAATAAAATATATTTTGAATCCCTTTTTAGTTTGTTGTTTTTTACTATGTGCTTTCTTGGTGTGACAATTAAACCTTGAAGGTTGACAAAACTCGTCACATAATTAATACTAGCGTGGCTTGTGCCATTGGCCCAAGTGTGAACATTGTTTTGCAATATATGTATCAATTTTTTGAACAGCCAAATATGAAAGGAAATCATGTTTGAATTAAATGGTAAGCCTTCAAGTGTTACCACGTTCTCAACTGATTTTTCCTTCCAAAACCTGGTTTTTTGGAATTTACTTGAACGCTAGTGAAAAAAATCATTTAAAAATTAATATCTCCCACATTCTGAATCCAAATCTTACCAAATAAATTCCATTAAATCTTGGTCATCAAGATCTTTCCAACAACACCAAAGGCATGTTCCAATTCCTCCAAAATTTTCAGCTACAATTTAATTTAGCTTTCAGTGAAAAAATCATTCAATATTGAAGAACTTTTGTATTGCAATTGGAAACGTCATGGAACCAAGCCCATGCACCTCTTCTCATTGAGAGCTTTCCGAAGACACCAAGAACATATCTAAAGCATCCTAGTTTAGTGGATCTCATAACTACAAAACAAAACAACTTTCCTTCCTTCGTAGATATATTATATATATGTATAACTTGGTTGTTTAGTCTTTCATTGTACACACAAATGTAAGAACTCTTTTAATTGTGTAGACTCAAAACAACTTTTTGAACATCACTACCTTTGTTATTCTTAAACAAGTTTTAATATTGAATGCAAATGGAATAGCTACATTGGGCTTGCCCTTTCATAGATTCTAAAAGGTAAATATACACAAGTAAAAACCACATTGTATACTACTGGTACTTGTTAACGAAAGAACGATTATCATTAAAATTCAAACAATAACATCATTGTAACTATCGCTAAAACTTCAAATGATAACAACACCTAAACTACAATTCTCAATGAAAATAATTTATTGTAATACTTAGTTGACTTCTAAAACTTTGAAGACAAAAAATAAAAGCATAATTCTACATTATTCATGTTTATTCCACAACTTAGTTCAATAACAAGAGTGTTAATCATACCAATTGAATTTAATAAACATATGAAATTAATGTTTTTAGATGCATAAGCTTATAAAACTCTACATGCCCACTAAAATGTTTTTGAAATAGTTCATCAATTATTCAACTTTATCCATACCTTAACTTTCTAAGTTCCAACTATATGTGTCATCAAATCCTTGCTTATCCACTACTTCTATTTAATCATCAACTTAGATGTTTCTCCTTCAAAATTAGGCACATGTCAACTTTCATTACCAATCATTGTATGGAAAAATCACACCTTAGTAGATGCCACTTGTTGTGTTTCATCAATGGTCATAGCCAATAGCAAATCTTCTACCAAGCTTTTCCCATGTCCTTCAACACACAATAGAAAAGGAAGCTAGTTGCTAGGAGGTCACCCTCAATTTGTAGCCCTAGTGCCTTCTTAGCTAAACCTACCACACTTAAAGCATCAATGTTTTTGTTTTGTGGCCAATTTTCGCATCCTAGCAACTTCAAAAAGTAAAATGGGAATATTTTGTAAAGAAAATTCCTAATTAAAATGTATGTTTGCCAACTTTTGTTGAAAAATATTTTTTTTTGGGGTAAAATTTGCCACATTTTGATTAAGTTTATAGTTCAAGGGCATCTTTTTCACTAGTTTGCAACTAATTGGACTTTGTCAAGAGGCAAGTTGGCCATCCATTTGAATTAGTGCTCAAGAAAGGATACTATTCAAGGGGGTTGATGCATCATCTTGAGTGCTCTCAAAACATGGGATGAAGTATGCTGATTTTTTGACTTCATAACATCTTCATGCCCATGTTGTGGCAAAATCAGTAGAATTTCAAAGATGGGTTGGGTTGCAGCACCTAGATTCTAAGTTCTAAAATGGGAGCTTCTACATCTGTTATTAACCACAACAATGAAGAAAAAAAAGAGTGTTAAACTGGTGCAAAAAAAGAGTTAGAATGGAAGTCTAAGAAGAATAGAGGAGAAGAGGACAGACCTACTAGGGTGTTCAAATTATGGCACATTTCCCTATGGAAGACCAATGTCATAAGTCATATCCTACTCTGCTTTGTTTTGCATTCAATCACAGATTTTAGTACTGACAAGCCAGCAAAGACATTGTTTGGGTACAGCAGAGTTATCAGTAAAGTCACGCGATTAGGGGGCCAGTCTCGGCATAATAGGGCATCAAACGTGTAACTGGGAATGAAGATATTTCAAAACAACATAACTAGGACCCAAACTAGTTTTTCCACTAAGTCTGGTGGTAAACTGAGTTTCATCCTGTCTTTCCTTTTTCCTGAGCGCCTCCTCCGTTGCTGCCACATGCATTTGCACCGCTCCTATCTGCACAACTACGATAGTTACTCCCCAACATTGTGCTGTAATGCTGAGTTTCAGCAATTGATACTGAGATTTAATAAGATTTCCTTACTTTGCGGATACCACTGGAAGAGGGGATATGCCTTGAATAACTTTAGGCGAAGGCAAGGCCAAGTGTGTATTACAACTTGACCCACTTGGCTAGCATGCATTTAGGTGTCCGAGCGTATGTATGTATGGCTGCAATTCCCACTAGTATGGCATCCATCCACCACCGTTGGATGTTTATGCAAGGAAGAGCCTTTGGCAAAGGATTATCAAGAACAAAATTACAATGGTTGATTATTATATGGATCCATAGGTACGAAGGGCTTGGAATTTTATTTTTTATTCATGTACAGTAGGAGTAACACCAAAGGATTGGGGAGTTTCGGAAGTAAGTGCTTACGCAAGGCGGAGCCAAGGAGCACTTTACTTTGATAACTCCTTACTCCTCTAGTGTTATTGAGTATTCAAAATTGTCGTGATTATTTATTTATTTATTTACCATGATATCCAAAGGGTTCCCATTGGGTATATCATAGGAAAAAAAACAACATGGCGCATCTCCCATGCGATTTTACGCTTGTACCTTCAAATACGCTACAAAACATTTCGGAGGTTTAGGGTTTAGGGTTTAGGTTAAAGTAGGTTAGTTAAAAAATTTGATGCTTTCTAATTGGGTTTTTAAATTTAATTTTTGAAATTTCTGTTGTAACACATGTTGCAATCAACCATAAGAAGATCTAGCCAAATTTTGCTATTTCAATGTATGAAAAAAGTTGAAAAGTTGAAGAATTCCCCCCCTTTTTTTGGCTACTTGTTTCAGATAGAATTCTGGCAATTCAGACCACAAAAGATCTAAATATGGCGAATTACTCTTTTAAAAATAAAATAAAATCTTGTGATGGCAAATTTGAATTTATGTCACAATTTCACAAAATTTGACACAAAAAAGTTTGGTGATTCCAATGTTTTAAAAAGAGAGAAATTTTAGCCATACAAAAAGTTTGCACAATTAAAAGCCATTTTTCTAAGGGCGATGTTTGAGCTTTTGATTGAACCAATTGGGGTCCCTAGTTGTGTTGGGTGTTGTTTTCCGAGAATTTGGAAAATTGAATGGTTGTTGTTTTGCTAGTTATTTTTGAATTCAAAAAATCGCTTCTTAAATTAAATTTTTCAACATATTTATTTTATGCTAAAACATGATCAAATGATTTTTTAATGGCTATGAAAAAGAAGAAGAAGTGATTATAAATATAAAAATTGCATGCCATGTTTTGTTACATAACCTTAATGATTTGAGTCTTGAGTCTTGACCTCATAAGGACTTAAATTGTATAGAAGTGGTCATGTTTGTACATGGGAAAAGGGTTTATCCGGAGACTATTTAGGGACGGAAACCTCATAAAATTGCCCAAAAACCCATCAAAAAATTTCTTTCAGTGAAAGCCTGAAAGGTGAAAGGGACCTTATGAATGAATCTATAAGGCCCTACACAGCCTAAGAGAGGACCCTTACAAAATCTATAAGGTCCTACACAACATAAAATGTGGGACCTTATGAAAATCTTTATGGTCATCATACACAGCCTAACAAGGGACCTATAGAATTCAAATGTAGGCTAATCTTGGGGGTCATTTTTGGGGGGGTAAAAGTAAGGGCAATTGAAAACTGGATTGATTTAGGGTTCAAAGGAGTGTCGGGCCGGGCCCTTTTATGAAGAACCTTAGGTTTCGGTTATGAAAAATAAATTGGAACTATCATGAATCTGGGGTTCCGGCCTCGTACGTAAATGGAATTGGGAATTTGGTGTTGAAAAAAAATGTTCCACCGGTTCCGACTCTTAAGAAAGAGGTTCCGAATTGAGACCACCGGGTATGATTTTCATACCCGGTGGTCTCAATACGGCTCTTACTAACCCAGACTGGAACTGATGGTTAACTGCCGGTTAACCTCTGATTCACTCCCTCACCTCCCCCCCCTCCTTCAAAGGAGACACAAAAGAAACCCACACCAGGAAAAGAAAAGAAGACGCTTGAAAGATGGAGAGAAAGGGAAAAAGAAAGGCAGAGAGACACCGAGAGAGAGAGAGAGAGAGAGACGGTAAAAAAGACAAAAGGAGACGTTAAAAAAAACCACCAGGAAAAAGAAATGGCTTGAAAGATGGAGAGAAAGGGAAAAGAAAGGGAAATAGAGAATAGAAAAGACTTGAAAGATGGAGAGAAAGGAGAAAAGAAAGGACACAGAGAAAAGAAGAGACTTGAAAGAAAGATGGACAGAACTTGGAAAAGAAATGGACAGAGACACAGACAGAAAGATAGAGACGGTAAAAGACAAATGAGACGTTAAGAAAAACCGCATAATCAAAAGAAGAGGCTTAAAAGATGGAGAGAAAGGGAAAAGAGAGAGAGAGAGAGAGCTTTGTGTTCTTTCTCTGCGTCGTCGTCTTCCTCCCCTTCTTTGTCTGCTTGATGCTGTGCGGAAGCAAGCACCGTTCTCCATCCCATCTTCTCTCTCCCCTTCCAATTCTTCAAGCATTTAGATTCATTCGACGCGCTCAGGAATCATACCCATCAATTCCTTTTCTTGCGTTCTTCTTCCGCAACTCGCCCATCATCATTAAGTCCTTGTTTGCTTGACAGTCGAGGTTTTTTTTTTTTTTTTCCGGGGCTCTTGCATTTCCCAGTTTGAAGCTCTAGAGCCCCAGAAAAGGAGGATCCTCCGAGAGATTCACAAGCACCAACCCTAGATTTGCTTCTACAGTAAGTTGGGAATTTCAGGGTTTCGTGAATAGAGTGCTGCTGCTGGTGGATTTGAACTCTGCCGGAAATCCGCAGATCCTGCGTGTTCTTTTTAGTCTGTGGGACGGGCATTGATCTGCGAAGAGAAGCGATCTGGACATGATGGCGGTGCAGACTCTGCAACTCATCGATGGACAAGGCAGTTTCAACGAGAAAGGGTTGGAAGCTTTCGTGCGGGGAGTGAAACTGGCGGAATGCGGGCTTTCCTACGCTGTGGTAGCCATCATGGGACCCCAAAGCTCAGGCAAGTCGACGCTCATGAACCATCTCTTCAAGACGCGGTTTGTGGAGATGGATGCCTTCAAGGGTCGAAGCCAGACGACGCAGGGAGTGTGGTTGGCGCGAGCTGAGGGTGTGGATCCGTGTACCCTAGTGATGGATTTGGAAGGCACAGATGGGAGAGAGAGAGGAGAAGACGATACTGCCTTCGAGAAGCAGAGCTCGTTGTTTGCCCTAGCGGTTTCAGACATTGTGCTGATCAACATGTGGTGTCATGACATTGGAAGAGAACATGCAGCAAACAAGCCTCTTCTCAAGACAGTTTTCCAAGTCATGATGCGCCTCTTCACTCCACGTAAGACCACTCTCCTCTTTGTCATCAGGGACAAGACCCGGACACCACTTGCGACTTTGGAACCCATTCTGAGAGAAGATGTACAGAAGATTTGGGAAGTTGTGCCCAAGCCTGAGAAGTATCAGCACACCCCATTGAGTGAGTTCTTCAACATCCAAGTCACAGCTCTGGCCAATTTTGAGGAGAAAGAGGAGCAGTTCAAGGAACAAGTTGCGGAGCTCCGCACTCAGTTCATGAACTCAATAGCACCTGGTGGATTGGCTGGAGATCGGCGTGCAGTTGTTCCTGGTACGGGTTTTCCATTCTCCACCCAGCAGATTTGGAAGGTCATCAAGGAGAACAAGGATCTAGACCTGCCTGCACATAAGGTGATGGTGGCGACGGTGCGGTGTGAGGAAATTGCAAATGAGAAGATTGTAGAGTTGGGTTCAAACCCTGAGTGGCAGAAGCTTGAACAAAATGCACAGGATGTGCCGGTTCCAAGCTTTGGCATCACTGTGAGCTCAATCCTGGAGAAGTACTTGTTGGAGTATGATGCAGAAGCTAGCTTTTTTGATGAAGGGGTGAGGATGGCAAAGCGATCATTCCTTGTGGGGAAGCTTCTTGATCAGGTGCAACCTGGTTACCAAAGTGTAATAGGGCACCATCGGGCGAAAGCTCTGAGTGCTTTCAAGCAGAACCTTGATACTGCAACAGCAGATTCACTTTCATGTAAACAAGGTTTTGCCATCCTCGTGCGAAACTGTACTGAAGAAGCCATGGCAGATTTTGATGCTCGCTGTGCAGGTACAAATTTGCAAAACACTGATATTGCTTAAATTCAATGGAATGCTGCAGAATGGAATTAGGGCTCTGGATGCAGCAGTTTCCTGAATTTCCTTCCCATTCAGGATCAGCAAAATGCTGTTGCTACCTCTGCATCTCCAGATTTTGGTCATGATGGGTTTGTGATGGGTTTACAATGTTCCATGCAGTGATTATGAAAGTTGGGAGTTCCATGTGTATGGAGTTCTGTGCAAAGCTTGCAGATTTTTGCAGATGTGGTTTTTAGTTGTCTATGTTAAATTAGGTCACATTTTCCTTGTGAAGCAGGAAGAGTGTGGAGGAGCAGTAGCTTATTTGTAACTGTATAGTTGGCACACTTATGGAATGTATGTCTCTGTTGTGCACAGATGTAAGAACTAGATGGTTGGTGATCTTGAAGAGTTTTATGTTTTTCACAGTGCAAGCTGAAAGCTTGAGGGGTCAAGCTGGAACAGCAAGTCTGATAGTGAAATCCAATGTTGGGTTCAGGTTATGCAGCATTTGTGCTGTATGGAATTAGGGCTCTGGATGCTGCAGTTTTTAAGAGTAGTTTCCTGGGTTATCACACATTTTAGGTCAATTCTGCTGGAGCTGACACACATTGGGCATGTACAGAGTTAGCATTTTGAGGGCAAGATGGTGTCTTTCAGACTGACGAATTCTCCAATGCTTTTAATTGATTTGTTGTGATTGACAGTGTGTCCTGACAGGGAAGCTGATTGGTTTTACCTGATTGGGTCCAGATGCTCACATTGCACAAGCAGATTGGGACACATCAAAGGCAAAAGAGAAGCTTCTGCGGGACATTGATTTGTGGAGCCACTCAAAGCGCATAGAGAAGATCTCACAACTGACAAAAGCATTTGAAAAGAAGATGGATGTGGCCATTGGGGATCCTGCATCCTCCCTTCTTGATGCAGCCTCTCCTGACACTTGGCCAGCCCTCACAAACCTTCTGGAGCATGAAGTTGGAGTTGCAACCTTGGGCTTGAAAGATGCAATTCAAGATTTTGAGCCCACTGAAGAAGAGATGTCATCTATGCTGGAAGAATTAACTGCTTATGGCCGAGGGATTGTGGAGAAGAAGGCAAGGGAAGAAGCTGGGCAAGTCATCATTCGCATGAAGGATCGTTTTACCAGTGTGTTTGGCCATGAAGCAGACAATATGCCTAGGGTCTGGGGAGAGGAGCATGATGTTCGGGCTATCACGAGAGATGCTCGAGTGGCTGCTGTGAAGCTTCTTGCAGTTCTGGCTGCTGTACGCTTGAAGCCAAAGGGTACAAGCTCTGATGTCATTGAAGCATCACTTTTGACAGCAATAGGAGAGCCTCATGAGTCTTTGCAGAGAACACTATCACGGAAGTTATCAGTCACCAACACAACCTCAAATTCCAATCCTGCATCTGGAGATTCACAGGTATTGGCAGCTAGTACATGGCCAGGCATTCCCCCATCAGACACTTTGCTTACCCCTGTACAGTGCAAAACACTATGGCGGCAATTCCAGAATGAAACAGAATATACAATTAGTCAAGCGCTTGCTGCACAAGATGCTGCAAAACGGGGAAAGTCATGGCTGCCACCTCCATGGGCAATCTGTGCTATAGTGGTGCTTGGATTCAATGAGTTTATGGCCCTTCTCCGGAACCCTTTGTACATAGCCATTCTGTTTGTTCTCTATCTGTTTACAAAGGCTTTGTGGGTACAGCTTGACATCACACAGGAATTCCAACATGGGTTTTTACCAGGGGTTCTATCTATCTCATCAAAGCTGCTACCCACGTTGATGAACTTGTTGAAGAAGCTTGCTGATGAAGGTCAAAAGATAGGAATGGAGGCAGGTTCAGCCTCCAATCACACTAGTGCTCCAAAGGGGAACAAAGTTGGGAATAGAGATGTGCAGCTTAATGATATGGCGGCTGATTCCATGTCAGAGTCCAGATTTGGAAATGGTGATCACATGAAAGGGAACTTAAGGCAGCGGCAGCCGGTCAAACATAGTTAGCTCTGGCAGCAGGTATTCTTCTTATATAATTGACAACCCAGACTCGGGAAGTTGCTGCTCGGCTTGTATTTCCTTGCAGGGTAGGCAGTTTACCCTTTCCCCTGCACACTGAGCAATGAGTCAATTTTTTTTTCCCTCTGCTCTTGCTCATTGCATCTTAGGTTTCTTCTTGCAATGCTGTACTCCAATTGTGGAGCTCTTAACTTTAAGCCAAGAGAGGCAAACTTAGTATTTCCATGTTCTGCTCAGATTCTCAGCAGATACAGCAGCATAGTAGTAAGGATTTAAGTGAGTAAATTGAGCTCTAGTATTGATCTTTCTTTGAGAGAGTCCCAGCATTCCTTGTCCCATCTTCTCACATCTCTGGCTTTATTTTGGCAGATGTTTTCAGGTTTTTGTATGCAGTGCTTTTTAGAATCTTCTCTTTGCTTGTGGATGCTTTGAGAGAGAGCGAAGCTGGGATGGAAGTCAAGGGCACAGATTTTTGTATATTTATTTTCCTGAAATTTGGAGCAGATTGTTAACATTCTTATCTACACCTACTGTTGGTAAAATCAGTGATGAGTAATGGGAGCTAGCCACTACTCCTGCCATTCATGATGGCATTTGACTGTCTGATGCTTTGTGGCATTCATAAGCTTGCAACCACACTCATTCTTTTTGTGTCTGATTGATTGTCTGGACCTGACACAATGGTTTCTTTCAAACTATTGTTGTGGTGTTTTTCTCCTCAAAGACAGATGAGTCAACCTACATCCATTGGGAAGTAACCCACAATTCTTGTGGTGATTTTTTGCTAAGTTTACAAAATTGTTCTCGACAAAACCTTGAAAACAATGTGTTTTTTTCCAGTGTGAAGTGTGATTTTTCAAGCAAAAAGTTGTCATTTTTGTGAAGTCAAAATGGGAAGGAAAAAAACAGAGAAGTTGGTATCAAAATGCAATCTGAGTTGTTTTAACTTAGAAAATGAACAAAAGGGGTGTGTCACACCGTGGCCTTGCCGTGTACATTAAAAAGTATCTCAAGGCAAAAAAGACAAATTATTGAAACTCAAATATTTCAACATGCAAAAATGTAATCTTCAAAAAATCCTCTAAAAGAAACCAAAATCCTTCAAGATATTGGAACTCTATAAAAACTTATCTCAAGTTTCAACACAAGCCAAAATATCATCTTTCAAAAATCCTCATGTAAAAATAGACCTATTGCCTAGGGGCCAAAATCCCTTAAGCTACTATACTCCATAATAAATCTAAACACAATATCCTTGCCTTGGTAGGCAAGGCCAATAAAGTTGGAAGTACATTACAATTAGGGTTTGTGATGTAGCAACAGTGGTGAGATCATCAATAAGAGGAATTAGCCCAAATTTGGCTACAGATCCAAGAAGGAAGTAGAAAAGTTTAAGAATACTGGCATATTTTTTGCGAAATATAGCAATTTGAGGAAAAAAATTCCTCAAAATCTGATAACTTTGGCACATTTTTTTTTCCACAAAAATCCTTTGTATGAGTTGCCAGTCTGCATGGGACAAGACAACAACTTTCTTGTACTTCTGCGTTATCACTCCTGGTTTTCCTTAAGAATCTTGGGCACTTTGATGAATGACCCCTCAAGCTCTGGCACAGCTCCCATCATTGCCTTCCTGCATTTACAAACAGTATTGCCATAAAGAGTCTTCTGCCACACTTGCACAGAGTCTTGATACCCTAATCCTAAAGCTTAAAAGGACCAGCAGTGTTTTGCATCCTAGTATACAAGTGAAACACACCTATTTGGGAATACACTTGGCTTGTCTGGTCTCAATGTGTTGATTCCATTAACATCACCTGGTGTCTCACACAAACACATACAAAATTTGTTAAGAAGGAAATTCATAGTCAAACTCCTGACAAGCCCCCACGGGCCTCAAACTTCACACATCTGTATTCATGGCTGAACTAACCTGACAATGCAAACTTACATCCTGCAATTATGCAAAGCTATGTGTCACTTGTTTTTAGAGATTATTTCCAATTCACCCTCTTCAACGATGATCAAGACACTCACAGCAGAATGAAGTAGCTAGGTGAAGAGAAGCAAAAGCACAGCAGAAGCTAGGGAAGATGCCATACCAACATGGATGGCCGGTGCTACATCCGCCACATCAATCTCCTGTAGCTGTGCAAACCTGATATAATACTAATGGCACACCAACTCAAAACCTTCATATTGTTTTTCCCTTAAGGAAAATGCATGGATACAGCACCCG
>Ga0116227_10007210_pt1 | contig 21869 bp, 19 predicted proteins | sample S1TSphgellanicum_FD_89693 | JGI IMG/M metagenome (GOLD analysis project Ga0116227, IMG submission 89693) | Host-associated microbial communities from peat moss isolated from Minnesota, USA - S1T2_Fb - Sphagnum magellanicum MG | ecosystem: Host-associated > Plants > Peat moss > Unclassified...
AAGCAAGACAAAGGAAGCGCTGGCCGCACTGGAACGGGCGACGGGCAAACTCGATATCATTCTGGCGCGAGATCCAAAACTTGAATTAGCCCCGGCCGCAGTCGGCGTAGTCACCTACGATGTGCAAGGGGGCCTCGATGCAGTTAAGAAAGTACGGCAGCAGGCGGAGGACTTTATTGCGGACGGGCGTCTACAGGAGGCGCGGCGCCTTCTGAAAAATCTGGCGAGCGAGACCGTCATCAGTGTGACCAACATTCCGCTGGCAACCTATCCGGATGCAATAAAGTCGGCGGTAAAGTTAATTGACCAGAACAAAAAGGATGAGGCCAAGCGTGTCTTGCAAACTGCCTTGAATACGCAGGTGGTCACGGACACGGTTATTCCGTTGCCAGTCGTCAAAGCCCAAGAGGCTTTAAAGAGCGCCGAAAGCCTGGCGGAGAAGGAGAACCGCACTCGAGACGACAACGATCGGCTCAAGGCTTCGATGGATCAAGCGCGTGAACACCTGGAATTCGCTCAAGCGCTGGGTTATGGCACAAAAAAGGACTTTGAAAAAATGTATGCACAATTGAGTGAAATACGCGATAAAACCGCCGACAACAAGTCTGGAACAGGGTGGTTTGCAAAGATCAAGGCATCTATCCAGGATTTCCTGAAGTCAAGTGAACCTAAGAATAGCTAAATGTTACCAAGTCCGACCTCGGTCTTACCGAGGTCGGACGGCACTGGCGCCGTATCCCTCCCCGACCACGTCGTTCCCCCAGTTCCATCGGGATGCGTCCCCACCACACTCCTAGAAATACTGTCCACTTCAAATTGGAACGCTGTCCTTCACTTGCTCAGAACGCACGCATACGTTTGCGCCTCGGTATCCAAGGCCGCAGCGAGCCGGATCGCCATGTCCGCCGTGATGCGCACATGCTCCTCACGAAGAACCTCCTGACCCCTTGAAATTATACTCGAGTTTCGTACAACCCTTCGTTCAGTCCAGATGCCCAGGAAACGGCGGTAAGTCGTGAAAGTCATTCTCATCATGTTGCACAATCACCCGTGCATGCAGGTAAGTGACCAGGCGCTCGAATCGGTCCATGGATGCAAGAGTGTCGGAACGCGAAGTATTCACGCGTGGAATGCGGCCTAAGCGTCGATTATCCCGGGTATGATAGAGATCACCGGAAAGAAGCACGACTCCCGCCTTGCTCAGGCGCAAGGCTAGCGCCTGATGTCCCGGTGTATGACCGGGCATTTTTAAGATTCGGACGGTGCCGTCGCCGAACACATCGAAGTCGCCATCAATGAGCCGCATCTTCCCGCGATCATGGGCGCTTATCGTTGATGCGTCATCACCGAAGGGCGGGTTTGGGCCGAGCGCCGCCTCGAGTTCGGTTTTGTTGATGATCCAAGTGACGTTGGCGAATGAGTTTGCGTTGCCGACGTGATCGAAGTGCAAGTGCGAGAAGGCGACGTACGAAATGTCATCAGGCGTCAATTCGAGCTTCTGCAGCTGTGCCTGCAGCGTCACATCCTCGTACAGTCGAATACCGTTAATGGCAAACCCGCCAGGGGTCTGTGCGATTTTGTCACCCAGACCCGTGTCCCATAGCAGTATTCCACGGGGATGGCGGATCAAAAAGCAGGGGTCAGCCAACATACCCGGCTTGCCGTCATAGTCGTCGGTATCGGAGAACAGAGTCATGTCGTCGAAGACGATCCGACCGCAGTCGAGCGCGTAGAGTTGGATACTCGGTGGTTTGGCACTACTGCCTGCAGAGGCGACGGATGTGCCGCTGAGGAAAAAAGCACAAACCAAAACGGCGGCTCGGGTGGTGCGGATACAGTACATCGGGAATCTCCGGTTGGGATGACGGCAGAGTAGCGGGCGGCTTCCTAATAAAACGCTCAATATCGAGCGTGAGACGCTCAAGACCCACAAACCTCAGACACCCCCGATTCCCCTGACGCGCGAGGGCTCGACTCCATAGCGTTCTCGAAAGCGCTTGACGAAAGTGGAAATGGAGCCATATCCCGAACGGCTTGCGACAACTTTTACCGATAGCCGCGTCGTCAGCAGTAGCGAGAGACCATGCGAGAGGCGTGCGTCACTGATGATATGACGCAGGCTGACACCCTCGAGCGCGAGATGTCTGCGAAGGGTGGCGCCACTCACTCCGAGCGTCCCCTCAATCTCCCCGGAAGACCAATCGTGCGTCGGGACGTTCGCGATCATTTTTCGGATGCGCCCGGATAAGGACTCTGCGGGAGGGTGGAGGAGGCTTCGGTGCCCCTGTGCATACAGTCGCAAAGCCACGCCCACAACGGAATAACACGCGCGGGATGAGTCATCGCGCTGCATGGCATCGAGCCAATGCGTCAGATCGGCAATATGCGACTCCAGAGCCAAGCAGACCGGTCCGCTGTGTCCTCTATCCGCGACAGGGTGACGGATCAGTTGACGGGCTGCCGTCAACACATGATCTTCCAGAGGGATGCCGACAGCAGTAAACCAGCCCTCAACGGGATCCGGAATGTTCTCGATGTCGAGAGCCATCGGAGACGGAATCAGACCCATCTCACCCACGTCGATCGCAAGCCAACGACGCTTGTCCCGAAAACGCTTACGACCCCGCAGCGGTATAACGAGCATCGGCGTATCCATCTGGACGGCGCTGAGTGTGTGGCCGTTATTGCAGCGCACGCTGACACAGGGCGTGGCCTCGTCCCCACGAACCAGGGTTCGCAGGCGGTCGAGCAGAATTTCCTGTGCCTCGGATTGAGCCGCGAGTTTGGCGCGAAGTGCTACTTGCATGCGCGCCATTGTTCCCGGCGTCTACCCGGATTCGCAAGCGCGACCTTGCCTGTCGACATAATGCATCTGCAATTACGTCACCACGGCTACACTAAGCGACGCTGTGTCGGCAAACGCTGCGAGTCGTCAGTTTGCCAGGATCACGGGTTCCACAATGGCGGGTTTCTCTCGGCGAACTGACCGTTCCAGTAGGGATAGTAGGGGTACGGTGGCGGTGTTTGACTGACGGCAGAGAGTCTCGCCATGTGGTCCGCGTCGAGCGACCACCCGAGGGCGCCAAGATTGTGCTGCAGTTGCGCCGCGTTGCGGGCGCCCAGCAGGATGCTCGATACCGTGGGTCTTTGCATGAGCCAGTTCAATGCGATCTGCGGCACGGACCGGCCGGTCTCCGCAGCGATCTCCTCGATCACATCGACGATGGCGTACAAATGTTGCTCGTTGACGGGCGGTGCGAAGGCCGCCGTCTCGTGCAGCCGACTCTCCGGCGGCAGCGGCTGACCGCGACGAATCTTGCCCGTGAGTCGACCCCAGCCCAGGGGACTCCACACCATAGCGCCCACCCCCTGATCCGCACCTAAGGGCATGAGCTCCCATTCGTAGTCCCGGCCGATCAACGAATAATAGGTCTGATTGGCCACGAACCGCGGATAGCCGTACCGATCGGCCACGGCTTGCGACTTCATGAGGTGCCATGCTGAGAAATTCGAGGCACCCAGGTAGCGAACCTTGCCGGAACGCACCAAATCATCGAGCGTGGACATGACTGATTCCACCGGCGTCATGGCATCGAATTGATGCAGATGAAGAATATCGATGTAATCGGTCTTAAGGCGCCGCAAGGTTCGATCGGTCGCTCCGAGCAGATAATGGCGGGAGGCGCCGATATCGTTCGGCCCGTGGCCCGTTCGCAGGGAGATCTTGGTCGAGAGAATCACGCGGTGACGCCGCTCCGCTACGGCAGCCCCAAGGATCCGTTCGGATTCCCCGTCCGAGTACACGTCCGCGGAATCGAACAGTGTGACGCCGACATCCAAGCATAGGTCGATCAGGCTGCGCGCCTCCTCGGCGCCGGTTCGACCCCACGCGCTGAATAAGGGTCCCAAGCCACCGAATGTCCCGGTGCCGAGGCCCAACACCGGGACTTTGAAACCGGAATTTCCCAAGAATCTATGTTCCATCGCCGCCCCTACCTGAAGTCTCGAGAGCTCAAGACTACGCGGCAACTCAATCTTCAAAAAGCGATAAGATCAACACTCAGTTTCAAGATTTCATTGATAATGAATCGCATCGAAGATCTGACCCTCTTTCTGCGCGTCCTCGATCTGGGCTCGATCAGCGCCGCCGCTCGCCACCTCGACTTGTCGGTCGCCGTGGCGAGTCACCGACTGAAACGCCTGGAAAGTGAATTGGGCGTGAGACTGCTGCATCGAACCACCCGGCAGCTGAGCGCTACCGCCGAAGGCTCGGTCCTGGCGAAACACGGTCGTACCCTGATCGACGACCTCGATGCCCTGACGTCCGGTCTGCGTCATGCGGGGACTCGGATCACCGGTACGCTGCGATTGACGGTATCGTCCGCCTTTGGTCGGCTCTACATCTCTCCTTTGTTGCCGGAGTTCCTCTGCCGATATCCGGATGTGAGACTGCACATCGATCTCAACGACCAGGTGACCGATCTCGTGGGTTTGGGGTTCGATCTGGCGATCCGCATCGGCACCTTGCGCGATTCAAGCCTCGTGGCACAGAAGCTCACGACCAATCGCCGAGTGTTGTGTGCCTCGCCCGACTACTTGCGCCGCAGAGGCACTCCAAAGCGCCCCGCGGATCTGAAGAACCATGAGTGTCTCTTGAAGATCGAGGACGACGGCCGGCAGGATGTCTGGCGACTGATCGATGGGCAACGTCAGATCGATATCCGGGTCAAAGGGCGACTCGATAGTAACGTGGGCGATTTACTACGCGACGCCGCCGTTGGCGGACTCGGCATCGCCCAGTTATCGACATGGCATGCCTGCGAGGACCTGCGAGCCGGCCGGCTCAATGTGATCCTGCCCGACTATCCCGTTCCCGATACCGGCATTCATGCCGTGATGCCGCGGCGCCAACTCATACCGCCGCGGGTTCGAGCATTTATCAGTTTTTTGACGGAGCAATTGGGGCAGCAACCACCGTGGGAGAAGGGATTGCACGGAGTCTCGAAGCGCTCGCATCGGAATCCCCGCCTTTGAAAACTGGCATTCACGGAGGGTGGACGAAGTTCACCCTCGCTCGTGAGGATGAAGCAATGAACGGCCGCTTCTTCCAAGTCACCGCATCAGGCAAGATCGTGTGGGAGTATGTAAGCCCCTACGTCGCCAAGACTCCGGTGGGTGCAACCGGTACCGAGATTGACAGTAACTGGGGGTATCGCGCCCAACCCGTGCCGTACAGCTGGGTACCGGCTGGGACATCACATGCGGAACGCGCCGTCAACGCGCAGGATCTGGCTACCTTTCACGTAGCCACCTCACCGTAGTGGGCGGGTCGCGTCCGCGACGACCGCCATAGAGTCACCTCGCAACCGCGCGAGCTGATCATTTCCGGGGGTGCGTCGTGGGTTCCCCAGTCCAGCGAACCGTATTCTCGAGCTCATGGAGAAGGTGACTTTTGAACATTGATGACAGCACGTCGCGCAAAACTCACCTCGTGACCATCAAAACGGTTATGGCCTCATGCCTCAGGGCTATGGGATCGTAATGTATCCGCGAACCGACATCGTCAATCGAACGCCTCTCGACGCAACCGCCGCGGTACGCGTTGCAAGTTCGTCGGCGCCAGACGGCTTGGCACGCTAGTTGCTAACTGACTCCCATCTGTCGTGTAACGGTGGTTTGTGGCGAAGTTCTCAAAGAGATTCTCGCCTAGGGGTAAACCAGCGCCTGGCATCGAGGTGTAGGGTCGATGTTTAGAAAGAAGATTATTTTGAGTGGTTTGCTCGTGGTTTTGTCGAGCGGTGCGATGTGCGCCGACATTGATTTGAAGGATTTCGACGACGACTTGATGCGCGATATGGATACGGCAATAAAAGATCTGGAGCCCGTGATCGGCGCCAAGAACGCTGCCGCGGCCAACGGCGATGCGGAGTTGTTGCGAGACGGTTTCAAGCAGACCGAAGACTACTTCGCGAAGAAGGGGACTGCCGCGGACGCGGTCGATTTTGCACGTAAATCCGAGGCGTTGACCGCGACGGTGCTGCAGAACATCGCCGCGAACGACTTTGATGCGGCGGCAACGTCGGCGCAGGCCCTGTCGAAATCATGCCGCGTCTGCCACGACGTCTACAAGCCGCTGACCAAGTGAGTCTCGAGAAATCATTGAAGGAGGAATCGTGTTGATGAAATACCTTGGCTGCGTATGCTTGATCGTAGGCGCTACGACGCTGCCTGCGTACGCCGCCTTGCAGGAGCGGGAGTCCGCGCCGGAGTTTCAGGCGCAAGCGTCGCTGGCCGGCAAGACGTTCGAGTTCTCGCTACACGAGGCCTTGAAGAAGGGTCCCGTCGTGGTCTACTTCTATCCGTCCACGTATACTCGAGGATGCAATCTCCAGGCGCACACCTTTGCCGTCAACTATGACGAGTTCGCCGCCGCGGGTGCGACCATCATCGGCGTCTCGCTGGACAGTATCGATCGACTCAACGAGTTCTCCGCCGATCCCGACTACTGCGCGGGCAAGATCGCCGTTGCGTCCGATCCGGATGGAAATATCGCCAAGTCCTACGGCCTGACGGTGAAAGAAGCGGCGGCAGGCCGAAAGGATACCCGCGGAATCGACATCGATCATGGGTTTGCCGAACGCACCACGTTTATCGTCACGTCGGATGACAAGATCGCGGTAACCATCGGCGGCATTGCGCCCGACGAAAACGTCGAGAAGGCGCTCGAAGTTGTCAAATCGATTGCGGCGCGCAAGCCGTCTACCACCGGGTAGTCGATTCCAACCGATTCGAATCTGGCGATTCGAATTTTCAAAATACAGCACATAGTGACATGAGACACGAGGAACCGAAGTATGAATGACCGAGTTAAATCGAAGACAGGCGTTTTATTTGGCGTATGCGCTGCATTGATCGTGGGTGTCGGCCTAGCCGTTTCCGCGACGGCTCAGACTCCTCCGGCCGCTCCCGCCGCGCCGCCGTCACCCGCGAGTCAGGCCATTGCCGTTCGCAAGGCGATTTATACGTTGATCGGGGCCAATTTCAGACCCATCGGCGATGCGCTCAAGGGAAGCGCGACTTACGACTCCGCCGAATTAGTGAAACGCGCGACGCGCGTTGCGTATTTTGCCGGTCTTGCGCAGGAAGCCTTCCCCGACGTCTCGAGTTCCGGCGATACCAAGGCTCGGCCGGAAATCTGGACCAATCGCGCGGATTTCGACAAGCGATTGAGAGACTTTCAGTCCCACGCCCAAGCGTTGGTGCAAGTCGCGACCAACGAAACGCCGTCGTCGGACGCGTTCAAAGCCGCTGCCGGGGCGGTGGGCCAGGATTGCAAGGGCTGCCACGATAACTACCGCGCCAAGTAGCGGCGCGGCGGCACGGGATCTTGAGTTATGGCGAAGGTGTGGGACGCAACCGAGTCGTCCAGCGCAGCGAGTGACACGGCAGCCACCGTCGCCATCGACCCGCCCCAGCGGCGGGTCTGGGACCTGCCCGTGCGTGTGTGCCACTGGCTCTTGGTGGCCGCATTCATCACCTCGTACGTGACCAACCGGCTGGGCGTGACCTATTTCAAGTACCATGTGTGGTCCGGTTACACGGTGATCGTGCTGGTCTCGTTTCGATTGCTCTGGGGGCTGGTGGGGACGAGGCACGCACGCTTCTCGAATTTCGTGCGCGGACCGATTCACACCCTGCGCTATGCCGTTGGCTGGTTCCGCGGCGAGGCCCGTTCTTACGCGGGCCACAATCCTCTCGGGGCGTGGATGGTGATCGCACTATTGATGGCTCTGTTCGTCCAATCCGCCAGTGGTCTATTCGGTAACGACGAGATATTCAATGTGGGTCCGCTCTATGGATTCGTGACCAACGAAACCAGTTTGAAGTTGACATCGCTGCATCGCATTCTGTTTTATTGGCTGCTGGCAGCGGCTATTGTGCATGTGCTTGCCGTGATCGCGCATCGCGTGTTCAAGAAGGAGAGTCTCGTGGTTCCGATGTTCACGGGTAAGAAGGCGTACCACGTGGTTCCAAAGAGCGAGGTGATCGATACTTCGCGCATTTGGCTCGCCATCCTGCTCATATTCCTCTTGGGCGCGGGATTGACATGGTTGGTGGCGCACGCACCTATCGCTCAATACGAAGAATGACGTAGTTCTGGTGCCGGTGAGGCCGGCTCCGCGGGTTCTCGACTACTAGATCCGCTCGATCTGAGGATGTAGATTGGTTTGATGAAATTTAATCACATATGGAGTTTACCAATGACAATGTTCTACCCACGATCGCGAGCCATCGCGTTGTATGCCGCCGTAGCGGCGACCGCTCTGGTCGGGCTGGCATCGGCCAAGGATGTACCGGTAAAGTTGAGCGGCGCCGAGGAGACCCCTCCCGTCACCACCTTGGCATCCGCGACCGGTTCAATCAAGATCAATGCAGACAAGTCGGTGAGTGGTAGCATCAAGGCGACCGGTATCGATGGCACCGTTGCGCACATTCATGTGGGCGCGCCGGGTCAAAGCGGTCCGCCGATCATCACCCTGACCAAGGGCGCTGATGGGGTATGGTCGGTACCGGAGGGCTCCAAGCTGACCGATGAGCAGTACGCGAGCTTCGAGGCCGGTAATCTCTACGTGAATGTGCACAGTGCAGAGCACAAACCGGGCGAGATTCGCGGTCAACTCAAGCCATAGGCGCCGAAGGGTTCCAGTCTCCTCAGCGTTCGAGCTGAGGAGCCATCACTGATTACACTGAACTAGTGTCCCCCCTGAACCTCAGCATACAGCCACGTGAGGAAGCGCTCCGCGGTCTGGGCGCCTTGCGGCACCTGGGCGTCGAAGTCCGCGGTCGGTTTGGCGGCAATCACCTCCTGAAGGGTCTTCTTCTGGTCTACCAGCGCAGCCACCTTGTCGCGAACGGCAAGAATGAGGTCCCGCTGAGCGATGAGTCCGTTGCGATCGGTAACGGGGCCGTGACCGGGAATGATCTTGGTGCGTGGGCCGGCTCGGCCGATCGTGGCTCCCAGCCCGTCGATCAGCCCCTGAAGGCTGCCACCGTTCTTGAGGTCGACGAACGGGTAGCCGACACCTCGGTAATAGTCGCCCACGGCGAGAATGTCATGCTGCGGGAAGCTCACCAGCGTGTCGCCATCCGTGTGTGCATTGCGGATCGGTAACAGCCGCACATTCTCGCCATCCACATGGATGGATACCGGCCCGTCATAGGTCACCACCGGCAGAGCCAGAGCGGGTGCGGGAGTCCCCGGCGTACCGTCGGCCGCCGGATTTGGGTGCTCCAACCGTGTGCGTAGTTGATCGCGACTGAATAGGATGGCCCCGAGCTTGGCGAAATTCTCATTGCCGCCCGTATGATCGCCGTGCACATGGGTGTCGATTAGAAAGCGAATCGGTTTGCTGGAGATTTTCCTGATTGCGGCCACCAGTTTATCGGTGAGCGGAGCAAATTCAGAATCGACCAACAAGACTCCGTCCGGTCCAGTCAACACGCTAATCGTGCCACCCTGGCCCTCGAGCGTGAAGAAATTGTCGGCAAGCTGCGTCGTCTTGATTTCAACCTTGCTGAAGTCGGGGGCTTGCTGCGCCAGCGCCGTGGCCGCGATGCAGGTGGTGGCGACGGCGAGATACTTGAGAGAGGTTTTGACCATCTTTAGAGTGTTCCATTGTGAGAGTATGAGTTTGAGAGCATGCGTTCCCGCGGAGTTCGAGCAAGCTTCGTGCCAGCTTGGATCCATTCGAGCACAGGGGCGGTGGCGGATAAGACATCGGCGAACGACGTTCTAACGTTTATCGTTGAGATCCCAGGGCGGGCGTCCCGCAATACGGGAACTCAGTGGGCGAAAGACCCCTTCAGCGCACACGCTGCGCTTCCGGCCGCTGGTGACTATTGCGCAGCGACCTGCTCGATCGGCTTCAAACTCACCTCGTCACCATCAAAAGCGTTATCGGCTCATGTCGAGCGATTATGGCTACATGCGGGCTCTTCGGCATTCTCTGTCTTACGGCGACGTCGTACGGTTATTGGCACCTAACGCACCGCGAGTGGGTCGATGAGTAGCGATTTGGCACGGTACGTGCTTTACCTCCGCTGGCTTGCTGGCTATGGGCGGTGGCGCTTGCACGTGATTGCCGGGCGCACGCGTGCGCGGCCGATAACTCGAGATATTTTTAGGAGTGATGATATGTTGAAGACTTCACTATGGACGGCGTCGCTCGCATTGGCGACGCTGATGAGTTACGCCGCGGTGGCGGCGGACGCCGAGTCCGTGTTGAGTTCGGCGGCGAAGGCGCTGGGCACCGAAAAACTGCACTCAATCGAGTATTCCGGTACGGGATACGACTTCGCGCTGGGTCAAGCACCGAATGTAAAATCTCCATGGCCCAAGTTCAACGATAAAGCCTACACGCGCACGGTCAATTTCGATCCATGGGAAACCCGCCTGCAACGTATTCGGACTCAGTTCGAAAATCCCCCGCGCGGTGGGGGTGGTCAGCCAATTGTCGGTGAGCAGAGTCAGACCCAAGTGATCGTCGCCGGCAGCGAGGCCGCGGCCGCGCTGCCCGACGATCTGGCATTGACCTTGCCACAGGCCTTCGTGAAAGTGGCAAGCGCCGCGTCGGACGTTTCGTCAAAGTCCGAGACCAGGAACGGAAAGACATATTCGGTCGTGACGTTTACCGCACGGAACAAGGCACGGACGCGTGGTTGGATCAACGCGCAGGGGTTGGTTGAACAGGTTGAAACATCCATCGATAACCCGGTGCTCGGGGACATCAAGTACGAAGTCACCTTCGCCGATTACAGAGACTTCCAGGGGGTGCAATTTCCGACGCACATCCTGCAAAAGCAGGCGGGTTATCCGGTCCTCGATCTCAATGTCACGGACGTGAAACCTAATGTGGCCGTCAGTCTGCAAGCGGCGACACCTCCCGCCACTCCACCGCTTGCCTCCGAGAAGCTGGGCGATGGGGTGTATCTCATCACGGGCGGCTATGCCGCCGTCGCGGTAGCTTTCAAGGATCATATCTTGATCATCGAAGGTGGTCAGAACGATCAGCGCTCGGCCGCAGTGATCACCGAGGCGAAACGCTTGATCCCGGGTAAGCCCATCAAAGAGTTGGTGAATACGCATGCGCACTTCGATCATCTGGGCGGTGTGCGCGCCTATGTCGCCGAAAGCGCGACCATCATCACGCATGACAGCAACAAAGCCTACTATCAAAAGATATGGGCAAATCCCCACACCCTCGTTCCGGACCGGCTCTCATTGAATCCCAGACCGGCTACCTTCAAGGTGGTCTCAGATCGACTCACCTTGACCGACGGCTCGCGCGTGGTGGAGCTCTATCATCTGCGGGACTTCGGGCACAACGATGGCGCGATCGTTGCCTACCTACCGAAGGAGAAGGTGCTCGTGGAAGCGGACGCGTTCAATCCGCCGCCGACGCCGCTCACGCAAACTCCCGCGGTAATCAATCCCTCCGCAGTGAGCCTCAACGCCAATATCGAGCGGCTGCACCTCGACGTGGAACGGATCATTCCCATCCATCTACCGGCGGATAATCGGCCAATCACGTTGGCGGAGTTTCACACAGCGATCGGAAAATCTTAAAAGGAAACCGTATAGGTTGCCGCCCAACTGGGCGGCAACTTCTAAAGCCCCAATATCCACTCCAGTAGTGTTTTTAGCTCGGCATCATCGATCTTTTCGATGCTGTTAGGGGGCATCGGGATATCGCCCCAGACGCCCTCTCCACCCTCACGTACCTTCGTCAGCAGATACTCCAACGCCGCGACTTTGTTCGATCGATACTTGGCGGCGACCGCTTTGTAGGCAGGCCCGATGAGCTGCTCGTCTACCCGATGACAGGCGATGCAACCGCCTTTTTCCATGAGCTCTTGGCTCGCTCGGGCATGAGTGAATACGAGGAGACCGATGGCAATCAGGGTCGGCTTCAAACGATTCAAACGATATCCAAACAGTGAGTCGATCAAGTCACGCTCCACAGTGAAAAGGGGCGATAAGCCTAGCGGTATCGTCGCAACCTTGCCAAGAGAGATTGCGACGTGCGCGATGACTCGCGCACTCATTCCAGTATGGTTTTACCTCTGCATCGCGTCGTCGCCTCGACCGTAAAGGCCACCCCGTACCGCGTCGAGCGTGAGAGTCGCCCGCGGAGCTGGTGATGAAGCAGCACTGCGGCGGCGCGGTGGCCCTGCGAAAGGTTGTATTTCACCGAGGCTCATATTCAAACGTATCTAAGCAAATAACTGCGCAATGTTTGCATCACCGTACGCGTGGGCACGCAGTGCTGCGAGAGTGACCGCGTAGCGCGGTTTCTCATCGCAGGGCGCGTTCTGTCACGATAAAAACCCCGATATCCCTAACTGGCACGGCCATTGCAATGACGTCCCTGTCACTCATTCAACGAACCTAAGGGATGTTTTCATGATGTTCAAGAGTCACCTCGCGAGCACTGAGCTGCTCGCGATTCGCACACAATCACGCGGTACGCACGCGCTGCGGTCGAATATTCTATTGCCGCTGATCGCCCTCGCGTTCGGCAGTGGTTTGCTGGCACCGACGATAGCGAACGCGGACGACACGCGCAGCACCGCGGAGATCCAAGCCGAAGTGGATCGATTGAACGGTCTGCTCAAACAGCGCCAGCAGTCGGGAGGCGCCCTCGAGACCCCCGCCGTGCACGTGGCCGGACCGGTGGTGGCGACCCTCGATACGAGCGCGTCGGCCGCCTCCGACACCGGTGGGGCGGGCCTTGAGGAAGTGCATGTGACCGCCACCAAGGAGGCCACGCGTGCCGATACGCTGCATAAGCTACAGGACGTGCCGCTGTCGGTCTCCGTGGTCTCCGGGGCCGACCTGATCCAGGAAGATGCCTTCGACGTGGGTTCGATCCTCAAGCGGACGGCCGCTGTGAACTGGAACCAGGGTAATCAGCGCACCAGCAGCATCTCCATCCGCGGTATCGGCTATATCACCCAGAACGAGGCGCAGCTGCCGAGCGTCGGGGTGACCGTGGATGGCGTGCCCTATGCGTTCAACCCGATGACCTCCAGCTACAATTTCATCGACCTCTCGGACGTGCAGGCGACCCGCGGTCCGCAGGGAACGCTAGGGGGTCTGAACAACACCTTGGGCACCGTGGCGGTTAACAGCCGGGCTCCGAGCTTCACGCCGGACGCGGAGTGGCTGCTGACCCTCGGAGAACGTCAGACCGTCATCGGGCAGTTCGCCGCCGGGGGCACGGTGATCGATGACCTGCTGGCGTTCCGGGCGAGTGTGGGGGTGGACAAGGGCTATGGCGACCTGCGTAACCTGTATGTCACGGACCAGACTTACCAGAACACGGACCGCACCACCGGCCGGCTGCAGTTCTTGTTGACGCCGACGGCGGATTTCTCGGCCAAGCTCTCTGTAAACCTCACCCCGGACGCGGGCGAGTACACCAACAACCGTTCATTCAATCTACCGACGCCGACCTACTATGCCAACGGCGCGGTGGTCGCGCAGAACGCCGCCGGTAAAGGGGTGCTCACCGCCGGTGAGGTGCTCACGCGCAGCTGGTTCAGCCAGGATCCGAATTACAGCTACAAGAACGACTATCTGTACGGTGCGCACGATAACGCGGTGTATATCGACGGCGGTTTTCCGGTGGTCACCGGTGGGTATGGCGGCTCGCTCACCCTGGATTGGAACCGTGGCGGGGTTGATCTGTCCTCCATCACGGCGATGCAGTACTACCATTTCAACGCCCGCAACGATGAGGGCACGCCGTTCGCCGTCAGCACCACCGGCGGTGTGTACGACAACCCGTATGAACAGGTCAGTCAGGAATTCAAGGTCAAGTCCAGCATCGGCAGCGTGGCGGACTACACGGCCGGCGTGTTCGCGATGCGTACGCGCACCAACTACCAGAGCTTCAGCAACTTTCTGCAGGACGCCGGTGCCTACTACGCGAATGTTCCCCAGTACGCCTCCCTGGATGCCACCGGGGGGGGCAAGTACCTCATGGAGAACAGCCTGAACGGTACCTTCAAGGACACGTACCAAGATATCCGCAACAAGACGGCCGCGGTCTACGGCAACATCACCTTCCACGTCAGCAACGCCTTCAATATCGAGGGCGGGGCGCGGGGCACCTACAACAACCGGCGCAACGACGGCTATTCGCTGCTGACCGATGAGGGCAATGGCTCGGCCTTAAATCCGGTGTCCATCAAGACCGCGGCGGGCACCTTGGCGCTGGGCGGCTATGCCGTCAATACGACGACCTTCGCGCTGACCAATCCCGCCGCCATCGTGCCTGTGGCGCAGGCCGTGAACGGCGTCTCCTACGCCGCCGGTACGCTGACCCAGCAGCAGCTGGCGAACCTGGTGGCGCAGCAGTACTTCAATGCCAATTATGCCAACTTGACCAAGAAACAGCAGCAACAGTTGGCGAACGCGCAGAAGCTGCGCGCGACTTCGATCGGCACCCTCTGGAATGACGTGACGGCACAGACCTACAACACGATCACGCCGACGATCTTCTTCAGTCCGAGCTACAAGTTCAACGATCAAGAGACCGGCTATGTGTCCTACCAGCATGGCGAGAAGGCGGGCGTGTCGCAGATCATCAATGGCGAGTCCTTGCTGGTGCCGACCGAGCGCACGGATGCCTATGAGCTGGGGCTCAAGTCGAACCTGTTGCACGGCACGCTGATCGCGAATGCCGACGTGTACTGGATGAACATTTTCAATTATCAGCAGGTCGCTCTAGTCTACGATCCGTACACCACGGCGCTCAACAACAATGGTACGACCGCCTACGTGTCCGCGACGGGCTCGGCGCCTAAGGTGATCTCGCGCGGCGCGGAGTTCGACGTGGCCTACGAGGGGATACGGAACCTCACCCTGCGCTTGAGCGGTGCCTATGTGGACGCGTTCTACAAGACGTTCACCCAAGGCGGCAAGTCCCCGGACTTGGGCTACGTGACGACGCCCTATGTCAGCTACAACGGCAAGGTGCTGCCCGGGGCGGCGAAGTTCACCGCCGATGCGGGCGGTCAATACCGGCTGCCCGTGTTCGATGACAAAGTGGTATCGCTGAGCTGGGATACGTTGTATCGCAGCACGTCCAACCTCGACACGACGCTGTCCTCCTACTCCTGGGTGCCGGGTAACAGCATCACGGACGCGAGCTTGGGATTCGGTCGCGCCGACGACAAGTTTGTCGTCTCGCTGGTGGTCAAGAACCTGACCAACAACGATGTCCCGGTCAGCAGGACCTGGAACAGCTATTCGCCGGCCTTCGCTCGCTGGTACGGGTTGCAGGTGACCGGAAAGCTGTATTGATGGCTTGCGGGTCGGCGGTGCGTGCATGCAATGCCGCGCCGCCGACAGCTCAATTCACCTCCAGGAGACTCTGATGAACGCGACGAGAAAATCGGCAACCAGGGATCAGGCGTGCGCTTGCCTCATCAAAAGCGCCGCGATAGTGGCTTGCTTAGCGAGTGCTGTGCCGGCCTCCGCGGCACCCAGCATCTATCCCACCGGAACGACTCGCTACGATCCGAGCAAAGCGTACAATTCCTATGTGCTGTTTACCGGCGGCGATAATATCGCCCACTTGATCGATCTCGACGGCAATTCGGTACACGAGTGGGCCGACGCCGGCGGTTTCAGCACGCTGATCGATCCAGCCTTGAATGCCGGTAAGGTCGGCAACGTATTGGTCACCCTCGCCACTATCGAAGGTAGCGGTACCGATCTCGTACCGGGCCAGGTGGCCACGCGCATCTCCAAGACGATCGGCGAATTGGACTGGCAAGGACGAACCGTGTGGTCATTTGGCGAGAAAGCGCCCGGTGGTCTGGCTCGGCAGCATCATGACTGGGGCCGTCTTGCGAATGGCAATACCATCGTCTTGTCCAACTTACTGCACTCGGTCAAGGGATTTAAGCAGTCGCGCGTACTGGACGATGTCATCTATGAAGTTGATCATGAGGGGAGAATCGTTTGGACCTGGGTTGCCTCTGATCATCTCCAAGAATTTGGTTTCACGCCTGCGCAATTGACACTCGTATACGGTGCGGACACCGCCGATTATCTGCATGTGAACAATCTAAAAGTGGTCGGTCCCAACCACTGGTTCGAGGCCGGCGATACGCGATTCGACCCGAACAATCTGCTCATCGATTCGCGTAACGCCAACTTCATCGCCATCATCGATCGGAAGACGGGAAAAATCGTGTGGACCTTGGGTCCTAACTATCCGGCGAACAACGTCAATCGACTGTCGCGCAAAGTCCCACGTCCCGTGGACCGCACTAGCGGTCAGCACGACGCACACATCATTCCTGAGGGTCTGCCGGGTGCGGGTAATTTGTTAGTCTTCGACAATGAGGGCGAAGGCGGCTATCCACCGGTTGAATTGTCCGTCACCGGCGGCTCTCGTGTGCTCGAAATCGATCCTGTCAAGAAGGAAATCGTCTGGCAGTATACCGGCGAGGACTCAGGTGGCCCCGGCTGGTCGTTCCAGAGCACGCACATCAGCGCCGCGCGCCGCCTACCGAATGGCAACACCTTCATCGACGAGGGGCAGAAGGGGCGGTTATTTCAAGTGACTGCCGGCGGAGAAATCGTCTGGGAATACGTGAATCCGTATTTCCATCGAGGCCTCGATGCGGTCAGCGGCCACGCCACCGCGAACAATCAACTGTATCGTGCGCAGCCGGTTCCGTACGCATGGGTGCCGGCGGGCACACCTCACGCCGAGCGAGCTATCAGCGCGGTGGACATCAGCCAGTTCCGATTAGCCCCAGTGCAATAGGAGCCAGCGCAAGAGGGCGGGACGGATGGCGTCGATCGGGCCGACTTCAAGCGTCGTATCGATGGCGCCGGGTGTGTCCGGAAGCGTCTCTCTCATCATTTGGCTCATCGTCTTCGCCGGCGTCCGACTCGCCCGTGCCTACGTGACGCTTCAAAAGGGTACGCACGACATTGCGCGTGACACCCAGCAATTCGGCGGTGCGCATTTGATTCGAATCGCAGTACAGATAGGCATCCTGAACCAGCCGGCGTTCTATGTCGTTGAACAAACTGGTCCCGGGCGCTTCGAAACATTTTCGTAAGGATTCCGCCAGATGATCGAGACACCGCGAGTCGGCAGTCGTGGAAGCCGATTGCGGTGTCGAGCTCAATTCCCGGGCGCCCTGTATGCGCAAATGCTCCGGGCGAATTTCGTAGTCCGGAGTGATCAACAGCGAAAAGTGAATGACATTTTCCAGTTCTCGAATGTTTCCCGGCCACGTGTAGCTTTGCAGCAGGCTGAGCGCATCGTGCCGAATCGTAGGCGCACGTCGCTTGAGCCGCGTGCTGTGGATTTGGATGAAATGCTCGACCAGCGGTGCGATGTCCCCGGGTCGCTCTCTCAAGGGAGGTATCCGCACCGATACGATGTTCAAGCGATACAATAAGTCGCGCCGAAAATTGCCCGCGTGGACCGCCGCTTCGAGGTCGACATTCGATGCCGACACGATGCGCACGTCCACGAGCTTGGATTTCCGCGAGCCGATTCGAGTCACCTCGCCCTCTTGCAAGACACGCAAGAGTTTTCCCTGCATAGGCAGCGGCAAGTCGCCGATTTCATCCAAGAACAGCGTCCCGCCGTGAGCCGCCTCGAACCAGCCTTCGCGCCGACCCTGCGCTCCGGTAAACGACCCCGCCTCATGTCCGAACAATTCGCTCTCGGCGAGGTGCTCGCTGATGGCACCGCAGTTCACTGCACAAAACGGCCCGGAACGCGCGCTCTTGCGGTGAATGTATTGGGCGACCAGCTCCTTGCCGGTGCCGGTTTCTCCAGCAATCTGTACCGGCGCATCACTCGGCGCCACGCGATCCAATAAGTGCAGTAACGCATGCGACGCCTGATCGACAAACACCATGTGTTTGGCGCGCAACGGTCCGGTGATGGAATCCGTACTCAGGTCGGGGTCTTCCCATAGCCCGCCATCGTCGTCAAAGCGAGACATCCTCATCTCCGTGCGTCTTGTCTTGATCAAGACTGTCGTTAACGCAATCTATCGGAAGCGATGACGACTAACCAATACCGTCATTGAATAGGTTTATTACCGGATTCCGTGCACACTGCGCGCAATGGGTGAAAAATAACCATCGTGTCGGTGATTATTAACCGACGGGGGTCGGCGGATTCGCGGTAGACTTACCATTCGCGACCACTCCAAGCCTCTCCGACCCATGACACCCAGCTCCGATCCCGCGATGGCTCCGCCACTCCCGATGTCCGGCTACCAAAAAGCCGTCATCGCTATCCTCGCCTTTCTGCAATTCACGATCATCCTGGACTTCATGGTGCTATCGCCTCTGGGGGCGATGATCATGCCCACGCTGCACGTGTCGCCGACGCAGTTCGGTCTCCTGGTGTCCGCCTATGCGTTCAGCGCGGGCACCGCGGGATTGCTGGCCGCCGGGTTCACCGACAGGTTCGACCGCAAGAAGTTATTGCTGTTCTTCTATGTCGGTTTCGTGGTCGGCACGTTTCTATGTGCGATTGCCGACTCCTACCGTTTCCTGCTGGCCGCACGCATGGTGACGGGCATCTTCGGCGGGGTCATCGGCTCGATCGCCTTCGCCATCACCACCGATCTATTCGAGTACCGCCTGCGTGGCCGCGTCATGGGTGTCATTCAGGCTGCGTTTGCCGCCAGCAATGTGCTGGGATTGCCGATCGGGCTTTATCTCGCGAATCGATGGAGTTGGCACGCGCCGTTCTTGCTGATCGTCGGCGCGAGCCTGGTGGTCGGTGTCGTCATCTTGCTGGTCTTACGCCCGATCGATGCGCACTTGGCGCAGCGTTCGGACAAGAGTCCGCTGCGTCATTTCATCCACACTGTGTCGACGCCACGTTATATACAAGGATTTGCCGCGACGATCTTGTTGGCCACCGGCGGATTCATGTTGCTGCCGTTCTCGAGTGCGTATACGGTGCACAATCTCGGCATTCCGATTGATCGACTGCCATTAATCTATACCGTCACCGGCCTGTTTTCGATGATCGCCGGACCGTTGATCGGCCGCGCGAGCGACGCGGTCGGCAAGTTCGTGGTGTTTGCGCTCGGCTGTGCCGTCACGGTGGTCATGGTCTGGATCTACACCCACTTGGGTGTGACGCCAATCCAATGGGTCATCCTCGTCAACATCGTACTGTTCATCGGCATCTCCTCGCGCATGATCTCCTCATCCGCATTGATCTCCGCGATTCCGGATCCTCTCGATCGCGGCTCGTACCTGTCCGTCAGTTCCTCCTTGCAGCAGATCTCCGGCGGCGTCGCCGCAGCCTTCAGCGGCATGATCGTCACGGAAGCGGCGGACGGCAGCATCGAGCACTTCGGTACCGTGGGCTACGTGGTGATCGTCAGTACCGTGCTCACGCTGACGATGATGTACTTCATCAACCGGCGCATCGAGACATCGGCACCGTCGACTGCGCCCGACATCGCGAAAGGGTGACGACTATGGGGTTGATGAGCGTCGCTCGGTCGTCGCGACGATCGCGCGCCTTCACGTCGGCGGCGTGAGCGGGACCTCGAGGTAGCACCCGAACTCGCTGACGAAATCGACAGCGATACAGGCATGGATTCGCCCCTGCTTGTCATCGAAACTGGCTGACGGCCCCAACGGGAACATGGGCTGATGCCACACGCCGGGATCGATGTGAATTCCGAAAGTACCGTCGCAGTAAAACGCGGTGAAGTCCGCCGGACCCACATCGTCGCCGGGCGGCGCGAGCAAGGCGACGAACGCCGCGCCGTCGCGGGGCGAGAAGATCTGGCCGCCGTCGGGATGATAGTTCGCCTCGTGAGTGTAAATTCGGCTGGTGTCGACGGGTGCGCGTGTTTCCGAGGCGTCAGCCGGGTCGCGAAACCAGCCCGTGATGTAGCGGCGCCCGACGGCGAGATTCGTCGCGTGCTGGATTTCACCACGCCGTTCCATCAGAAAATAATCCTCGACGATTCCACCCTCGTTGCCGGTGCCCGGGACGACCGGCCGCCAGCCCGGCTGCGGCCAGGTCACGATGGTAACCGAGCCCATGGCGAAATCCGCCACGATGCGGCCATAGCCCCGCAGCGATTCATTGCTGGCGATGACCGAGGGTACGCGATGCGCACGCACGGTGCCTCGAGCCAGCGAGGGCATGGCGGTCAGATCGAGGGCGGCGAAATTGGAAAAACGATTCGGTCGCTGCATGTCATGATTCGTTCGTCGTGCGGTTTCCGGCGTGCAGGGAAGTTGCGGGTGCCGGCCGGTAATGTCAAGCGGCGGCAATGTGGCTCACGCGACGTACTCGAGGCGGACGGCGATTCGTCGGCGGGGCTATTTGCCGCCCGCCTGTCCGGAGTGGGTCGCCTGCGGCGACGACGCAGCCATTTCGGCGTTCGTCCCTCCCTCCCAGCCGCCACCCAACGCGCGGATGAGATCGACGCTGGCGCGTAGCTGCAGGGTTTTCAGATCGAGGGCGTCGAGCTGGGTCTGCAGCAGGGCGGTCTGCGACGTGACGACGGTCAGATAGTCGGCGGCCCCCTGAACGTAGAGCGCCATGGACAGGCTCAGGGTTCGCTGCGCGGCGTCGACCGCGGCGTCCTCGCTCGCGGCGGCGTCGTGGTAGTGATTGAGCGTGGCGAGGCTGTCTTCCACTTGCTGGAATGCGCCGACCACGGTGCTGCGGTAGTTTGCGGCCGCGGCGTCGAATTCGGCGCGCGCTTGGGCCACCTTCGCGCGGCGCAGACCGCCGTCGAATACGGTGAGCAGCGCGTTGGGTCCCACCGCCCAGAACGTGCTCGGCGCGCTCACCCAGTTCGAAAACGAGGTGCTCTGGAAGCCGCCCTGGGCGCCCAAAGTGAGAGACGGATAGTAGGCGGCCCGAGCCACTCCAATGTTGGCGTTGGCCGCGATCATGCGGCGCTGCGCACCGGCGATGTCGGGGCGGCGCTGTAGCAGCGTGGCGGGGACGCCGCTCGGAATCGCCGGCAGCTCGATGTCGACGATCGCAGGCTCGATGGAGAAGGTCGAGGCCGATACGCCGAGCAATGCCGCGATCGCATGTTCCATCAAGGCGCGCTGCGCCAGTGTCTGAGCCGACTGAGAGCGGGCGATGTCGAGTTGGGTTTGCGCCTGCGAGACGTCCAGACCGGGTGAGATGCCGGCGTTGTGGCGCTGCTCCGTCAGGCTGACCGCCCGCGTATAGGCTTTCACCGTCGCATCGAGGATCGCCAAGCGACGGTCCAGGCTGCGCAGTTGAATGTAATCCTCCGCCAGCTGTGAGATCAGGGACAGGCGGGCATTTTCGAGATCCGCGGCGGCCGCGGCCGCACCGGCCTCACCCGCCTTCACTTCATTGCGGATCTGTCCCCATAGGTCGAGTTCGTAGCTGATGCTGCCGCCCAACGTGTTGTCATCGTAATAGCGCGGCGTGGCGTCCGAGATCAGCGGAGCGTTTTTCGACTCCCGAGCGCGCTGCACGCCCGAATTGAACCCCAGCGTCGGGAACAGGCCTGCACGTGCCTGATCGGTCAGGGAACGGGCCTGGGCGTAATCGGCCAGTGAGGCGGCAAGCGTGGGATTGCCGGTAATCAGTCGTTTCTGCAAGTCGTCGAGTTCGGGGTTCCCGTACGACGTCCACCAGCTATCCCGGGCCAGCCGATCGGCCGGTTGAGCCTGCGTCCAGGGACCCAGCTCCTTGTAGGCGTTCGCGGTCGGAATGTCCGGTGTCTGCAGCGGCGGTGCCAGCGAACAGGCGCTGAGCAGCAGCGTGAGCGCCGCCGCGCACACGGGT
>Ga0116227_10007211_pt1 | contig 21867 bp, 13 predicted proteins | sample S1TSphgellanicum_FD_89693 | JGI IMG/M metagenome (GOLD analysis project Ga0116227, IMG submission 89693) | Host-associated microbial communities from peat moss isolated from Minnesota, USA - S1T2_Fb - Sphagnum magellanicum MG | ecosystem: Host-associated > Plants > Peat moss > Unclassified...
AGCACTTAACGAGGGATGAAACTCAGAAAACCATCAATTTTGGTGGTAAACTGAGTTTCATCCTGTCTTTCCTTTTTCCTGAGCGCCTCCACTGCTGCTACATATATTTTCACTGCTCTTAATTGTACAACTACTATAATTACTCTCGAACTTTGTGCATTAAAATGTCTTTACTTTGCCGATACCACTGAAAGAGGGGATGAAACGAGGCCCAAAGATAGGGTAAAGACAGGGTTACTTTACGGATAACTCTATTATAACTCTGTAACCAATCTCAAGTTTCAACAAAAGCCAAAATATCGATGAAGATTTTTTTTTGCCTCTTCTTACTCTAATTCTTTTTCTTCTTCTGCTTCTTGATCTTCTACAATGTTTTGTGTTGTTTTTTTAATGTTGAAATGTTGAAAATATTTCTTGTTCTATGAAATGGGTCTGCCCACGTTTCACCTCAAATTTGAGGGTGTTTCGAAAGCATAAATTACAATAATTTTACACTTAAAAATTGGGAGTGCTTTTGAAACAAAATCATGATCATTACACTAATATTACAATTTGATATTAATGTAACATGTGTTACAAACTAATATCAAACTAATATGTGCCACAAATTTAATGTCAAATTATTGTAACATTGACATAATATATGTCACAATTAACACAACATATTTTACATATTAATGAATCAAATTACAAAGTCTACTTGACATGTGTCATAAGCCCCTTTTATTGTAGTGATGCAAATGACAATTTCATTAACCCTTCATGAGGAAATAAAATTGTCATATGTTGATACATTAATTTTCTGTGTATAGCTAGCTCTACCTGTAAAAATGTTCAGGCATGTGATTGTAGCCACTTGAACAACCTTGAGCATCATATAAGGCCACTTGCAAGCATCCTTAACATAAAGGATGATATCTTAACAGTTTCTTGTGTCGGAAACTCAATGCAATGAGTACTTTAACACTGCTTTCCATTTATAACACTGGTACAACAGCAAAGTTTATGGGTAGATTTTTAAGACATTTGTTTTGTTGCTGCCAACTGAAGCCCTAAAACCCTAAACCCTAGCCATCAAGTTTACTTGTAAAGAACACTTTTAGAAAACACTGACTTTGTTCAATTTTGGCCGTAATCAACTTGCCTACATTGTTGTTGTTGTGTGCTTTTTCATATCCTATTCTCAACAGACTTCCATATTGTAAGCAATTTGTAAGCAAGAACTCACCTTTTCTAACCATCGATTCTTTGACAATTCTTTTATGAAAGCCGTGAATTCATTCTTTCTTTGACGTTTCTGAAATACCCATCACCAGTGATTCTTTAATTTTGGTTTGTTTTTCTCAAAAAACCAGAACTGGTGGTTCTTTGATTCTGAAAATTTTACAGAACTGAAACTGTCGATTATTTTTTAAAAATCAAATAACTGCACAACACTGGTTCAATCAAACCAGCAATAACCGGTTTAAATAGGAAATGTTCCATGAAGTTCCCCATCAAATGGACTCACCGTTTCATAGTAACACTTGATCAACACCAAAATGACCTCCGCATCATTCTATAGGCTCTCTCTCCCTGAGGGTCAGAGCTAACTAACATGGAGACACAAACTGTTTGGAGACAGCAGATATGGTCAGTTCAGATATGATCTGCACTCTAAAGTAGAAACATCATTTGTTAGGCCCCGACACTAGAGGAACTCTTCTTGCATAATTTTTGTTGTTTTGATCTTTGCATTAAGTTAATCAATTTCAGACTAAAAAAAGTAATTTTTACTTTAGCCAGTTTCAGATTAAAAAGAGTAGATTTTATGTTAGGTAATTTTTAGACTAGGAGTAGAAAATGTAGGTACAGAATATTTAAGCTTTTTGTTGGAAGTTAGGGTTAGGGTTTTTTGTTTTTCTTTCCTTCGACTCCTATCATAACATGGCAGCTAATGTAGCCTGTGCCATTGGCCCAAGTGTGAACTCAGTACCCAACTAATTTTTCTTTTCAAAATTATCTTGTGTAATTTTTAATTGAATTTTCAATGACAAAAAATATATACTTAAAGTTAAAAAACTCTCGCATCTCAGATGGACAAATTTTCTAATCGCCTTCATTAAATCCTGGTCACTGAGAGCTTTCCAAAAATACCCAAGAGTGCCCTCATGTTTCCCTTATAATTTTTAGTTTTCATTTCAATGAATTTTTAGTGAACAAAAGTTCAATATTCAATGACTCCTCCACCATAGGTGAAAACATTATGAGATGCACCCATTCTCATCAAGGGCTTTCCAACAATACCAAAAGTGTGGTAAGACAATGTGGGCATGATTTGGGAGATTTCAACGTGACAAACAAACAAACTACCTTCCTTCATATATAAATTTTAACATTTCAACAATGAATAATTATTTTATTTTGAATATTCTATGCAGCATTTTTTTTTGAAAAAATTCTTCATTTTGGCAACCCAAAAAATAGTGGATTTTTTCTTTTTCTTAGTGTAAATTTGCAATAAATGAAAAAAATTGCAAAACTTTCCGAACTACGAAATTGAAAAAATAAAACCATAATTCCATGTTGAAAAATAGAATGTTCTTTAAAAAAAAATTATTACTCTGTGATTTTCCTTCACAAAATTTTGTTCTTTTGAAAAATATATATATTTCAACTTTTCTGAAAATAATATAACTAGTGTCCAAGCTGCCAAGGTCCTATGATTCCTAGCATTTATGTACCCATACAGCACCCAGCTGGTCTTTAAACCAAACTTTTCTTTCACAAATTTTTTATGTTGTCCAACTCAATGATGGAGTAGATGGTGGAACTTTCACCATTATAGAGGATAGCACATCACAAATATGGCTAAGAGTTTCCTTAAGAGAACCAAAGTGAACAAAGAGTCACCAAGAGGGATGGATGGATGTTGGGTAGATACATAACATTATTGGGTTTCACTTCCCCCAATAAGTAATTCAATTGTCTCCCTATTATTAATGAATGTTGTTTGTTTATTCATGGGTTGGAATTTTTTAAGGTGTATTAAAATTTTGTCAGAGTGTCATTTTTTTGTATTTTTATTTAGTTTTTTATTATTATGCAAAGGCACATTTATGAATAATTATGACGAAATTTTAAATTGTAATGGTTTAAATATGAAACTTATGAAATATTTGATTTTTTTAATTCATTAGTTTTGATGGGGATCAAAATATCTATATAAAAAAAAGACTTTGATAAAGACTAGGCCTTTTTTGTTTGGAATGGTACACCTTTAAAAAAATTCACCTTCATTTGTTCTTTTTTTTTTTCTTTTTAATTGAAATCTCCTAAACCATAATAGCATCCCCTTTGCACTTTTGGTACCAAGAAGCCCTCAATGAACACAAGTGCACCTAGAAGGTTTTCCAATTTCTAAACCTATAACATAAGAATTATTGAATATTGAAATATTTTATCATTAAGAGTTCAATCAAATCAAAACTTAAAAAATTAGTGAAATTGGGGTGCACTCTTGGTGGTTTCGGAAAGCCCTCATTGAATAGGATTTTATGAAGGTGATTTTGCAATTTTTAGAACTAAGGTGTGAAAAATACTGAAATTTGAGTAATTTTTGTTTTCAAAAATTCAAAAACTATAAAATTTTATTACAAAGTCAATTTTAAACAGTCAAGTGTGCAATTCAATATTACAATATGTGTTCAATGGCACATGCCACACCAATGTTTATTATGTTTGTATTAAAAATCTAATAGGATTCACCTAATTACTTAATCATCTACATCCATACACGTGATAGAAATATATGCATTTAAAAGCAATTTTTAACAATGCATTGTATTTTGGCAATATTATTATTTATCACATCCAAATTTTGTCATATATTTGACTCTCCTACTAAAAAACAATAGATGGTGGACAAAATGCATTATATTTTGAACAATATCATTATTCATCACATCCAAATTTTATATTAAATGTTTGCCCCTCCCCTATTAGTAAAAAATAAATATTGAACAATATACATTGAGTGAACATTTAAAATGCTACAAGCGGGCCAATCAATAGTAGTAGTCAATGTGTGATTATTCACAATGACCAACTACCCAAAACCAATCTTTTTTTTATAATGTCTTTTGACACCCACACAATCCAACACGAATTTATACAAAATTAAGCTCATTTTCACACCTTTGTGGTGTTGACTTCATCCAAAATTTGATGTAAATGTCATTTTGTTGTGTGTTCAAAATACTAAAACAAATCATTCCTTATATTGACCCTCCTGAAGGGCACAAAATCCTAGACATATTTACAAGCTCATAGTGAGTTTCTTTGATTGTAATATTTGATTTGAAATATAATATATGGGCCCATTTTGTGCCATGGGTGGAGATACTCTCATGCTATAACAAACATAATGATCTTACACTTGCAATCACAATCATATTCTTCTTCAAAGCATGTAACAATAATAGCATTACCTCAAACAATTCTTGAGAACTAAGGTAGATGTGCCATTTCTCACCTTTGTATGAAAGAATTCAATTTGTTTTGAAAACAAACTTAAATAAACTTACGAAACTTTTATCTTGTATAGATGTCTTGTAATTTTGTCCATGGACTATTTATTATTTAAAATTTGATAAACTAAGTAAGTAGGTGGGTATGGTAGGTAGGTGGCTACTAAGTAAGTAGATGCATATAGATAGGCACATGCATGTTAGTACCTAGGTAAGGACTAAGGACTAGTTGAAGGTTTGTCAATAGGTAGGTACTGAAACCACAACCTGATCTAATAACTATCATGGTTAGCTAGGGAATGGGAACCCAATGAAAACGTGTTTCTTGACTAGCCACCTTCAACTAGTCCCCTCATGGGACACTGATGATGACAACATTGTGCCCTCATGGAACACTGGTGATGACAACATTGTGCCCTCATGGAACACTGGTGATGACAACATTGTGCCCAGCTTGGAGAGTAAAGAAGAAGCAAACAGCCTACAGAGATGAGTATGAGGAGATCTGATTTGATCTGCACAGCCTGCACATTTCCAGTCATGCAGCATTTGGCTGAGGAGACCTGGCAATTGTGTTTGATTGTTGATGATGATCTGATGAGTACCTTTGCTTCATGAGTCATGACATGGATTGATACTGGATGAGATACAATAAAGTTATCCATAAAGTCACCCTCTATTTGACCCCTTATTCCCTCTGCTTTGACCCCCTTATCCCCTCTTTCAGTGGTATCAACAAAGTAAGGAAATTTTATTAAATCTCAGTATGAAATGCTGAAACTCAGCATTTAATGCACAAGGTTCGAGAGTAATTAAAGTAGTTGTACAGGTAGGAGCAGTGAGAATATGTGTAGCAGCAGTGGAGGCGCTCAGTAAAAATGAAAGAGGGGATGAAACTCAATTTACCACCAAAATTGGTGGAAAAACTAGTTGGGGTCCCACTTGTTTTGTTTCGTAAAATTTCATTCCCAGTTAAGCATTTGATGCCTTATTATGCCAAAACTGGCCGTTCTCACCCCCTAATCACCTGAATTTACGGATAACTTTAATATACAACTTTGTCTTCAAAAAACCCCAAGATGTTCGGGCATAGTGAACTAGCATTCACCACCACACCATACAGGAGGGATAGTATGTGGATAAAAAGCATTTTTTCCATCATACTCCTATCACATAATTAACCATTGCTAACCACGATGGTTGGCTAAGTACAAACCAGTGTTTGTCTAGTATGGACTTCTGAACATACTAGCTGATCCTGGTATTGGGTACCTTTTAAAATTTTCATAGCAACCTGGTTCTGGTATATGGTGCTTTTTAAAGCCTTCATAAACCACAAGTGTAGATTATTAAAGATCCCCCACTTAGGGTAAGTCCAAATATGACTTGTGTAAAGGGATTGTCACACATGTTTGATAACAATGTTACACATAGCTTCATGTAGATGCATGCTTCAAATTCTTGGTAACTCCATCAATGAGAAGGGCTCATATGTGTTTGAGAATCTTGAAATTTAATCACTTATTGATTAATATTTTGCTCAAATGGTGAAAAACCCACATGTAGAAGGCAGCAAAAGACTGCAAGCCCGGTTCAATATTGTTTAAATGGGACATTATCAACGTCGACATGAAGTAATGCTTCTAAGAGAAATAGATGTTGGTCAATCAGAAACCTCATGTCACAATTAATATCCCATGGCCTATACCAATGTATCTCATTAAACATCTATTAGGATTTTGGTAGTAAATTATTTAAAATAAAATATTTTATTTATGTAATTGATTGCTCATGAATGAAATCTGCTTATGGATTTAAAAAGTCACCCATGAATATTTTTACCATGTAATGGATGGAGTTCATCCACATGATTAATATAAACCATTGTCCATCTTTCATTTAGAATGGATGAAATTTATCCACCATTGTCCACTTTTCATTCATCATGTGTAGTTACGAAGGTGTTTAAAAGTCCTTTGGATAGTGGACCATATGATACAAGGTTCCTTGAATTAAATCCTCAAATGAGTATAAATTGAGTTAGTTCACCCCATTATTTTCAATATGTTCAACATTAATTTTACGTATGATTTTTAGTTTTAACATAGTTTTCTTTTCCCCCCCCCCCATCATTCCATGTTTTGAATAAAGTTTTATTTGATTACTTTTCTTACATACTTTGCAATCTTGTTTTAAATTATTGTGTATGTGGTTGGATTCAGATTTTGGCCTATTTTTTTTTTATAATTTGTCCTAGTTCTCAAATGTAAATTTTTAAAAAATTGCTTGTAATAATATTCCTACCCCAACACCTAAAATCTATGATTGAAGCTCCAAGAGGCCAACTCCATAAATGGATCACTAGGACAATGGTAGCTACTGAGATAAACAAGCTTAATGCTCCAAATGATATTGGAAATGTGCTTAGGTTTAAGGGCTAAAATCCCATTTTGTCCATCAAAGGATCTTAAAATCCACCAAAAGTGTTAAGGTATCATTGTTTATGTTAAGGATGCTTGCAAGTGGCCTTGATGGCAAGTAGCCTTATATGATGATCGAGGGCACTCAAGAGGCTACAATCACATGCCCGGACATCTTTACAAGTAGAGAGCTATACCAAGAAAATTAATGTAAAAACGTATGACAATTCTTTTTGCTCATGAAAGGTTTATGAAATTGTCATTTGCATCCTTATAATAGAAGGGGTTCATGACACGCATCAAATAAACTTCATGATTTCATTCATGAACATGTATAATGTGTCGTGTTAATTGTGACCTATATATTACATTGATATTACAACTTGACATTAAATTTGTGGCACATATTAGTTTGTACCACATATTACATTAATATCAAATTGCAATTTTAGTGTAATGATCATGATTTTGCTTCAAAAACACTCCCCAGTTTTCAGTGTAAAATTATTGTAAATTTTTTCTTTTAAAACACCCTCAAATTTGAGGTGTAATTGTGCACATACCCATTTCATGGAAGAAGAAATATTTTTGAAATTTTAACACTCAAAAAACAACCCCAAAAATTTGTATCCAACAAAAGGTCTAGAAGCAAAAGAAGAGGCAAAAAAAATCTTCATCCACATCATTAATAGGTGTGTTTTTGATATTAGTGTACTTGCCTGTCAAGTTGGGCACTTGGCTACCTAATACTTACTAAATGATGACATTGTTTATTATATAAATAAATGTATTTAGAATTTTAGTGAAATTAAGCATTTAGTTTTATTACTTTTTTCTTGAATTATGCTACTCAACACATGGGAGCCCCAATTTATTTTTTTTAAAAATTTGGTGAATTTTTGTACTGCCTTGACAAAAAACATTGGAAAAAAAAATTAGCGTAAATTTCAAAAAAATTGCAAAAACTTTGGAAAATTTTGCCAAACTTTTCAAACTATAATATTGGGAAAAACCCTTGCATGGGACTCAATGTTTTTAGGGTGCACATATACTTAAGCTTTGTTATCAATGTTTTGAAAGTTTGAAGAGGATTCGCTTTCTGGTCTCCTTCTATTTTGTTTAAGTTTGAAGAGTTGTGTTCACATGACATTAATTCTTGTAGAAATATAATGTTTTAGGGTTCATCTTTCAGGCACATTGGTTCTTGCTTTGAAATAATTATACTTTAAAAAAAGGTAATTTTCAAGCATATTTTTCGAGAATTAAACATGAAAGACAAGTAATGATTGTTGGAAATTGATAGTAAAACAATGAGAATATAATAAAAAAAACATAGAATTATTATGAAGTTTTCACACAAATTATTACAAAATAAGATCGCACAAGTCATTACAAACTTTATGGTCAACCTTTGAAATTTGGCCTATTTTTCAATAAGAAATAAACATCATGTGTAGATGTTACTTTCCTTATTGTCACATGCACAAGGTCATCATGCCATGCAAACGTTACTTTCACAATAATTTGGGTGAACATTACATGCAATGTCTTTTTAAAACAAAGATCTTTGTTATTTTCTTGACAAAAGAAATGAGGAAGTTTTAGAAAAAAATTTAGTGTAAATTCAACTCTTTTTTTTCTTTGAGTTTTTTTTTAGATTTTTGATGTAAAGGTTGAAAAAAATTCTAATCATGTGCAATGAAATATTTTAATTAAATTTAACTAAAGTATTTTATAATTTCAAAAGTGAAATGCATGAAGCACACATGTTTAGAATAAAAATAACTTGCAAAAAGTAATGTTATAGGATCTTGATATCCAAGGATGATTATATCACTTTCATTGCCTTTGATTTAATTTCAAGTTAACTTGATATGTAAGTATGATAAGTATGTGAAAAAATATCAACATTTTAAACCTTGTCTGTATACAAACAAAGGTTACATGAGTAGTGTAAAAATACACACAAATTAACAAGTCTATACAAAATAGGACTTTTCAAGGGATGACAAAAAAACATATGTGATCAAATTTTAGAATTTGAAAGTTGCATTTTTGACAAATTAATTTCAATAAATTGGCACTTAAATATTGTAATAACATCATAGTCTAGCCATTAAGTGCAAACAACTCCAATTCAAGCACATCAAGAATGTTGTGAGTAGTCTTTTCTTCTAGAATTTGTCAATTCTGTTTTGCCATTTTTGCTTTGTCATTTCTATGCCGAGTATTTTGGATGATTAGCTCCAAAATGAAACCATGTAATTGCCAACCAGAGGAAAAACCATGCTGCTACCATAGAATCAAGGGTTTGTTGTCTTCCCCATTCGGTCAGTCCCACCAAAAATCTTCTAAAGATAAGAAGAAGACAAAAAGCTAAATGTGCATGTAATACACAATTTTAATGCAAGGATTTCAAGCAATTGTTTGTCAATGACTCCAAATCTACAAGTAGATGGCACATTGTGAGAGTTGAGTCGATTGTCAACATTCATGATGAAGTTTTCCCAATGCAATTGCTCATGGTCTAGAGCGGAGGACAAGCAGATATGGAATTGGTGAAAGACAAGACAAGGAGGAAGAAATGGGAAAAAAATGTGCAAAGGTTTTGAAGATCACACCTAAACTATTTAGAATTCTATTAGCCTTTGCTTGGCAATATGTTTTACAACAAAGGTTATGAAACGAGTTTGTGTTTTATGATCAACAATGCTCAAGCAATTTTGTATGTTGTTGTATGCAAATAGAAATGTTGACAAAGCAAAAGCTTTATAATGGTGAGGAGCAAGAAGACATATTATAGTAATGTTTAATTGAAACATTTGGGGTGAAAACACTTATTATTGGTAATAATGTGCATTCAAAAATTCAGCTTTTGGAACTTCTCACAATAGTAATGCATCAGATTTGTATTTGAAGGACATTGTCAATCAACTCAAGTAGTTGGTTTCTTGGTGTGTGCATTTCTTTCTTTTGATTTGGGTTTTGGTGTTTATGTTTAGTTTAATGGGCGCACTTCCTTTAAGAACCTAATCTTTGGAGCTTTTTTTTTAGCAAAAGATGCTGGAAGCATGTATCCTTTTTTTCTAGTTGTTTTACATAAACAATTTTAGATTGGAAAATCATGGAAGAAGGTGGGTTGGAGAAACCTTAAAATGTAAGAATTGTTGTTGTTGAGGCTATTACAAGGCTTCCTGTCAAATGTGATTGTTTATCTATGGATGCTAAAGAATAAATAGGTGTGGCAATAAAGATTCTACTTGTAAAAAAAATTACATAGTTTTTCTTCAAAGTTGTTTTCACCAATCAACATTCATTATTCATGTTTATGTGTTTGGGTTGGTGATTCTTTGGAATATTTAGGGCATAAATTAGACCTACAAAATTGATGAGAAAGTTGTGCCTTGTAAGTAAGGCATGCATCCTTCCTACACTTTAGAGAAAATCCAATTTTTCTTGTCCCTTTGGAGCTTGTCACAATCAAAATCAAATCTCTTTGAACATTGACATCATCATCATCCTAAATAAAAAGTGATGCAAAGTCTATTCAGTAATTAATAGATGAGCTTGGGTTTTTTGGTCTTTTGTATCAAAACATGAATTGCTATTCATTTAACCAAATTGTATTAGCATTCATTTATTTTCTTCCAAAGTTATGTCTATCATCAAAAGTTGGCTGCAAGTGTGCATGCATTGATGAACCACAATATTGTGTGAACTGAATTTTTAAATTTTAATTTTCAAGAGAAACACAAGTTGTCATGAAACAATTTACACACCCATCATCGGGTGGTCCATGTGGTTCTTTGAACATGTTTCCTTGGCAGAATTGGGTTAAAGATGAACATACACCGAAGGTTTTCACTATATTCTAACTCATGTAATGTTCTTCATTTTAGAACACTTTTGGAACACATGTTTACATGTGGTTTTTGTAGATGACACTCTCATTGATGCTACACCATGATATATTTAGGCAACCTTGTTACAATACTAGTTGCTTGCAGACACAAAGGGCTCTGAAACCATCACATGAATTCTACATATTTTTTCCAATTATCCCCAGAATGCCTGATAAGAGTTTGTTTTATGACTCAGAGTAGTCTCCCCTTATTGTACTAAACCAACGAAAAAATCCATTGGTTCCAACAATACTTATCGACTGGAAAAGAAAATTTGTGAAGTAAAACCTTACGTTGCCTCAGCAAAAAGAACACTTTGTTATAAATTGAAGGTGTGTTTGTTTATTCCAGATCCGATTTTAATGAACAGAAGAAATTTCCATGAGTCCTGTGGGTGGCATTTTTTGTTGAAGGAACATGGTTCACCAAGGCCAAGCTCATTAGTGTTCAAGAATTTGCATGTTCCCATGTAATGTGCATTCCATGTAATGTCCTTGTCCCCCACACTGAGTAAAGTCTCACAAACCATTTCTCTTTACTTGTAAATTGCCAAGGTGTCAATTTGTACCCTAATTCTATAGCTAAATGGTTTATGCAGTGTTCTGATGTCTTGTTTAGAATGCAAGGCTTCGTTTCAACTATTCAAAATTTGCATGGTTTTGCACCAACAACAATATATGATGTCATAATAGTCATTTCAAAAGATCTCTCTACCCCAACTATGTTACATCTATTCAAGGGTTTGCCATTAGTGAGATGATCTTGAAAGGGTTGTTCAACCTTCTCTTCATCCTCAAGTTTAACAATAGGGAAGGCTCCCATATTTTGGTTTTGAACTTCCTTAGATAGAATCTTTCCATAATATGGTGTCTGTGCATGCAGTTAAAATTTTGTAGTTTGCAACACATCCCATTGCAGATTAGTTCTTCCTATGGCACAAAGATTATGTGAACTACATAGCATGCATTCTGATGCGCATGATTGCTAGTTTTCAATGCCTAGCTTTTTAATTCCCAAGTGTCAAGGTACAAAAGTATCAAAATTAAAAATTGACATGAATGGGGTAGGTTCAAGTGCATGCAAGGCAAATACCAATGATGGAGCTTCTAACATTTGATGATGAATTGGCTACTTGGTGCCATGAGGCATTTGCAACGAAGGGACTATCTTTTGCACTCACATTGTGTTATTGTTGGCACTGTCCTTGTTATGCTAACTAGGTTTGTGATTGGCTGCATTCTATGTTGGTAGATGTTATGTTAAGGAATCGCACTGGTCATCCATGGTTGGCAATTTATGTTGGAGACCTCACTGATGGTCGAAAAGTTTCAACCACGTTGAGAGGGAATTAAAAGTTTGGGGAGTTAGTGGGGAGGATTCCACTACGAGACAAGAGATTGAAGCCCATGATTATTAACACAAGGGAGGCTATTATACAAGGTATGGAAAAGGACACCAATTGCCAGTTGCAACTAGATGATAACCTCATGGCAAGGTCTTGAGCTTTTTTTTGGTCAAAATAACAGGCGTCCTCATAAAACTATTATGGTCAAAGTGTCAGATGAATTGGAGCATCTTCGAGGAAGAATTCATTGTGCATGATGTCCAATGTATTGAAAACATCATAAGTGTTTAGTTTTGCCATGATGACATCATTCAGGAGCTGGACAAATGAAGTTACAATGGTCACATTGTAGTAGGGAATATGTTGCCTTGAGTTGTATGGGATTCATGTTGCCAATGATGGTGGATCATGGGAGAATGTAGAAGCTGCAGGAATCTACTATGATCATTTAATACACAGGGTTTTTGATCACATAGCTATTCTGCGCATCATTGATGTGCAGAAGGAGGTGTTCAATCTATACCTATGAAAAATCAAGAGCAATGAGAGGAAGGTAAGTTAGAAAGGGAGAAGTTATTTGAGAATCTTGATGGTTGTTTAGGGTTCCCTCCATGACTGCAGCAATCCCCTTTGCATAGCACAAGCTTGGAAAGGAAGAGGTTTTGAGGGTTGCAAGAGGGGTAACACTAGTGGATGTGAATGGCAAGTTGTACCAAGAGCTGCAGGAGGAGCAGCAGTAGTGGTGGTGGGAGGAGGAGGCCATTTCAGGGTGTTTTGAGGAAGCCAATCATGAAGAAGGTGAGCAGTTCCGTTCATGCCTTTCTTGAGGACTCGAGTGTACCAGACATTGATATGCAGAGTTGAGTGGTCAGCTGCAAGTCTTGGCACAAGGGCTCGGCTGCAGGTGTTCAGCCCTTTGCATCTGTTTCTGGAGTCTGCCATCATCCGGACCTGATTTTGTCTGATGCCCTGTGGTTGGGAGGACCAAACTTTCTCTTCATCAACAAAGGTGACGAGAGTGAATGCTATGTGGAGTGTGCTTCTACATATAGGTGAGGACCTTTTCTTCCATTGAACATTCATTCCAGGAGTTTGCTATCACTGGTGATGCAAATTTTTGAGTCAATAAAATAACAAGTCCTTATGAGGACTTCACTCAATGGCAAAAGGATGCCATTTTGTTTTGCCACTTTGGTTCAATTGACTTGCAAATCTGGAAAAACTAAGACACTCATGTCCAATTTCATGCAGATTGATGGATCAGTTTCAGAATTGCTGAGGAGTTGCAGTGGTGGATGTAAGGGGAAATGGTGAATTGGGTCTAGCTTGTGGAAATTGGCAGGAGAGGACCTCTTTAAAATTCTCTCTAGTCTGATGCTCTTTGACAGGCTCTGTTTCTGGTTGGGAACAATTTCATGTGCATCTAGATGTGCTTCCATGGCTCCAATTAGCAATTCCCAAGGCATCAACCACCTAGTCAAACTTTGATCTTGGACATGTGGCAGGGTCCTCACAGGCTTTATGCCCCTTTTGGACCTGGTCTATTAGGGGGTTCAAAAGCACTAGGTTTTTCAGATGCTGATAGTGGAGGGTTTGAGGATGTTGCACCACATGACAGGGCACACCCATGTGCAATCTGTACAGTGATTGCAGTTGACTTCAACAATGGTATTTATGAAGAACTTTTTTTCAACAATATTGGTGATAACAACCGCTTATTCTGACAGTTGCCTGTCTCTCATGATATAAAGGAATGTTAAGATCTAGTTATGAAAGTGAGGTAACAGATCATGCAGGTATTGCAGGCACACAATCCATGGTTTCTGATTGCTGAAAATATGATTTTTCAATGGCTGGTTTCCTTGCTTCTTAAGTTTTTCTGTTAATATTGGAGATGCAACTTCCTATTGGAGATCTGCTTTAGACATTCTCCACTGAAAGCCTGAAGATTAGGTGCAAGCCTGGATGTGATGTGAGGCTGTTGCTACAATCATGAAGATGTAAAGGCTGATGGGCATAGACAATTCGATGATTTGGATGCAGGACAGACCTAGTAATTGGGTGGAATGTGAAATTAGGGGTGTCAAAGAACCCAAAGGTCTTAGAAGGGGTGCTGCAGTGGCTGATATTGATGGAGATGGCTGTCTTGAGCTCCTCAAGTAGGTTAACAATTGGAATGACTAGATCTCTATTGACTTGTAGCATGTACAGCACAAAGCAACTTCTGAGGTCAGTAATAGAACATTTTTGGATCCACTTAACTATTACGTTACTTGCCTCACCACCGTTATGATGCTAACGGTAGTGTGCATCAAAGATTTGTTTGAATCTTGTCTAACAGAGAAGGATTTAATCAAGTTTGTAATATATTTGCATTATTGGCATGTGATGCATGTCCTCAGTGGCTGGAAGGTTCCTTCAGATCCCATGTAGAGTTTCGTGCTCAGCCTCTTTCATTTTATCGTCCCCCAGAAATTAGCAATGCCTGGATTCATGTCAAGCAACTCACCTAGTAGGTGCTCTCTAACTCTCAAATGGATGTCTGGAAAGCTAGCACTGAATTTTTATGTCATGATATCAGGGTGAAACTTATTCTGTTTGGGAAATTTTTGTTATCAGGGTTCACCTGCAAGAGGTGCATCTCTGAAGCTTTTTGATGAGAATGGCCATGTCCAAAAGTGTGTAATTGATGCAGGAAGGTATACACCTCTTGATAAATGTTCTCTTTAAATAGTTTGTGAAGGCTCCAGCTTTGGGTTGTTGAATCTTGATGTGCCTATTTCAGGAGCCTTCAGAGAAATATGCACCACTTTTGTCAATGAATTAAAGAGCATTTTGATGGTCCTTTTCAAACTTTTGCAAAAGAGATGGAAATGGATAGAAACTGGTTGCCATGAATCATGAATGTTGTAGTTTTTGAGAAAGCTCATTTAGGAGACTGATTTGGGCTTTTGGGGTGAAATTGTGGACCTTGTCGATTGGGAAACTGGCATGGACTTGACAGTGGTTATCTATGTTGTATGGGAGGTAAGCTACCTTGTGCAAAATCCTGTGCAGCTCTTGGTTTTGAGTACACATAACTAAGCTGATTTGAAGTGTAATGACCATAAGGTTAAAAAATGAGAGATGGCACACAATTCAGTGATTCATGATGTGTATTAGCATATTCTATGAGCAGAGGGAATTCATTGCTAGCAATCCTATGCATTTTTGTGAGGTGAAAGTGGGAAATCCAGGCCACCAGCAGAGTCCTTGTAAGAATATCAAGTAATCGATAAGTAGCCCTTTTACAAATTTACAGTCTGAGATACTCCTGCAAGTGCTCATTGCATCACTTCTCTTATATAATTTCTGATGATTGTCCATCTTGGGTTTTGTCGGGGCAGCTGGTGGCACAGTTTGGCTTGGTATAATTGCAAGGCACTGTCAGCATTCTAGTGACATGGCCAGATGGTGTCTTTCTGGAATGGAAGGGCATTTCCTCCCAACAGCTTCTATCAGTCCCCCATCTCTTAGCTCTCATATTTTTATGCCAGGCATTGCTGCATTTACCACTTCCCTATTGATTTCCATCATTTATCCATCAATGCTGCTTTTATCAATTGTAACTTGTCACCCACAGGATGGGTTGATATTCAGAGATTTGGATCTCAAATTGGATGTAAAAGACACTAAGAACAGGATTCGTTTTTCTCTGGATTTCCCAGTGAGGATATATGGATCATCACTGCATACACCTATCAATGCGTGCCTTCTCTTTATTGAAGTATGTATATCTCTCTGTTTATTTTCCTACTTCATGATGGTCACTGTTCAAGCTGTTTTGTGTCAAGCATAATCTGGTCCTTCTCTTCCTGAACTTGGAAGAATGTTCGAAACTAAGAGATTATTCAACAAGAAACCTATATAAGCTAATCTGTCAGAGATGGAAGTTGGAATACTGCAACCACCAGGAATCAATCATCACAGTCAGTTGGTACCCACTTCCCTCCAAAGCTCTAGCATTCTACAAAGGAGCTCCCACACTCCTTTGAACCTTAGCTTCTTTGCCTATTGATCAATCACCACAACAATCTCATGTTGATTTACTTCCAGAGATGTTTGATCATGTGCCATTTCAAATGCGGCTCATTTCATAGGGACCTTATAAAACATGCCTTTTGAAATGACCCCTATAAGGTCACCCATCCCAATACTATTCTATTAGAAGTGGGCTCAACTTTAGAGGTCTTATGAAAAAACCAATATTTAAATTTCAAATTAATTTTTGGAGGTCAAAAGTCATTCTGAATTCAATAACCTTTGTTTCATTAATTAAAAAATTGCAATAAGATAACCATGCACAAATTGTTGAGTGCTATTTTGTGGTACCAAAAGTGAAGCAAGGGGGCATGTAACACATGATGATGATAAATTAAAGAACTTAGGCCTTGATAGTGAAAAATTTAACTAAGTAAACTTGGAGTGAATTTTGGAAGTATGACAATTAGTTTATAAAGTGATTCATGTATTAAAAGTTGGGCATAAATAGTTTAAAAGATTATTCAAATTTTAAAATTTGAACATATTTAATGTTTGTGTTGATCTATTAGAGTCGGTTGAATCATTATGATTGTTTTTGAATTATGATTGACAATTTAAAATTAAAATTCACATTTGATGAGTTACAAAATCTTCATTAGCAATTTTAGGTTGGGTCCACATTTGATATGTCACATGATGAGTCATCATAGGATTAATATGAGAAGATGTTTTGATATGATGCTTTTGCTATTATTTAATATTTAAATAGTGTATGGAATTAAGAAATGGGTCTATGATGTATGGAGATTAGTGAATTCAAAATAAACTTAGTGGTTTACATGTTGAAAATTTGAAAACTTGATTAAAAATTCATGCTTAGGTGAGAACATTTTGCAAACTTGTGTTTAATAATTTGTCATACAACTTGTGATTGTTATATTAATGAAAATTAAATGCATGATTCATTAATATGGTAAGGGAACATATAATTTCAAGAGCAAGGTTGAAGACGGTTGAATTCTTCTTGTTCTTATTTTCTAAGAACATTACATGTATTTGCTTCTAGTGGGAATGACAGACTATTTGAAGAGAAAGCCTTGAATGTTGTTCAAAAATACTAGACACTCATGGGACCATGTCACATGTCCTTATTTAAGATCTTAAATGATATGTTCAAACATGAGATTCTCATTGGTTTTTCACTTGTTGTGTGTTGTTATTGCAGGGTATGGAACTTCATGTCTTTTGTGTATCACATTTGTTCTGTGCATGCATGTGCATTCTGATAGTTGAGCTTTGGTTGTCATTTTTTTAACTATAAATTTGTCATTCACATTGTTTCGTATTTTTGAGTGGGTTTAACTTGTTGTAAAAAATAAAATTGTGAAGATTCAATTACCTTTTGTGATTTAACCATCATCATTGACCTCTTTGTCAACCGTGTATCATTTCTAATATTTCCTCCTCTCACTTTTGTTTGTGTGCATTCTTTTTCTTCTTTTTCTATGTTGATGCTCCATTTTGCAAACTACGTTTTTAAATTTGAATGAATTGATTCATTAAAGCTTAAATTTGTGTGATGCAAGATTGAATCTCCCAAATTTTTGGAACAATAGGAAAAAAAGAAGAAAAAGAAAGGTTTCCACATATTTTTCAGAGGAATTTGTTTTAATAATGTTTATGACAACAAGTTTAAAAAAACCATGTGGAAATGTAACATTTTAATGAGATTTTTGAGGTTTGAATGTGCATAGATTATTGCACGTGTATTATTGGGATTGTCAATATTTGATAAAAAAATTCCAAGTTTCTTTGAACATCTTATAAACATTGGTGTTTTTCTTTATCCTTAATGTTTGTAGTCCTTTTTGTTTTTATCATATCTAAAAACAAAAGATGTAAATGCTTACTTTTTTCATCATATGTGCAACCAACACCCAATTTGACCTTCACTTTTTATCCTTTTAGACACATGCATGGTTCTAACCTTTAAATGTAACAAACTCCTTTGCTATCTTTCAATATGCATTATTTTCTAAAACAACATGCCACATGGCTTTGGCCATCTATATTTATTTACAGATCAAGGATCAATGTGACAAAATTGTGTCGTGATGTGTAGTGTCATGACGTACGGTGTCATAAGGATGTAAATACGTAGTAAATCCTACTAACCAAAAAGATTAAAGCCAGTCAAATGTATAAACTAATCAACTAAATGGAAATGCATGCACACATATATATACAATGCACAAATGAGGTTGAGATGAAATTCTCATGTATATTGAAATGCAAAGCAAGAAAGAAATGAAGTGTATGTAAATGGTAGCCATGCAATGTCTGCCGTGAGCATCTAGAAAATCCTCGCTTATGATGGAGGAAACTCTTGACAAAGGAATTCTAAAAAAACTAAAAGAAAAAAAAAGGTTTGGACCTTTTATACCGTCGTTAATAAACCCTAAATATCTAATAGCCTACAATCACTTAAGACCGTACATCAACCCTAAAACACACATGGGCATGCCCGTAACTGGCCATCATGTATGAGGCCATGTATGGGCATGACAGCTGTCGTGACGTACGGTGTCGTAAGGATGTAAATACGTAGTAAATCCTACTAAACAAAAAGATTAAAGCCAGTCAAATGTATAAACTAATCAACTAAAAGGAGATGCATGCACACATATATATACAATGCACAAGTGAGGCTGAGATGAAATTCTCATGTATCCCCCCCCAGACCTGAGCCGGGAAAAGCAAGGCATGGTCTGAATAAGAATCAAGGTGTTATAGGAGAACATGATGAACAATACCAATTGTCGATGGGAACTTGAGTGAGCTCTGGCTTGAAGTAGAAGACATGGTATCCACCATTACAGTTGTCACAAAGTAACATCTGATCAGCATCGTCCGTCGTCTGACATACTTGACATGGATAATCAAGTGGAGGAATCCAAGTCGACGTGATGATGGTAGGATCCAAGTTCGGCAAGTGGCAGGGCGCACAATTTTTTGAATGATCACGAATTATGCGTCCATCAACTCTTTGTAACTCCAACACACCTGAAGGCCTAATCGCCTTAATCCTCAAGATAGTGCGACCGGAAGAAGTGTCTAGCGTATCATTTGGTTGCCGTTGGAAATATACAAAATCACCAACATCAAATTGTCTCACCTTAAGTTTGTAAATACCACCTCGTGTGTGTGCATACCGTAAGGTGTCTCGATGTTATGCAATGGACAGGTTTTCCATGGCCATGGGCATAACCCTCCTAAATAAAGCAACCCTTTCTGCAATGACCCTAGCCCAAGTGGCTAGGGAATCCAAGTCCACAACCTGGTCCATTTGAGCAGTAATGGAAGAGGGTGGACTGGGGTGTCTTCCAAAAAGTAAAAAATAAGGAGAGAAATGAGATAAAGAGGCGTGTTTGGACATCCTGTAACACATGGCGATGTAAGGGAGGGCCAGGTCCCAATCCTCTTTGTTCTTAATGAGGCAAATCTTCCGAAGTCCTTTCTTACACGTTTGAACCATCCTTTCTGCAAGGCCATCAACTTGGGGATGATCTCTTGAAGTCCGACGATGATCAATGAGAGCATGGTCAAGTAGGTCTTGGAATTCTCCCCTGAATTCTGATCCTTGATTAGTAAGGCACTCAACACAAGCCCCAAATCTACTTAAAACATGTTGTAAGAAAGCCTGGCTAGTGCTGTGTGATGATTTGTCTTGTAACACAACAAGCTCAACCCACTTTGAAAAATGTTTAATCATAATCATGATGTAAACATTACCCCTAGAGGTTTGTGGTAACTTTCCAGCTAAATCACGTGACCAACGATAGAACATGCCCTGAATAGGGAGTGGAAAAAGCGTGAGTTGTCAAGAGGAGAAAAAAGTTTTCACTCTATCACATTGTTCACACCTAGCAATGATGTCTCGGACTTGAGCATACATACCTCTCCAATGGTAATGAGGAGCGAGAAGGCTATAAATACGCTTAACTCCAAAATGTCCAAGCTCCAAATGTACCTTTTGAATAAGACCAAGCCGTTCATGTGGTGGTGGAACCATTCTATCGCCTTATGGTAAGCATCGGATGAAATGATTGTCCCTCCATGAATAGCGTTTGGACCGCTGTTGTATGCGATCTCGCTGACTTGATGTAACTTGGGGAAGGTATCCCCCATGTTGAAGAAACCTCAGAGTGTCCAAGTCCTCCCATATATCGAGAATGGGATGTTCAACCAAGTTGCATTGCAGTAGTGCAAGATAGCTAGATGCCTCAGATACAGGTACTGCTAGAATCTGGTCAAAATCTTGCCTGGCTTCTGAAAAATCTTCAGAAGGTAGTGAGGGGTCTTCGTGACATGGTATCCGCATTTTGATGTGTAATACTAGGTCGGTGAATAACCTTGAACTCATACTCTTGAAATATAAGCGCCCAACGAGCTAACTTACCAATAAGCTTATCATTGGTCATCAACCACTTGATAGGCTGGTGGTCGGTATACAAAGTGAAATTGTTGCCATAAAGATAGGGCCTGAAATGTATGACAGCCCATACAACAGCAAGGCGTTCCCCCTCGTATGAAGAGTAGTTGCTCTCAGCCTTGTTGTTGCTTTGAAATGCATAGGCGATAACATATTCCTTGCCTTCCTCATCAAGTTGGCCAAGAATAGCTCCAATACCAAGAACACTCCAATCAGTGTGTAGAATGAAAACCTTATTGAAATCAAGTCTTCTCAGAATGGGGAACTCTGAAAGCTTTTCCTTGAGTGTGTTGAAAGTTTCCTGAACTTCATCACTCCATGTCTAAGCAACATCCTTCTTTAACAATGCATAGAGAGGATGAGCAATAGTACTAAAATCTTGGACATAAATTTTGTAATAATTACATAGTCCAATGAAGTTCCTCAACGTGTGAACATTAGTAGGATTGGGCATCTCCAAAATGGCTACTATTTTGGCCCAATGGGCCATAATACCATTTGGCAAAATTCTATGTCCAAGGTAGATTACTGAGGTGACAGCAAACTCACACTTTTTAGGATGGATCTTCATATTAACTTCGTGGAACCTTTTGAATAACTCCTCAAGATGAGCCAAATGTTGCAGGAGTCCCTTGCTATGCACTAGGATGTCATCTATGTAGCATTTCAAGAAATCTGCCCCTTCAAGAACATGGTCCATGACTCGTTGAAAGAAGACAGGTGCATTCTTCAATCCAAAAGGCATCATAAGCCATTTCCATAACTTGTTACTTCCATGGAATGTTGTTTTCTTGCGATCCTTCTCAGTGAGCACAATCTGGTTGAAACCTTGCCTTAGATCTACAATTGTGAAGATGTTTGAATCTCCAATGCTATCAAACAATTCTTCAAGGATGGGCATGGGGTACCTATCCTATGGTGTAACTAGGTTCAAAGGCCTATAATCCCCGCACATCCTTTTCTCAGTCCATAATCTAGCTAAATCTTTCTTTGCTGGCATTACTATAGCGGCTGCGAAATCAGAACTTAATGGCTAAATGAGACCGGCCTCATGGAGCTCTTTGCATCTTTCATCTACCAGTTCCCATTCATGTTTGCTCAACCTATGCCTCCTTCGATAGACGGGTGTCTCATCTGTAAGGTCTATAGAGAACTGCATGGTCTTACACCTACCTAA
>Ga0116227_10007212_pt1 | contig 21864 bp, 20 predicted proteins | sample S1TSphgellanicum_FD_89693 | JGI IMG/M metagenome (GOLD analysis project Ga0116227, IMG submission 89693) | Host-associated microbial communities from peat moss isolated from Minnesota, USA - S1T2_Fb - Sphagnum magellanicum MG | ecosystem: Host-associated > Plants > Peat moss > Unclassified...
AGATCAGGATGGTCGAGCTGCCGCAGTCGTTGCCGTGCGAACCCAGCCACATCAGGTGGTTCAGCAGGCGCGTGATCTCGGAGAACATCACGCGGATGTACTGCGCGCGGATCGGCACTTCCAGGCTCAGCAGCTTCTCGATGGCCAGGCAGTAGGCGTGCTCGTTGCACATCATCGAGACATAGTCCAGCCGGTCCATGTAGGGCAGCGACTGGATGAAGGTCTTGTGCTCGGCCAGCTTCTCGGTGGCCCGGTGCAGCAGGCCGATGTGCGGGTCGGCGCGCTGCACGACTTCGCCGTCGAGCTCCAGCACCAGGCGCAGCACGCCGTGGGCGGCCGGATGCTGCGGCCCGAAGTTCAGGGTGTAGTTCTTGATTTCAGCCATGGGGATACCGTCGCCGCGGGCGCCTAGTGCAGACCGCCGTAGTTGTCTTCGCGGATGATGCGCGGCGTGACCTCGCGCGGCTCGATCGTGACCGGCTGGTAGACGACGCGGCGCAGCTCGGAGTCGTAGCGCATCTCGACGTGGCCCGACAGCGGGAAGTCCTTGCGGAAAGGATGGCCGATGAAGCCGTAGTCGGTCAGGATGCGGCGCAGGTCCTCATGCCCTTCGAAGACGATGCCGAACAGGTCAAAGGCTTCGCGTTCGAACCAATTGGCCGAACTCCAGAGCTCATTCACCGAGGGAAGCACCGGCAGGCTGTCGTCGGCACAGAAGGCCTTGACGCGCACGCGCTGGTTCAAGCTGATCGACAACAGATGCGAGACGGCGGCATAGCGCGCGCCTTCCCACTCGCCATCACGGTAGGTGGAATAGTCAACGCCGCAGAGGTCGACCAATTGCTCGAACTGGCAACCCGGGGCATCGCGCAGGATGCGCATGGCCTCGAGGTAGTGGGCCGGCGACACGACAACGGTCACCTCGCCGAGACGGACCACGAAGCGCAGGGCCTTGTCACCGAGTGCCGCGGCCAGCGTATCCCTGAGGGCCTCTGGCGCAATGGCGACGGAGGAGGAAGAAGTCATGGAAGCCCCGCTCATACGCGTGCAATCGTGTTGGTGCGGCGCACCTTCTGCTGAAGCTGGATGATCCCGTAGATCAGGGCTTCTGCCGTGGGCGGGCAGCCGGGCACGTAGACGTCGACCGGCACGATGCGGTCGCAGCCGCGCACCACCGAGTAGCTGTAGTGGTAGTAGCCACCGCCGTTGGCACAGGAACCCATCGAGAGCACCCAGCGCGGCTCGGCCATCTGGTCATAGACCTTGCGCAGGGCCGGCGCCATCTTGTTGCACAGCGTGCCAGCCACGATCATCAGATCGGACTGGCGCGGGCTGGCGCGGAACACCTCTGCGCCGAAGCGGCCGATGTCGTAGCGCGCCGCAGCCGCATGCATCATCTCGACCGCACAGCAGGCCAGGCCGAACGTCATCGGCCACAGCGAGCCGGTCTTGGCCCAGTTCACCACCGAGTCATACGACGTAGTGATGAAACCTTCCTTGAAAACACCTTCGATTGCCATATCTGACTCCTTGGCCGAAGCCGATCATTCCCAGTCGAGCGCGCCCTTTTTCCATTCGTAGGCGAAGCCCACGACAAGGATGCCCAGAAAGATCACGGCCGCCCAGAACCCGGTCGCGCCAATGTCCTTGAGCGCTACGGCCCAGGGAAACAGGAACGCGATCTCGAGGTCGAACAGGATGAAAAGGATGGCGACGAGGTAATAGCGCACGTCGAACTGCATGCGCGCGTCTTCGAATGCCTCGAAGCCACACTCGTAGGGAGAATTCTTGGCCGCGTCGGGACGATTGGGCCCGAGAAGATAACCGAGCGCTTGCGGGGCGATTCCGACCCCTATGCCGACCAGAATGAACAGGAGGACAGGAAGGTACTGGTCGAGGTTCATCTTGGGGGTCAGCTTATCGCGTGAACCTGCCCGGAAGTAGAACCGGGCAGGCTATGTATGGTGCCGTCGGCGAGACTCGAACTCGCACAGCTTTCGCCACTACCCCCTCAAGATAGCGTGTCTACCAATTTCACCACGACGGCGGTTTTGCGCTGCTCGGATGGCATGAGGACCTTGCGGTTGTTGGCTTTCCGAGCAGACTCAGATTCTACTCCGGATTTGTATCGCTTTCCTTCGAGCGCCGGAGTTTTGGAGTCCTGATTCCTGTAAACAGGAAGTAGAACAAACCCGATCAGGGCTTGGACTTGGGCGCCTCGGTCGGCGCAGGCACGGGCACGGCAGCGGCACCGGTGGCCGCCGGTGCGGCAGGCGCCGCCGTGTTGCCCGGGATCTGCGCTGCAGGGCTGGTGTCCGCCGGAGGCGCGACAGGCACGCTCACGCCGGCGCGGTCCAGCACGCTGCCCGAATCGACCGGACGCAGGTTGCCGAAATAGGCCAGTGCCAGCGTGCAGACGAAGAACACCGCGGCCAGCACGGCCGTGGTGCGCGAGAGGAAATTGGCGCTGCCGCTGGCGCCGAACAGGCTGCCGGAGCCGCCGCTGCCGAAGGCCGCACCCATGTCGGCCCCCTTGCCATGCTGGACCAGGATCAGGCCGATCATGCCCAGCGCGGACAGCATCTGCAGGGCCAGGACGATGTTGAGGACGATGTTCATCGAATTACTCCAAAAATTCTCTAGCGATGGCCAGCGCTCATTGCGCTGCGGCCACGATGGTCAGGAAGTCGGGCGCCTTGAGCGACGCGCCACCGATCAGGCCGCCGTCGATGTCGGCCTGCGCCAGCAGCTCGGCGGCATTGGCGGCATTCATGCTGCCGCCGTACAGGATCCGCACGCCGGCTGCCGCCGGGGAGGCGTCGCGCAGGCGCGCACGCAGGCCGGCATGCACCGCCTGCGCCTGCTCGGGCGTGGCGGTCTTGCCGGTGCCGATCGCCCACACCGGCTCGTAGGCCAGCACGATGCCGTCGATACCCCCACCCAGCGCCTCGGCCACGGCCGCGAACTGGGCGCCTACGACCGCCTCGGTCTGGCCCGCATCGCGCTGCGCCAGCGTCTCGCCGATGCAGACCACCGGCACGATGCCCGCGGACAACGCCGCGCGCGCCTTGGCGGCCACCGTTGCATCGGTTTCGCCATGGTATTGGCGGCGCTCCGAATGGCCGACCAGCGCATAGCGCACGCCGAAGTCCTGCAGCATGGCCGCGGACACTTCGCCGGTATACGCACCCTGGGCGTAGGCCGATACGTCCTGCGCCCCCAGCGCGATCGGCGAGCCTTGCAGGCGAGCACCCACCTGCGCCAGATACGGCGCCGGCACGCAGACGGCGACCTCGGCGGCCCCCGCGCCCAGGCCGGCCAGCAGGCCATCGAGCAGCGTGGCGTTGGCCGCCAGGCTGCCATTCATCTTCCAGTTGCCCGCAATGAGCTTCCTGTTCTTCATGGATTGCGTCTTCGTTCTTTTTGGGGACAGTGCCGCAGCTACCAGGTGAGCACGATCTTGCCGACGTGGGCGCCCGACTCCATCAGCGCATGGGCCTCGGCCGCACACGCGGCGTCGAAGGTGGCGTGGATGACCGGCTTGATGCGGCCAGTCGACAGCAACGGCCAGACATGCTCGCGCAGCTCGCGCGCCACCGATGCCTTGAAGGCCACCGGCCGCGGCCGCAGCGTGCTGCCGGTAATGGTGAGCCGGCGCCGCAGCACCAGGCCGGCATTGAAGCCGGCCTTGGTGCCGCCCTGCACGGCAATGATGACGATGCGGCCATCTTCGGCCAGGCATTCGACCTCGCGCGCGACATAGTCGCCCGCCACCATGTCGAGCACCACGTCAACACCCTTGCCGCCGGTGATCTTCCTGGCCTCTTCGGCGAAGTCCTGCGACTTGTAGTTGATCGCATGGTCTGCGCCCAGCTGCAGGCAGGCCGCGCATTTATCGTCGCTGCCGGCCGTGGCGATGACCGTCGCGCCCATCGCCTTGGCGACCAGGATGGCGGTCACGCCGATGCCGCTGGTGCCGCCCTGCACCAGCAGGGTTTCGCCAGGTTGCAGGCGGCCACGCATGAAGACATTGCTCCACACGGTGAAGAAGGTCTCGGGCAGCGAAGCCGCCTCGATATCGCTCAGGCCATCGGGCACCGGCAGGCACTGCCCGACCGGCGCAACCGCATACTCCGCATAGCCACCGCCAGCGAGCAGGGCGCAGACGCGGTCACCGAGCTTGAAGCCAGCCTCGGCCAGCGCAGCAGCATCGCCGCTCTCAATGACGCCGGCGACTTCCAGCCCCGGCACATCGGACGCGCCGGGCGGTACCGGATAGTTGCCGGTACGCTGCAGCACGTCGGGCCGGTTGATGCCGCTGGCCGCCACGCGGATCAGCAGCTCGCCGGCGCCAGCAACAGGCTGCGGCCGCTCGCGCAGTTGCAGGACCTCTGGCGCCCCATAGGAAGTGATGTCGACAGCACGCATGGCGTTTCTCGCGGTGGATCTCGTTTCAAGCAAGAAATCGAGCCACAGCCCCTGCCATGCAAGGGCTGGCAGCTACGATTTCAATAGCTACCGAGTGCTCAGCCGTGCTGGCCCGGTGCAGCGCCGCCTTGCTGCTGGCCGGCATCGCCGTAGCCGTTGCCCGCCGGACGATCCAGCAGCGCCTTCATGGACAGCTTGACACGGCCCTTCTCGTCGGTCTCGAGCACCTTGACCTTGACGATCTGGCCTTCGGTCAGGAAGTCGGTGACCTTCTCCACGCGCTGGTGCGCGATCTGGCTGATGTGCAGCAGGCCGTCCTTGCCCGGCAGCAGGTTGATGAGGGCGCCGAAGTCCAGGATCTTGACGACCGGGCCTTCGTAGACCTTGCCGATTTCCACTTCCGCAGTGATCTGCTCGATGCGGCGCTTGGCTTCGTCGGCCTTGGCGGAATCCGTGGAGGCGATGGTGATGGTGCCGTCTTCCTCGATGTTGATCTGCGTGCCGGTTTCTTCGGTCAGCGCGCGGATGACGGCGCCGCCCTTGCCGATCACGTCGCGGATCTTCTCGGGGTTGATCTTCATGGTGTAGAGCTTGGGCGCGAAGCTGGAGACCTCGGTCTTGGCTTCGCCCATGGCTTCCTGCATCTTGCCCAGGATGTGCAGGCGCGCTTCCTTGGCCTGCGCCAGCGCCACCTGCATGATTTCCTTGGTGATGCCCTGGATCTTGATGTCCATCTGCAGCGCGGTGATGCCGGCGTGGGTGCCGGCCACCTTGAAGTCCATGTCGCCCAGGTGATCTTCGTCGCCCAGGATGTCGGTCAGCACGGCAAAGCGGTTGGCGTCCTTGATCAGGCCCATGGCGATACCGGCCACGTGCGCCTTCATGGGCACGCCGGCGTCCATCAGCGACAGGCAGCCGCCGCAGACCGAGGCCATGGAGGAAGAGCCGTTGGACTCGGTGATCTCCGACACCACGCGCATGGTGTAGGGGAACTCGTCCTTGGGCGGCAGCACGGCGGCCAGCGCACGCTTGGCCAGGCGGCCGTGGCCGATTTCACGGCGCTTGGTCGAGCCCATGCGGCCCACTTCGCCCGTGGCGAAGGGAGGCATGTTGTAGTGCAGCATGAAGCGGTCTTCGTACTCGCCGGCCAGCGCGTCGATGCGCTGCGCGTCGCGCTCGGTACCGAGCGTGGTCACGACCAGCGCCTGGGTTTCACCACGGGTGAACAGGGCCGAGCCGTGGGTGCGCGGCAGCACGGAGTTGCGGATCTCGATCGGGCGCACGGTGCGCGTGTCGCGGCCGTCGATGCGCGGCTCGCCGGCCAGGATCTGGCTGCGCACGATGCGCGCTTCGATGTCGAACAGCAGGCCTTCGACCTTGACGCTGTCGAACGCCACGCCTTCGGCCTTGAGGGCCTCCATCACGGAAGCCGTGGCTTCGCGCAGGGCTTGCGTGCGGGCCTGCTTGTTGCGCAGCTGGTAGGCGGCGCGCAGCTTTTCCTCGGCCAGGCCGTTGACCTTGGCGATCAGCGGCTCGTCCTTGGCCGGCGGCTGCCAGTCCCAGACCGGCTTGCCAGCTTCACGCACCAGCTCATGGATGGCGTTGATGGCGATGTTGCCCTGCTCGTGGCCGAACACCACGGCGCCGAGCATCACGTCTTCGCTCAGTTGCTTGGCTTCGGACTCGACCATCAACACGGCGGCTTCGGTGCCGGCGACCACCAGGTCGAGCAGCGAATCCTTGCGCGCGGTCTGGCCCGGGTTGAGCACGTATTCATTGTTGATGTAGCCCACGCGCGCGGCACCGATCGGGCCGGCGAACGGGATGCCGGAGATGGCCAGCGCGGCGCTGACGGCGATCATGGCGGCGATGTCGGCATCGACTTCGGGGTTCAGCGACACGGTGTGGATGACCACGTGCACGTCGTTGAAGAAGCCTTCGGGGAACAGCGGGCGGATCGGGCGGTCGATCAGGCGGCTGGTCAGGGTTTCGTGCTCGCTGGGCTTGGCTTCGCGCTTGAAGAAGCTGCCCGGGATCTTGCCGGCAGCGTAGGTCTTCTCGATGTAGTCGACGGTCAGCGGGAAGAAGTCCTGGCCGGACTTGGCGGTCTTGGAGGCGGCGACCGTGGCAAGCACCACGGTGTCATCGATGTCCACCAGCACGGCACCGCCGGCCTGGCGGGCGATTTCGCCGGTTTCCATGCGGACCGTGTGCTGGCCCCACTGGAAGGTCTTGGTGACTTTGTTGAAAATGCTCATGGTATTCCTTTGCTCTTCAATTAATAGCGGAATGCCCAGGCCCAGCCTGGGCTGAAGCCAGATCCAGAACACGATGCCATTCCAGCAAACCTGCACTGCAGGCCTCCTGGAATGACACAGCTTCGCTCTGTTTCCCGGCTCCGGAAGTAAAAAACGCCTGAGCTAGCGCGCTAACCCAGGCGTTTTTTCATGCTGTACGACTTACTTGCGCAGGCCCAGCTTGGCGATCAGCGCGGTGTAACGGTCGGCGTCCTTGGACTTGAGGTAGTCCAGCAGCTTGCGACGGCGGCTCACCATGCGCAGCAGACCGCGACGGCCGTGGTGGTCCTTGGCGTGGGTCTTGAAGTGGGGGGTGAGCTCGTTGATACGGGCGGTCAGCAGGGCGACCTGGACTTCGGGGCTGCCAGTGTCATTGGCGGCGCGGGCGTTGTCCTTGACGACTTCTGCCTTGATGGAGGATGCGATCATTTCAGTGTTTCCGGTGATGTTTGACTTGCGAGGCGGGCTGGAAATGCCTGCCACGTGCGCCTTGCGGAATGCAAAGCCCGTCGATTATAACGTGGGGCCGCCAAAGCGGCAGCCGTACTCCCCTCGCACGCCCTCTCGGAGCCCTCATGACGCCTGATTGCCGCCCTGCCCCCCGTCCTTTCTCCTGGCTGCTCGCGGCCGCCCTGCTGGCCGGCGCAAGCCCCCTGCCGGCCTGGGCCGCCAAGGAGGCCCAGACGGTACAGGCCGATGGCACCACGGCCCGCAAGGCCAAGCGCCAGCGGGTAGTACGTCCCAAGGTGCTGCCTGGCGGTTCGGGCGAGACCACTTCCGAACGCGAGCGCCGGCTGATGCGCGAATGCCGCGGGCTGCCCAACGCGGGCGCCTGCCTGGGTTTCGCGTCCTGAGCCAACATCCGCTTACGACGCGCCCGGACCGCGCGAGCAGCATGGCTGGACCATGACACCCCGCACCGCCCTTGCCATGTCCCTGCTCGGCGCAGCCCTGCTGCTGTCGGCCTGCGACAAGCTGAACGGGCCGCCCAAGCCGACCACCGCTCCCGCGGCGGAAGCCCCGGCGCCGGCGCCCACCCCGTCGCGCTGAGTCGCTACGGCCGCTGCATGCGGCAGGTAGTCGGCATCTCCGCCTGGGCGGCGGGTATGGTCCGCACCACGCGGAATCCGTAGCCTGAGCCCTCCACGTCGAACTTCACGCCGGGGGCGCCCTGGCGCTCCATCAGGCCGACCGAGAGATCCTGCTGGAACTGGTGGTCCGCCGCACGCATGTGCCCACGCTGGCCCTGCAGGCTGACACTGGCGGTCTCCAGCTGGCGCGCAACGGCCACGGCATCGGGGCTGCCGGCGCGCTCCAGCGCCTGCGCCAGGGACTCGACCATGAGCTGCATGCGCATGTGCACATAGTCCTCAGAAGGCTTGGGATAGCGCTGGCGGAAGGACTGGTAGAAGGCCTCGCTCTGCGGCCCTGGCACGTTGGGCAGCCAGTCGGCCACGGCCACCACGCGGCCCACGCCGGCATCGCCCAGCGCCGCCGGCGCCCCCAGCGCATTGCCATAGAAGGTGTAGAACTTGCCGTCGAAGCCGCTCTCGCGGGCGGCCTTCACCAGCAGCGTGAGGTCGTTGCCCCAGTTGCCGGTGATGACCGCCTGCGCGCCGCTGGCGCGGATCTTGGCCGCATAGGGGGCGAAGTCCTTCACCCGGCCCATGGGGTGCAGCTCCTCGCCGACGACCTGCACGTCCGGGCGGTCGGCGGCCAGTTGGCGCTTCGCTTCCCGCAGCACGGACTGGCCGAAGCTGTAGTCCTGCCCGATCAGGTAGACGCGCTGCAGCGCCTTGTCCTCGCGCAGCACCGACATCAGCGCCGTCATGCGCATGTCGGCATGGGCATCGAAACGAAAGTGCCAGAAGCTGCACTTCTCATTGGTCAGCGAGGGGTCCACTGCCGCGTAGTTCAGGAACAGCACGCGCCGCGCCGGGTCGCGCTGGTTGTGCTTGTCCAGCGCATCGACCAGGGCTGCGGCCACCGCGGACGAATTGCCCTGCATCACCACGCGCGCGCCATCGTCGATGGCCGCACGCAGGGCCGACAGCGCCTCCTCGTTCTGGCCTTTGCTGTCGTAGCGCAGCAGCACCAGCGGATGCATGCCGTCGGAGAGCTTCACGCCACCGCGCGCATTCACCCGGTCCACGGCCCAGAGCAGGTTGCGGAAGACCGCTTCGCCGGTATTGGCAAAGGGGCCGGACAGGCTCTCGACCATCGCGATGCGGATCGGTGCCGGTGCGGGGCCGGCCGGCTGCGCGGCCAGCGGGCCTGCGAAGGCCAAAGCGCTGACAAATAGCGCTGCGGCGCGCCGTTTCAAGCCCGTCTGGAATAGATTTTTCATGCCTTGCGCCATCCCTTGAAAACCCTCGCACGGTGCGCAGATTCGCTCCATGCGGCCCTCGCGGTTGAAGGCCGCGGCAGTGTAACCAAGGAGCTTTTCATGTTCTTCACCCCCGTGATCCGCCGTTCCGCCTATGTGCCCGCGCTGCGCGCCGTCGACCGTGGCTTCGAGCGTTTCGTCAATGAAGCCATCGTGTCGCCCGCCGCCCAACTGCGCGCCCGCGCCGCCACCGCCGACCAGAACGACACCCACTGGACCCTGCAGATCGACGTACCCGGCCTGTCGCGCGAACAGCTGGGCATTGCGCTGGAAGGCGCCGTGGTGCGCATCGAGAGCGCCAAGGACGCGCCGCGCGCCTTCAAGGCCGCCTACGAACTGCCGCAGGACATCGACGCCGCCACCAGCAGCGCCAAGCTGGAGAACGGCGTGCTGACGCTGACGCTGGGCAAGAAGCAGCCGGTCAGCAATGTGACGCAGCTGGCGATTGGCTGAGGCACGCCGGGGGCTTACGCCCCCGCGGTCATTTCAGCAGGCCCGCAGCGGCCGGGGAATGAAGCAGGACAAAACCGGCGGCATTGACCAGCACCGTGCCCCAGAACGCTGCCCTGAATGACGCCTTGCTGGACTTGTGGCGAAGCACTTGCTGCGCGATCAGGCCGCCCGGCCAGCCGCCCGCAAGGCCCAAGAGCAGCAACATTTGCTCTGAGGTGCGCCACCGTCCCGCAACAGCGGCGGACTTGTCGAACGCGTACACCATCCAGGTAACCAGGCTGAGCGCGCCATAGACGGCGCCCACCTGCCACCGCACGGTCCAGGCCACGGCAACGGCGACATAAAGCAGCACGAACGCGGGAATCGCCAGGCGTGCGGCGAAACCCCACTGCGCCGGCGCCTTTGGCCGCAGAGCAACCGAGACCCGCGGGGCACGTAGAAACTCCACGGCCTTTGCCCCCTTCTTTCCCTTGGGCCCCAGCTCGACTTCGAAGGTCAACAGCTGTCCCACGGCCGGCCTGCCACTGCGGGCATTGAAGGCCTTGATATGGACGAACAGCTCCTGGCCGCCCTGTGTGGGCTCTATGAAGCCAAAGCCTCTCTCGCTGTCCCAGGACGTGAGTGTTCCGTTGAATCGCATGGACCAGCGCCCCGCCTGCCCTAACCCATCAACGCATCCAGCGGCCAGCGCGGCTTCACATCGAAGCTGTAGGCGCGGCTGGGCTCGGCGATGCCGGCCTGCAGGCGCATGGCGGCCGCCATCGCGATCATGGCGCCGTTGTCGGTGCACAGGTGCAGCTCGGGGTAGTGCACGCGCACGCCCTGTTTGGCGCAGGCGGCGTTGAGCTGCTCGCGCAGCAGGCGGTTGGCGCCGACACCGCCGGCCACCACCAGGCGGTGCAGGCCGGTCTGGCGCAGCGCGGCGAGGGACTTCTTCAGCAGCACCTCGACGATGGCAGCCTGGGTGCTGGCGGCCAGGTCGGCCTTGCGGGCTTCCAGGTCGTCGCCCAGCTTCTTGGCCTGGGTCAGCACGGCGGTCTTCAGGCCGGCAAAGGAGAAGTCGAGGTCGCCGCTGTGCAACAGCGGGCGCGGCAGCTTGAAGGCGGCCGGGTCGCCCTGCTCGGCCAGGCGCGACAAGGCCGGGCCGCCGGGGTAGCCCAGGCCCATGAGCTTGGCGGATTTGTCGAAGGCCTCGCCGGCCGCGTCATCTATGGTTTCGCCCAGCATCTGGTACTGGCCGACGGAGTCGACGCGCATCAGCTGCGTGTGGCCACCGGATACCAGCAGCGCGACGAAGGGGAATTCCGGCGGATCGGCGCTGAGGAACGGCGACAGCAGATGTCCCTCCAAGTGGTGGATGCCCAGCACGGGAACGCCCAGCGCGGCTCCCATGGCGCAGGCCACGCCCGCACCCACCAGCAGGGCCCCGGCCAGCCCCGGGCCGCGGGTGTAGGCGACGATGTCGGTCTGCTGCAGCACCCGGCCGGCATTGCGCAGCACCTCGTCGGTCAGCGGCAATACACGGCGGATGTGGTCGCGGCTGGCCAGCTCGGGCACCACGCCGCCATAGGCCTGGTGCATCTCGATCTGGCTGTGCAGCGCATGCGCCAGCAGGCGCGGCACCGGCCCGGCCGTGTTCTCGACCAGGGCCACGCCCGTTTCATCGCAGGAAGATTCAATACCCAATACCAGCATGCGGCGAGTGTACGGGGGCCGTCTCCGGCACGGAGCTTGCGGGATACTGGTGCCACACGATGAAATCAGGACTCAATTTCCTTGCCGCGGCCAAGCAGTGCGAGATCCGCGAGCTCGAGCAGCTCACGCTGACCAGCGAGCTGGTGCAGCACACGGCGGAGCTGGTGCACGCACTGCAGAAGGAGCGCGGCCTCAGCAACCTGCACCTGGGCTCGGGGAGCGCGCAGTTCGATGCGGCACTGCGCCAGCAGGCGGCGCAGTGCCTGCGGGTGGAGGCGGCGCTGCACGATGCCTTCGACCGCCTGGATACCGGCGGCGCGCGCATCGGCAATGGCGCGCGGCTGTTCAGCCGCATCGCCTACGTGCTGCACGGGCTGGAGGCGCTGCCCGCCCTGCGCCAGCGCATCGAGGCCCGCAGCCTGGCGCCGGCCGAGGCCACGCAGGCCTTCGTCAAGCTCATCGCCGGGCTGCTGGCAGTGGTGTTCGAGGCGGCCGACAGCGCCACCGACCCGGAGATCTCGCGCCTGCTGGTGGCCATGTTCCACTTCATGCAGGGCAAGGAGTTCTCCGGGCAGGAGCGGGCCACCGGCGCCGCCGCCTTCACCAGCGGCCAGGCCGAGGCCGCGCGCCAGCAGCAGTGGCTGCACCTGATCGACTCGCAGGAGCGCTGCTTCAAGGTGTTCACCGACTTTGCCGAGACCGGCCCGGTGGCGCTGTGGCGGCACTGCCAGGCCGGCGCCGCGCTGGCCGAGCTGGAGCGGCTGCGGCGCGTGGCCTGCACCGCGCCCGTGGGCAGCACGCTGGACCGGGCGCTGGGCCAGACCTGGTTCGACTGCTGCACCGAGCGCATCGACGCGATGCAGTCGGTCGAAGCGCGCCTGGCGGCCGACCTGCTGGCGCTGTGCGAGCGCAAGATCGCCCAGGCACGCATCGACCTGCAGGCCTGCCAGGCGCTGCTGGACACGGCGCCCGCCGCCGGCCTGCCGCCGGGCGCCTTCTTCGACGCCCCGGCCGCCGACGGCCAGGTGCCGGCGCTGGGCCCGCACCTGGAGCGCTCGGTGCTGGAGATGGTGCAGGAGCAGTCGCACCGGCTGCAGGCCATGGGCGACGAACTGGCCACCGTGCGCGCCGCGCTCAACGAGCGCAAGCTGGTGGAACGCGCCAAGGGCGTGCTCATGGCGCACCGCCAGCTCAGCGAGGAAGACGCCTACAAGATGCTGCGCCAGACCGCCATGAGCCAGAGCCGCCGGCTGGTGGACGTGGCCGAGGCCGTGCTGTCCATGGCGGACTTCCTGCCGACGCGGCCGCGCTGAACATGATGGTGCAACGCACCATGGCGCAGCCCCATTCTGGTGAAACGCAGGCGCTGCCCGCCGCGTCTCGCTTGTGGCAAGGGCGGTTTTCGCTGGCACGCTTCCTGCGTTAGCTCTGGCGATACCGGGCCAATGGCGGCTTGGTTCAGGGCTACCCCTCGATTTCTGGACAACGGCGTCCATTCCCCGCTTGCGCAGGCGCGCATGGGGAATGGGCGCCGTTTTGTTTTACCGCCCCGTTTTTTGTTTGTCCCCACGCACAGGAGTTTGAACATGGCGCAACACCCCACCGAACGCCCCGCCCCCTCGCTGCCGGCCGCCGCCCCGGCAGACGCGTCGCGCCGCGATTTCGTGCGCAAGGGCGCGGCCATGGGCACGGCCGCGCTGTTCTCGACGCTGGGCCACCACGGCGTGTGGGCGGCGGGCTCGGACAAGCCGGAGAAGGAAGAGGTGAAGATCGGCTTCATCCCGCTGACCGACTGCGCCAGCGTGGTCATGGCCTCGGTGCTGGGCATCGACAAGAAGTACGGCGTGAAGATCGTGCCAAGCAAGGAGGCCAGCTGGGCCGGGGTGCGGGACAAGCTGGTCAACGGCGAACTGGACATGTCCCACGTGCTGTATGGCCTGGTCTACGGCGTGCACCTGGGCGTGGGGGGCCCGAAGAAGGACATGGCCGTGCTCATGGGCCTGAACCGCAACGGCCAGGCGATCACGCTGTCGAAGGCGCTGGCCGACAAGGGCGCGGTGGATGGCCCGGCGCTGGCCAAGGTCATGGCGAAGGAGAAGCGCGAATACACCTTCGCCGGCACCTTCCCCACCAGCACCCACACCATGTGGCTGAACTACTGGCTGGCGGCATCAGGCATCAGCCCGGTGCAGGACGCCAAGGTGATCGTGGTGCCGCCACCGCAGATGGTGGCCAACATGCGGGTGGGCAACATGGACGGCTTCTGCGTGGGCGAGCCCTGGGGCCAGCGCGCCATCATGGACAGGATCGGCGTCACCGCCATCACCACGCAGGACATCTGGCGCGACCACCCGGAGAAGGTGCTGGGCACGCGCGCCGAGTTCGTCAAGGCCAATCCCAACACCTGCCGCGCCGTGATGATGGCCGTCATGGAGGCCAGCCAGTGGATCGACGCCAGCCTGCAGAACAAGACCAGGATGGCTGCCGTGGTGGCCGAGAAGTCCTATATCAACACCAGCGCCGACGCCATCAACCAGCGCATCCTCGGCCGCTACGAGAACGGCATGGGCAAGACCTGGGACGACCCCAACCACATGAAGTTCTTCGACGACGGCGCAGTCAACTTCCCCTACCTGTCCGACGGCATGTGGTTCCTGACCCAGCACAAGCGCTGGGGCCTGCTCAAGGAGCACCCGGACTACCTGGCCGTGGCCAGGCAGATCAACCAGATCGACCTGTACAAGGAAGTCGCGGGTGCGATGAAGGTCAGCGTCCCCCGAGACCCGATGCGCAGCAGCAAGCTGTTCGACGGCACGGTCTGGGACGGCAAGGACCCGGCCAAGTACGCCGACAGCTTCAAGATCCACGCCTAGGAGCACGCCATGGTCAGCGCGGTATTCCATCCCCCCTACCCCGACGCCGCACCAGCGACGGCCCTCACTTCAAAAACCATAGCGACAGGCCAGGAAACAGCAATGGCTGCAGCCATTATTCCTTCAGAAAAGCCGGCGCCGGCGCCACGCCCCGGCCGGGACTGGCGCGGGCTCTGGCTGCGGGTGCTGCCGCCCGTCTTCGGCCTGGGCCTGCTGGTGGCGGTGTGGGAACTGGTGTCGGTCTGGACCGGCGCCAGCATCCCCTCGCCGCGCGACACCTGGGCGCAGGCGCTGGAGGTGTTCAGCAACCCGTTCTACAGCAACGGACCGAACGACCAGGGGGTGGGCTGGAACGTGCTGTCATCGCTCAAGCGCGTGGCCATGGGCTTCGGGCTGGCAGCGCTGGTGGGCATCCCGGCAGGCTTTTTGATCGGGCGCTTCACCTTCTTGTCGCGCATGTTCAACCCGCTGATCAGCCTGCTGCGGCCGGTGTCGCCACTGGCCTGGCTGCCGATCGGGCTGCTGGTGTTCAAGGGCGCCAACCCGGCCGCCATCTGGACCATCTTCATCTGCTCGATCTGGCCCATGATCATCAACACCGCCGTGGGCGTGCAGCGCGTGCCGCAGGACTACATGAACGTGGCCCGCGTGCTCAACCTGTCGGAGCTCAAGATCATGACCAAGATCCTGTTCCCCGCCGTGCTGCCCTACATGCTGACCGGCGTGCGCCTGGCGGTGGGCACGGCCTGGCTGGTGATCGTCGCGGCCGAGATGCTCACCGGCGGCGTGGGCATCGGCTTCTGGGTCTGGGACGAGTGGAACAACCTCAACGTCAAGAACATCATCATCGCGATCTTCGTCATCGGCATCGTCGGGCTGCTGCTGGAGATGGCGCTGATCAAGCTGGCCACCGCGTTCACGTTCGAAGAGGTGAAGTCATGAGTGCTGCCAAGTTCATCGAGATCCAGAACGTCGAGCAAACCTTCCGCACGCCCAAGGGCAGCTTCCCGGCACTGCGCGACATACAGCTGACCGTGGCCAAGGGCGAATTCATCGCGCTGATCGGCCACTCGGGCTGCGGCAAGTCCACGCTGTTGAACCTGATCGCCGGCCTGACCACGCCCACCGCCGGCACGCTGCTGTGTGCCAACCGCGAGATCAAGGGCCCCGGCCCCGAGCGCGCGGTGGTCTTCCAGAACCATTCGCTGCTGCCCTGGCTGACCTGCTTCGAGAACGTCTACCTGGCGGTGGAGCGGGTGTTCTCGGCCACCGAATCCAGGGCCCAGCTCAAGGCCCGCACCGAGGCCGCGCTGGCGCTGGTGGGCCTGGTCGCCGCCGCGCAGAAACGCCCCGGCGAAATCTCCGGCGGCATGAAGCAGCGCGTGGGCATTGCCCGCGCCCTGTCGATGGAGCCGCAGGTGCTGCTGATGGACGAGCCCTTCGGCGCGCTCGACGCCCTCACCCGCGCCAAGCTGCAGGACGAGCTGCTGGCCATCGTCGCCAAGACCCACAGCACCGTGGTCATGGTGACCCACGACGTGGACGAGGCGGTGCTGCTGTCCGACCGCATCGTGATGATGACCAATGGGCCCGCCGCCACCATTGGCGAGATCCTGACGGTAGACCTGCCGCGCCCGCGCAACCGGGTAACGCTGGCCGAAGACCCACGCTACCTGCAGGCGCGCAAGGCGGTGATCGACTTCCTCTACACGCGGCAGGCGCATGTGGAGAAGACAGCGGCCTGAACGCAAAACGCGAATTACTACAAAATAGATAGCATCCAGTCCAGTTAGAACATGGACTCCAGGCACTTTTCTCTTGAAAATCAAGTGCACCCGCGTTGCCAGCATGGCAACGCCACGCAGATCAAAGGGTTTTCCCTAGTATCAGGCGAGAATCCCGTCTGCAGGACCGCCCCCTGGAAGTAGTAGCACCACACCGTGAAACTGGGAGGTTTCGCGTGTGGACAGCGCAGATGCGCACTCACATTTCGATACTTCCGGGTAGCCGTACTTGCATGACTCTGCTGCAAGAAAAGGATAGCAACACATGACAAATCAAATACGCCGCCCAGGTGGTGGCCGTTGGCTTTTGCGCGCGCTGGGCGTTCTGGTCGCGCTCGCCGGCCTGGCGCTGGGAGTGGGCGGTGCCTACCTGGTGACGCTGGGGGGCAGCTGGTACTTCCTGCTGGCGGGCATCGTGCTGCTGGTGTCGGGCGTGCAGATCTTCCGGCTGCGCCCCGCTGGCGCCTGGCTCTATGCATTGGCCCTGGTGGGCACCGCGCTGTGGGCGCTGTCGGACGTGGGCCTTACCTTCTGGCCGCTGGTGTCGCGCCTGTTTGCACTCGGCGTGATCGGGCTGCTGGTGGCGCTGGCCTACCCGGCGCTGGCCCGTATCGCGGGCGGCAGCGGCAAGTACCGCGGCGCCCACGTGCTGAGCGGCCTGCTGCTGCTCGCCCTGGTGGCGGCCGGTGGCTATGCCTTTGTGCCGACGCCGGTGATCGCCGCTGCCGACGCCGGCCCGGCCGTGACGCCGGTGGCCGCCGGCCAGGCCCAGAAGGACTGGAGCCACTGGGCCAACACCACGGCGGGCGACCGCTTTGCCGCGCTGGACCAGATCACCCGCGACAACGTCAACCAGCTGCAGGTTGCCTGGACCGCCCACACCGGCGATATCCCGCAAAGCACCGGCGCGGGCGCGGAAGACCAGAACACGCCGCTGCAGATCGGCAACACGGTCTACGTGTGCACGGCCTACAGCAAGGTGCTGGCGCTGGACGCCGACACCGGCGCCGAGCTGTGGAAGTACGACCCGCAGGCCAAGGCCCCCAACTGGCAGCGCTGCCGTGGCCTGGGCTACTACGACCAGGACGCCGCGACCGCTGCCCCCGCAGGCAGCGACACCGCAGCCGCCGCCGGCACCCCCGCCGCCGCCTGCCGCAAGCGCCTCCTGCTGCCAACGCTGGACGCACGCCTGATCGCCATCGACGCACAAACCGGCACGCCCTGCGAAGGCTTCGGCAACAAGGGTACGGTTGACCTGTCGGTGGGCATGGGCGAGATCAAGTTCGGCTGGTACCAGCAGACGTCCACGCCGCTGATCGCCGGCAACCTGGTCATCGTCGGTGGCCGCGTGGCCGACAACTGGGCGGTCGATGAGCCACCCGGCGTGGTGCGCGCCTTTGACGTGATCACCGGCGAACTGGCCTGGGCCTGGGATTCGGGCAACCCCGCCATCACCAAGCTGCCGCCCGAGGGCAAGACCTACACCCGCGGCGCGCCCAACGTCTGGGCTGCGATGTCCTACGACCCCAAGCTGGGCCTGGTCTACCTGCCCACGGGCAATGCCACGCCGGACTTCTTCGGCGGCCAGCGCACGGCGGAAGAGGACAAGTACAGCTCGTCCATCGTCGCGGTGGACGCCAAGACCGGCCAGGTGCGCTGGCACTTCCAGACCACCCACCATGACCTGTGGGACTTCGACCTGCCGGCGCAGCCGCTGCTCTACGACGTGCCAGATGCCAAGGGCGGCACCCAGCCCGCGCTGATCCAGGTCACGAAGCAGGGCGAGATCTTCATGCTCAACCGCGAAACCGGCGTGCCGATCGCCGAGGTGCAGGAGAAGCCCGTGCCGCAAGGCAACCTGCCCGGCGAGCGCTATTCGCCAACGCAGCCGTTCTCGGTCGGCATGCCCTCCATCGGCAATGTCACGCTGACCGAATCCGACATGTGGGGCGCCACACCCTTTGACCAGTTGCTGTGCCGCATCGCCTTCAAGGGCATGCGCAGCCAGGGCGTGTACACGCCGCCCGGCCTGGACCATGCGCTGCAAATGCCCGGCTCGCTGGGCGGCATGAACTGGGGCAGCGTGTCGGTGGACCCGACCAGCCACTACATGTTCGTCAACGACATGCGCCTGGGCCTGGCCAACTACATGATCCCGCGCGACAAGATGCCCAAGAACGCCAGCGGCATCGAGATGGGTGCCGTACCGCAGGTCGGCACGCCCTACGGCGCGATGCGCCAGCGCTTCCTGTCGCAGCTGGGCATCCCCTGCCAGGCACCGCCCTTTGGCACCATGTCGGCCATTGACCTGAAGACGCGCAAGCTGGTCTGGCAAGTGCCGGTGGGCACGGTGAAGGATACCGGCCCGCTGGGCATCCGCATGGGCCTGCCGATCCCCATTGGCATGCCGACGCTGGGCCCGTCACTGGCCACGCAGTCGGGCCTGGTGTTCTTCGCCGGCACGCAGGACTTCTACCTGCGCGCCTTCGACAGCGGCACCGGCAAGGAAATCTGGAAGGCCCGCCTGCCCGTGGGCAGCCAGGGCGGCCCGATGACCTATGTGTCGCCCAAGACCGGCAAACAGTACGTGGTGATCACCGCCGGCGGCGCACGCCAGTCGCCCGATCGCGGCGACTATGTGATTGCCTACGCGCTGCCCAAGCCCTAAGCGCACAAGGCCTCCATTCAAGCCCGGCTCTGCCGGGCTTTTTTGCGGGCGCACGGCGGGGCTGCTGTTCTGCATACTCTCGGCTCTTCGCCTTCCAGAACCGCACCGCCATGACCTCGCCCACACCACCGGCCGAATCACCGCTTGTCCTCACCATCCAGTCGCACGTGGCCTATGGGCACGTGGGCAATGCGGCGGCGGTGCTGCCGCTGCAGTTGCTGGGCATTACGCCGGTGGTGGTGAACACGGTGCAGTTCTCCAACCACACGGGCTATGGCGAATTCAAGGGCCAGGTGTTCACGCCCGCGCACATCGAGGACGTGCTCGACGGCCTGCGCGCCCGCGGAGTCCTGGGGCGCTGCGCCTCGGTGCTGTCGGGCTACCTGGGCGATGCCGGTGTGGGCGAGGCGATTCTGTCTGCCGTGCAGGAGATCCGCGCCAGCCAGCCGGGCCTGCACTACCTGTGCGACCCAGTGATGGGCGACGTGGGCCGCGGCGTGTTCGTGCGGCCGGGCATCCCGGAATTCCTGCGGCGCCGCGCGCTGGCGCAGGCCAGCATCATCACGCCCAACCAGTACGAATTTGAGCTGCTGCTGGGCGCGCCGGTCAGCTCGGTGGACGGCGCCGTGGCCGCGGCGCGCGGCCTGCTGGGCAGCGCGCCCGGCACCGGGCCGTCGCTGGTGGTCATTACCAGCCTGCGCACGCCGGACCTGCCCGCCGAGCGCCTGGCTACGCTGGCCGTGACCGCCGCCGAGGCCTGGCTGGTGCAGACGCCCTTTGTCGACCTGCAGCCACTGCCCAATGGCATGGGAGATGTGTTCTCGGCCATCTTGCTGGGGCACCTGCTGGGTGGTGCGGCCATATCCACGGCGGTGTCGGGCGCAGTCAGCAGCCTGTACGCGCTGGTGGCGCGCACCACGCCCGGCCGGCGTGATCTGCCGCTGGTGGCCTGCCGTGCGCAGATCGTGCAGCCGACTGAGCACTTCACTGCCGAGGCCTGGCCGCCGCGCTGAACGCACCATCTTCAGGCGGGTGCAGCCCCCCCTTTGCGCACCAAGGGCGCGCAGCGCTACCTGCAAAGCGGGCCTCCCGGCCTTGCGCCGCGTGGCACAACTTTTGCATAACTCCCCGCATGGGCTTCCCGCTGCAATGGCGCGGCAGGAAGCCCCAGGACAAAGGCGTCCGCATGCCGCACCGGCTTCAAAGCTGGTGTCGGGACATGCGGACGCCTTTTTGCGTTTCTGGCTGCCCCCACGGAGAAAACCGCCATGGACATGCGCGTGAAAAAGCAGAAGCTGGTGCTGATCGGCAACGGAATGGCCGGCGTGCGCACGCTCGAAGAGCTGCTCAAGATCGACCCGGACCTGTACGACATCACCGTCTTTGGTGCCGAGCCGCATCCCAACTACAACCGCATCCTGCTGTCGCCGGTACTGGCAGGCGAGCAGACGGTGGACGAGATCATCCTCAACCCCTGGAGCTGGTACGAGGAAAACGGCATCACCCTGCATGCCGGCAAGAAGGTGGTCGAGGTAGACCGCATCAAGCGCGTGGTGCGCGCAGACGATGGCACCGAGGCGCCCTACGACCGCCTGCTGCTGTGCACTGGCTCCAACCCTTTCATGCTGCCGGTGCCGGGCAGGGAGCTGGCGGGCGTGATCGCCTACCGCGACATCGCCGACACCAACACCATGATCGAAACCGCCAGGACGCACCAGCATGCGGTGGTGATCGGCGGCGGCCTGCTGGGCCTGGAGGCCGCCAACGGCCTGATGCTGCGTGGCATGAGCGTGACCGTGGTGCACGTGGGCGACTGGCTGATGGAGCGCCAGTTGGACGACGTGGCCGGCGGCCTGCTGCGCAAGTCGCTGGAAGCGCGGGGCCTGAAGTTCCTGCTCAAGGCGCATACGCAAGAGCTGCTGGGCAATGCCGAGGGCCGCGTGCAGGCCGTGCGCTTCAAGGACGGCAGCGAGGTGCCGGCCGACCTGGTGGTGATGGCCGTGGGCATACGCCCCAATGTCGAGCTGGCCGAGAAGATGCGCCTGCACTGCAACCGCGGCATCGTCGTCACCGACACGCTGCAGACCGTGACCGACGCGCGCATCTATTCAGTGGGCGAATGCGCAGCGCACCGCGGCATTGCCTACGGCCTGGTGGCGCCCTTGTTCGAGCAGGCCAAGGTGGCGGCCAACCACCTGGCGCAGATGGGCATTGGCCGCTACCTGGGCTCGCTCACCTCGACCAAGCTCAAGGTCACCGGCATCGACCTGTTCAGCGCCGGTGACTTCATGGGCGGCGAAGGCACGGAAGAGATCGTCATGAGCGACCCCTTCGGCGGCGTCTACAAGAAGCTGGTGATCAAGGACGACAAGCTGGTGGGCGCCTGCCTGTATGGCGACACGGTGGACGGCAGCTGGTACTTCAAGCTGCTGCGCGACGGCCGCAGCGTGCATGACATCCGCGACAAGCTGATGTTTGGCGAATCCAACCTGGGCGACGCCGGCCACCAGGGCCAGAGCAAGGCCGCCGCCATGGCAGACACGGACGAGGTCTGCGGCTGCAACGGCGTGACCAAGGGCACGATCTGCAAGGCCATTCAAGAGAAAGGCCTGTTCACGCTGGACGAGGTAAAAAAGCACACCAAGGCCAGCGCCAGTTGCGGCTCTTGCACCGGGCTGGTGGAGCAGATCCTGATGTTCACCGCGGGTGGCGACTACTCCGCCACGCCCAAGAAGAAAGCGCTGTGCGGCTGCACCGACCACAGCCACCAGGAGGTGCGCGACGCCATTCGCACCCAGCACCTGACCAGGATCGCAGACGTCTATGCCACGCTCGGCTGGAAGACGCCCAATGGCTGCGCCACCTGCCGCCCGGCGCTCAACTACTACCTGATCAGCAGCTGGCCCAAAGAGGCGCAGGACGACCCGCAGAGCCGCTTCATCAACGAGCGCAGCCACGCCAATATCCAGAAAGACGGCACCTACTCCGTCATCCCGCGCATGTGGGGCGGCACCACCACGCCGGCCGACCTGCGCCGCATCGCCGACGTGGCCGACAAGTACGCCATCCCCACCGTCAAGGTCACCGGCGGCCAGCGCATCGACCTGCTGGGCGTGAAGAAGGAAGACCTGCAGGCCGTCTGGAAGGACCTGGAGCGCGCGCTGTGTGCCATGTACGCGCCGCACAAGGTCAAGCTCGCCGTCAGCGGCTGCCCGCGCAACTGCGCCGAATCCGGCATCAAGGACGTCGGCATCATCGGCGTAGATTCCGGCTGGGAGAT
>Ga0116227_10007213_pt1 | contig 21861 bp, 16 predicted proteins | sample S1TSphgellanicum_FD_89693 | JGI IMG/M metagenome (GOLD analysis project Ga0116227, IMG submission 89693) | Host-associated microbial communities from peat moss isolated from Minnesota, USA - S1T2_Fb - Sphagnum magellanicum MG | ecosystem: Host-associated > Plants > Peat moss > Unclassified...
GTGAGCACCTAATAGCAATTTAATTCAGTTTCCATGGCCACAAGGTATTTCACTCCTTCAAAATGGTCCATTCTGTGAAGCAGAAGGCCCCATGCCAGATTTTGCTGGACTCCACAGAGGGGTCTAACCCCAAGGTAAGTGGGTAACTGAAGTACCTACGTGGCATCCTAGGTGGCACACACCATTAGGCACGGGGCCCACACTAGTACTTTTGTAAGAAATGGCCAACAGATTGAAAGAGGTGGAAACTTGGACCATAATTCTATCATTCCCATCCTATCATTACTCAGCAGAAATTTTCTACCTAGGTAATGCCCAGGCTGGCATTCCTGGAAAAAGGGGCTTAGGTGAGGCATGGCTGAGCCTACGCACCATCCCTGGAGTAACGCCCATATGGGTATTAACCTGATGTTTTCAGGCTTTAATGTTTTCCATGAACTGCTACAGCGGCAGATTCAGTTGTTTCCTACATACGAAGATTATTTTTGTACCTAACTAACTATCTAAAGCACTGCCCGGATTTTTCCTTTGTATTTTCAACTCCCTTGCCTGCCTCAAGAAACCTCTTTAGAGCAAGCGGGATCTTCTGCGGTGGAAGGTAACAGCCAGGCTGTAATGTGATCTTCTGACCAGCGGAAGGTACCAACCAGCCGGTCACTATTTCTAAAAAGTGAAAAAATCCCACCTATGCTTCACTTAGGAAGATGACCTGAGTACAGGCCCTTCCGTGCTTTTCGACCAGTTCCCTCAGCATATAGGCCTGGGGCACAGATCTCAAATCACGGAAGGGCTCATGCCCTTCTCCTATACTTTAAGACCTGCCTAAGTGGCAGGTTCAGACCTTTACGCCAGTGAGTGAGCACTGGGTGCTATTATGGTTCTCAGTTCCTTTACTCGCCCGCCTTACTGGGCTCGCCTTTTGGCTCAATGAGAGCCATAACCGGCACCAAGTGCTGGCTCTCTACTACATAAAGTACAAGGTAAATCCTCAATTATACATCCTTAGACGGAGAGGTATGATGTATGTATAAATCAGGAGAAAATTCACCCATGCATTTGTGGTGGCGCCTTATGCATCCTCTTTGCCTAGATGCACCTGACACCTTACTTACCTAGAGTAGGCATAATTTATCTGTGTAGGGTAAAGTGCAAGGTTGCTGAATTCTCAAAATAAGGGGTGCAGGGCTAGCTGAGTTTGGCTGTATCACTTGTTTAAGAGTTTTTTGAACATAATGTTTTATATCTAGTGCATGTAGTTTGTTTTGTCTTGGGTTCAAGTTGGTGTAACAAACTGTAGTTTTACTATTTGGTATGGTGAACATATTTATCCTTGCCTGGAAAATTGATAGTATTGAAGCTTTCCTCAACTGCCACTCAAAGCTTGATAAGGAATTTAACAACACTCCCCAAGGTCACCAATTTAAATAATGGGATTTGACTTTTCAAACATTATCTGCATTTGCGTATTTGACAAAGAAGGTCCTAAACATTTTGAATGAATGTAGTTGTCATAATAGTATCAAATTTCAGTTTTTATAAGAATATCCATCAATTTCAAGGGTTTTAACACGAGCATTGAACATGAAAAAATCTAAAAATTCACCCAAGTTTTCAGCTGGTTGTAGAAATAACTTACTGTGGCCATATTGTGGTTGGTAATTGAAGATGAATTACCAATTTGGAATTGTTTGTGTGATATCCTAGATTTCTTAAAAAAAGATGAGACCTTTTGGGCATCGATACCACCAAGGTGGTTTTTGCCACTGGGTTATCTCTTTTGGAAGCTTGTAAAGTACTGCTATCATTTCCAGAGTGTAGTCAGAGGAACCTTATAAGCATGAAAGTTCCTTTCCTGAGGGGAGGAACTTTTCTCAGCGGAGGAACTTTTCCGATATAGAATGTTCAATAGCTATACTTTACACACAGTAAAGCCCCCGGGTAAAGCACTAGGCAAATTTCTCATGAACCAAACTTCTGTAGATCAGGAGGCTTATGAATGGGAGGGTTCTTATGCCTAGTCCTCATGAGTGGGAGGGTTCTTACACCTACAAGTAGACATATTTTCCCTCCCAATTTCTAGGAGGGAAATTGATGGATGTAAGGTGCACTTCACATACATTACAACACACTGGCGATACTGAGCCAGTGACGATCATGATCTCCAAGTACAGCTTTCCCTTACTCCAGCACGGGCAAATCAGCTGAAGGGCGTTCCCGCCCGTTGTCGAAATTTAGTAGCGCAATTGTGACGGGGACATTTGCAGCTTCTCTCCGAGCTTTGCCGAACGTAGAGCTACGTAAATAAACTGAAGGGCGTTCCAACCTGTCGCTCCATCTTTCTATTGCAATTCTGTTGCGACGTTCGCTTCTCTTGAGGCTATAGACGAACGCTTTGCAGTAGAGTTTGCGACGTTTACTTCCTCAAACTTTGTCGAGCGTTTCGCAGTGGAGCTTGCTACATTTGCTCCCTTACCCGAGATTTTCGCACTAGAGCTTGCCAGCCAGGTTGCGACAGAAGGCGAGACGGTGAATTTGCAACCGCTGTCTTTGTGGACCGTCAAGAAAGGAGAAGCAGAATCGAACGAAGCAGAAGGAAGACCGAACGGGATTACCCCGACCGGCACTTGGAGGTATGGCATGCGTGTGCCTCTAAGCTCAGCAGAGCCGATTGCTAAGCACAATCTTCCCTTTCGTCCACCGACGCAGATGCTGCCCAGTAAGATCCCTATCTCTGTTGGAGAGCATTCTTGTGTTCTAGAGTTTTGACTTGAACGGTCGGGATTTGGATGCTTGCATATAGAGCTTCGTAACTCTGTTATTCTTTCTGCTGGGGCTTTTAGTTGAACAATATCGCGTAGTTTAGGGAATATTAGAGCCCCGCTTCAAAGTTGTTGTCTCTTTGGAAGATAGATCTTAGGGTTTTGTTTCTTTTCCCCACCTCTTATTAGCTGCTCGCTATCCTTGTATCTTTCTCGCGGATCTGCCGGTGTGAAGCCTCTGCAGGCGGCAAGTCCCCCGAAGGACCTTGAAGAACTCGGCTTGCAACATTCTGTGGAGGAGGTTCCTGCGAAGATGTGCACTCCAGAATTGATAGAAGTAAGTGCTTATTTCACTGTCCTTCTGGTGGTCCTAGAGGGTTCAGCGCTCGTGACAATCTCCATGTAGCTGTCATCTCTATCTCCGTAATAGAGGGAATCGTAGGTGCTGATCGCAGTACTTTGATTTTGGAGGAATTTATTAGTTTGAAGAGGAAAAGCCTAGGAATAGCTACGTCCACGTCGAACAAAATGTATATGCTAAGTGACAGTCACGTGGCTGTTTGTAGATCGGGTACTCCTCCACGACCTATGAGGTCCCGCAACAATCGGACCGAGCAGGAAGTAACGCTGCATGTGTGCCGTCTTGGGATGGAGGGCAGAGGGTGGCATCAGGTGCCGATGAGGCTGTGTTGAAACATAGCCAGTTTGGTGTTCCCTTAAACAGGAATGCATTGTTCTCCACTTCCGCTGAAGTGGGGAGCGGTCAGGCATGGCGGCACCCGTCGACAGCCAGTTCCTCCACAGTGCGGTACCGTCCGGTACATAGTTCATCCGCATTTGATTATCCGCAAGTGTCAGTTCCTCTCCAGCGGGGCACTCCAATATACCCAGCTCTACTACAGTCGGATACATGCAGCAACAACACTCCTATACTGTGCCAAGTTCTTCTACAGTGGGGTACTGCAATGTACCCAGTTCCTCTATGGTGCGATATACCCAGCAACAGCATTCCCCTGAAATGCCAAGTTCCTCTTGAAGTGGGTACGCCAACTTCTGCCGTCCGTCTACTGTACTGTACATGCAGCAACGACAATCTCCACCAGTGCGCTCCCCTGTGGTTATGAATTTGTCTACAGTCTGGTATCCACAGATGAATAGTTTTTCCCAAGTTCAATACTCTGAACAGCCAGTTCAGGTTCAACAAGCCAGATCCATCGGCTCTTCCTTTGAGATGAGGTGGACAGGTATTTCCATGGGGTGCTTTGTCAATTCATAGAACATCGTGGTTGCTGAGCCCCAACGAAGTTCGTGTCTGTACTTCATGTCTGGAAATGAGCTTATTGATGGCTGGTTGTTTACATTGTGACATCATTAAGTGAGTCTCACAAACACAATTTCAGAAGCTTGGGATGTAGGAGAGATTGAATTGGAGTCACTAAATTTGGGGATGTAGGGGAACTACGAAGTTGGAGATCAGTGCCGGACTCAGAACAATCCATGTTCGAGACTGCTGGTGGTAGGCCTGTTCAGGTGTCTGCATCAGGGTTGGCTAGAGCCCATGCCCTCCTTGGAGAGGAAAGTGGAGGGGACATGTGAAGGGGAGCAGTCTGGACGAAGTTCATTTTTCTGTAAAGTGGTGGCCAACTCAATCTCATGGCATTGATGGGATGCAATCCGGATTTTGAGAACAAGAAGAATTAAGAGAATCCAGGGAGTATGTGGCCATTTTCTAGGGACACTGTTTGCTGGAATATTTTGCAGCAAAATTCCCATTAGGACTTAGTGCATGAAGAGTAGGAGACATTTTGGAGAAAATTCTTTGCTGCATGTACAGGTTTTCTCTTTAAACCACCACTATGTGCAGCAAAGTTACTTGAATTACACGTGATTTGTCTTGCCCTAGAATTTCCTATGATCCTTTATTAGTGAGAAAAGCTGGGAAGTTGGAAGTGGGAAGGTGGAAAGAAAGGTTCCAAGTTTCTACTCTTTGGATGTTAGAGCAACACAGTCCCATGTCCTTAGCTCACGGAAGAAAAATAAAATTCAAAAGTCTCAATATATTACATGTCGTGTCCTGCCAGTTTCTTGTTAGTTCTATTTTTTCTGTTTTTATTGGGGTCAATTCCTTCTTTCCTTCCCTGCTTTGGGTGTGATTTAAATCTTTGGCTGGTTTTCCTTGTGGTCTTCTGTTCCCTCAGTATTTGGACTTCCATTTAACCCCAAGGCTCTGATCTCATAAACGCTAGGCTGGGTTCATTTTATTTTTTCACTCTGGTTATGCTAAGGATTTGATAGTGTGTATTTGGACTCTTTTCATATTGAAGACATTTGGAGGATATCACAATATGGAAATCAACTTCCTCTTCAGCCCAAGATGTTTTGAGTTTCTTGTGTTTTGCATGTGTCTGCAAGTTAATCTAAGGAATTACTTACTTACGTCATAGGAGACATAGGGGATTTAACAAAGCTTATTTCAAGGGTTAGCTAGGAATTTCTTAAGTTATGAGATAGGAAGGAATTATTTAGGGGATATCTAGGGTTTGTTTAGGGATTATACAGGGAGACATCTAAGAGTTTAGGCTAGGTTATGGGATATCTAAGGCTTAATTAGGGGATTATTTAAGGCCTACCTGAGGAATGCAAAGAGACCTAGGCATGGAGAAATTTTAGAGTTTTCATAATTCTTCTTTTGCCTTTTTAATGTACATGGAAAGGCCACAATTTGAGGCTCCCCTTGCTAACTAATTGTCGAAGTAATCTTATTCATCTCCTACCTAGTTATGTATTCATGGTCATGCAAGGCATTTCATTTGAGAAAATACCTAATTTTTTTTTATGGTAAGGGGGTCCTTAATAAAATTCCAAAAATCCCAAAAAACGAAAGTTCACCCGATGATGCAGGCAAAAGAATAATAATAATAATAAACCTAAGGCAATCGCAACTAAATATCCCCATAAACACCGCCGCCCCGCAAGTTCGAATGCTGGCACCAAACTCCATTTATATACTCTATATAGATACACTCCAATAAATAAATAAATAACTAAAATATAAATTTGTTAATTTGACGTTCAAATTGTGTTTGTCAGTTCTCGCCAATACGTGACCTTACGAATTTTGTGACTACCATGCATTGCTCCACATCCTAGCCATGAGCGCACAACATTTGCAAATTCAGTGCTAAGTATACCTTTGTAGAGAATTGCAGGGCTCGGGTGAAGGAGGGGAGTGAGAATGGATCAGGAGCAGCCGGAGGTGCGGGAGGCTGAACAGCAGCAGTATGGGCCGTTATTGGTGGTGCAGTTGTAAGGATGTGGGATGGCGGCTATGGACGTAAAGAAATCGAAAGATGCGGGCTTCGTGACAGTGGAGGCAGTGGCACGAGCTGCCAAGAAGGAGTTGGTGGCGATCAAGGGTCTCAGCGATGCGAAAGTGGACAAGATCACCGAGGCTGCTTCCAAGTTAGTACCCATGGGCTTCACCAGCGCGCGGCAGATGCACGAGCAGCGAGCGGAGCTCATCCAAATTACCACGGGTGCCAAGGAGCTGGACAAGATTCTGGAAGGTGGTATTGAAATCGGGTCTATCACTGAGATCTATGGTGAGTTTTGGACGGGGAAGAGCCAGCTTTGTCACACTTTGTGCGTCACTTGTCAATTGTCGCTCGGAGGTGAAGGAAAAGCTCTGTACATTGACGCTGAAGGGACGTTCAGATCGCAGAGGCTTCTGCAAATTGCGGAGAGGTTTGGGTTGAATGGGGATGAAGTTTTAGACAATGTCGCTTATGCGCGTGCTCACAACACTGATCATCAAATGAGATTGCTTCTGGAGGCCGCGTCAATGATGGCCGACACTAGGTTTGTATTGGTAGTAGTAGACAGCGCCACAGCTCTGTACAGATCAGATTACACTGGCCGTGCTGAGCTTGCTCCCCGGCAGATGCATCTCGGTAGGTTCCTAAGAGGATTGCAAAAGATTGCAGACGAGTTCGGGGTGGCGGTAGTGGTGACGAATCAGGTAGTCGCACAAGTGGATTCCGGGTCATCGATGTTCTCAGGTCCACAAGTCAAGCCTATCGGGGGAAAAATCATGGCTCATGCTTCTGTTATAAAAAAAAATTATTCGACTTAGGGGGTATGCACACAAACAACAGAAAAAACCAAGGACACAAAATTTTACGTGGTTCAGCAAAAGCTTACATCCACGGAGCGCACCCGCACTCAACTCACACTATATTCAAGGAATACAACAGTGGAGAATTATATAGTTTCAAGTTCACCAACTCCTACTAAACTTAGACAACGGTGCAACTAATAGATAGGCTTGACGGTGCAATTAATCTGATCAGGCTTCACGGTGCAACTGATTGATCAGCTTGACGGTGCAACTGATCTGATCAGGCTTCACGGTGCAACTGATTGATTAGCTTGACGGTGCAACTAATCTGATCAGGCTTCACGGTGCAACTGATTGATCAGCTTGACGGTGCAACTAATCTGATCAGGCTTCACGGTGCAACTGATTGATCAGCTTGACGGTGCAACTAATCTGATCAGGCTTCACGGTGCAACTAATTGATCAGCTTGACGGTGCAACTAATCTGATCAGGCTTCACGGTGCAACTGATTGATCAGTCTTTACGGTGCAACTGATTGATAAGCTTGACGGTGCAACTAATCTGATAAGGCTTCACACACAACAATCTCCACAACAAGACTATCGTTGCGGAAAGGACGAGGCGAAGAACGAATGTGCAAGGTGGTAGCGTCCCCGTGCCTTGCAGAGCAGGAAGCTCCTTTCCAGATTGCTCTGGAGGGAGTAACTGATGTGAAGGACGATTAGTCATGTTTTGTAAGACTAATGCAACTTAGGTGTGTGCGCCCTTCATCCTTTGGCCAACCCTAATTCACCAGTTTTGATCCGTTTTAGGGTTCACTACATAGCTTAATTCACTCAAGAACCTATGTTCTCAATGTTTGATTGTTCTGTCAAGTTTGCATCTTGATGGACTGTGGCAAATGAACTCTAATGGCAAGCAATGTTGTAGTTTATGGCCAAATTGGTGGTTGGCTGAATTGGGGAAAACTAATTAGTGGGAGTACATTTCATGTATTGATTCTACCTCATCAACATATGTTGTACAGACACTGAATATGATGGATATGCTTGTGCCGCCAGAATGACTTCAAGAATGTTTCTGAAATGAGTACTGTTCTTCGCAACCATATTGACGATTGAAATAGAAACAAAGCTTAGGCAGGAGGCTATGGATACACATCTAGGGCTCTTTTTGTAAGCCTGATTACTAAATGTAATCTGCCCTATAAATACACTAAGAGTTCTCTCCGAGGTTGTTACGCAGTTATGCTGTGCACCATTTTAAAAATTGGGTCAAGGTTTCTAATTTTTAATCCATCCAATTGACATTGTGGAGTTGCCACTCTGATGGGCATTTCGCTTTTTAAAAAAAAATTCCCCTGTAAAACACAGCCAATACCCACCAAGTATCATGAGAAAAAAACTAAAATATTTTCTGCTAATGTTTTAAGTTGGGTAATGCCCTCAAAGCTGGGTGTTCCCAAAGTAAGCTCCAGCTCAAGGTGGAGCTGAGGGGTGCTTGTTTGGGGAACACCCTGCTCCCATTACCCTACACTAAACACGGTCCCCACAGGACTAAAGAAAAGTCTGATGTAAAAATTGTATTTTTCACTCTAAATAAAAGAGACTGTAATTGTGTTAACTCCATAATTTCTGTTGAAGTATCCAATCATATAAACTCAACAACAGAATTTATCAATTGAATTAATAGGGCCATAAAGCAGTTAATTAGACCCATAGTTTGGTTAGATTCCCGCCAAACCCTCTGAAATTGGTTAAAATGGTCTATATTTTCACCCTCTGTTCTGACTGATAGCCTCACGGAAGGTACCTACCTTAAATCCTGAAAGGGTCTCAAAATAGACCCTCTGTCCCCTTCACCGCGATTAGGTTTGGCTCGTAGTGTTGCGAGGTTAGTTGCTGCACGAGCTGTGCTAAGCATGCGCGGCCCGGGTGCCGTTGCCGTGAGCCAGCTGCGGGTGCAGCAGAAGTGTGGGCTGGGTTGCCCGGTGCTCAATGCCTTCCTGAGCGGTGGGATCCCCTGCGGAACAGTCACGGAGCTCGTTGGAGAGTGTGGCTCCGGCAAGACGCTTTTGTCGCTGCAGCTGCTGCTCTCCGTGCAGGCACCGGTTATGCGTGGTGGTCTGCAAGGGCGAGCGCTGTGTATCTACACCGAAGGGCGCTTCCCTTCTCGTCGTCTGTTTGAGCTCGCTACTTTTGCGTGCGGTCACGCGGACGGGCTGACGACAACGTGCAAAGGCCAGGCGAATGTGGAGGGCGAGAGTGGGATCGGAAAAGTGCTCGTTGAGAAGAGGATTTGGAATGGGGAGCATGAGCGAGGAAATGTGCTTGGCGACAGGGTTCTTAGCAGGAGGGAAAATGATCAGATCGGACGCCGCCCTGAGGGTTTGCCCGTGGACAGAGCAGCAGGGAAAGAAAACTGTTTCTTTGGTGCAGATGGAGGCAACAACAGGAGGGTAAAAAGAGACTGTGACAGATACAGTGAGGAAAATGACGGGTATTTTTGTGGGAAGCGGAGGCTCGGCGGAGACAGCCAGCGTCTGCCAGCGCAAGCTGCTGGGCGAGGATCCCAGCCGGACGGCGTGGCGGCGAAGAAGCGTCTGCACTGCTGCTTGAATGCTCGCCGGCTCTGTGAGAAGGTTCTCGTGAAGGAGGTGCAGACTATTGATGAGCTTCTGCATCTTTTAAGCAATGAGATATTGCAACTCCTGAGACACAGGTTCTTGACGCCTGTCAAACTGATAGTAATTGACTCTGTTGCGGCACTGTTTCGAGCGGATTTTGATAATAACAAAACAGATCTCTCGAAGAGGGCAAGTTTGTTTTTTCGCCTTTCAGCGAAATTGAAGCAATATGCGCAGCAATTCAACATTGCCATTGTTGTAACCAATCAGGTTACCGATTGCTTTGACGAGGTGCAATCTGATCAGGAGTACATGGAGCATCTGATTACTTCAGGGAGGTTTGTCCGTCCAGCTTTAGGTCTTTCGTGGTCTCATTGTGTAAATACAAGGCTGTTCTTGTCCAGGATACCTCAGCAGGATTGTTCCATGCTACATAAGTTCCAAGGGCATGTCAGACATGGAAGTGAAGTTATAGAACATTGTAACAGCGGAGGAGGAGGAGAGGGTCTAGATGGACGGAGGATACAGGTGGTCTTTGCACCCCATCTTCCCCAGGACTCTTGTGCATTCACTGTTACCAAAAGGGGAATGCAAGGTGTGCAATTATTTGGAGCAGGTGGAATGTCATTTTGCAGGTAAACTCATTACTACCTCCATAGAGTATCAGATTTACTTAGCAGTATTTGTTGCATTTCATGCATTCTTTTCTGACAACAATCCTCGACTGAAATGCAGTGGAGTTCAATCAATGAATTCCATTCAACTTCATTACCATTACCCAAATTGCCAACCAAGAATAGGGGGTTTGGCATTTTGCATGAACATGCCATTCATTGTAAACCTGTGTGGATGTTTTCATCATAAATGAAGCTTCATTTTCATTAGCTTGTGCATTATTCCCCTCATCTCTTGCACAAATTTGGGTTGTTGTTGAGACCCAGGTTTAGGGTCTAGGGTTTCACTTGTTCCTCATGTAATAGGGACAAGAATCTTGAATGAAATGCAGTGGAGTTCAATCAATGAATTCCATTCAACCTCAATTACCATTAACCAAACAGCAACCAAGGATAGGAGGTTCATCATTTTGCATGAACATTGGAAACCTGAGTGGGAAAACTTATAGTAATTTATGAAAGTGTTCATTAGTCTTGTGCATTCTTCCTCTCCTCTGTTGTATAAAATGTAGTTTTATGATCCACATTCCATGATCTGGTGAAAATCTAGAGTGAATTGTTATTGTGACCTTATGTTACTGAATTTTCATGTCCTCTTTCATGGTCGTTTCATGGGCTGCTCATCCATCTAGAGATTGCAAGACTTGATCTGGAATTCCTTTAGTTGGGATTGTGCCTGGTGCTGTTTTTGGATCTGGTCTGTTTTCTGTTTCCTCCATTTGCCTGATCTATAGCATGATGTCACTCACAAATGTATATTTCCAATATATGTTAACTTAATTACTACCAGTTTGTGCAGTGTGACAAGCTACAACTCTATTCCTCAAAATCACAATACGTAGGTGCTATGTGCACAAAATGCAAGGAGTTCTGGAGACAAGGGCAATTGACATGGCAACACTCACAGGCACAAATTTGTGTCATTCACCTGCAGGCTCCAATTGCCATGGTTGGCAAATATTTTGAATTTGGTTGTCAGAATTCCAAAATTTCAGCAGGCAGCCCTTTCTCTCTCTCTGTCTCTCATCTTTTCCTGCATGGAGTTTTCATTCTACTGATCCTTAGAGATTACAGATATTCAAGACCTGAGTGTAACCTATTCAATGGAGGTTAGATTTTTTGTTCCCACAAACTACTTCACCATGATGATGCAATTTTTTGACTGGCCTGTTATGTTGAGAATAATCTACTAGATTTATAATAGAAGCAAAGCTTGCTCATCTTGTTTGCTATGATGTTTCTGCCTCTCCAAGATATTCACACTAACTCTTTCAAAAATATTTGACATGTATTTCATTTCTTTTTGCTTCAGACTCCTAGTTATGATGAAGACTCTCCATCCTGCAAGAAGCTGCATGAAATTTTTTTATGCTTCCCCATTGATATAGAATTTGGTACCTAGGCCATTTTAACCATGAAACAAACCATGAAGGAAAATTCCAGTGACGAGTTTTCTCAGACCTGGTATAGAGAGGATTTTGCATAATCCTTTGTGTGGTTCTCAATTGAATATTGATTGAACTGGATCCTCATTGCATAATGGTGAATAATGCAACTTTGCAACCACTTGCTGAGGTGTTTTTTTTCCCTTACAACCAAAACACTGAAGTGCATGAACAGTAGTGGAAATGATGAAGTTGCAATGAATATTTGTTTGCATTTTTCTTTGGCCTAAATCATCGGTTGCAAGCCTTTGAGAAATATCTTCATATATGGATTTTGTTGAAAAGACTTGCAGATTGTGCTGCAATTAGGTCAGAAATTGTTTCTAGAAGAATGGGTATCATTTCTATGTTGCATGAAACCTTTGTTGAAGTGCACCTCTGCAGTCAAAATTGTAAGCTCTGAAACACTGGAAAGTACAGTTTATTTTGCAAAGCAATCTTGTGGAAATCTTTGCATTTTATTCTCCCTGTAATTTTGTCTTTGGGTTTAGAACTTGATGCTCACTAGGAGAACAGGAAATGTTTTCACCTCAACAATGTTTTGATGCATGTCTTTGTAAAACTTCATTTTGTGGTGATGGGTATGCAGACATATGAAGGTTTACAAAGGCTATGGCTTGGCTTCCCACTCAAGTGTGCTCACAACATTTGCTAAGGTCTGAGATAATCCCTGTGTTGCCTAGCAATTCTCATCAATTGCACATCTTCTTAGTGGTTTGGTAATATTTCAACATGTCTGGATCCTAGTTAAATGATGCTAGGGTTTGGAGTGATTGTTGAGATGGGGGTTTGTTCTGTTGTTTTGTTCCATATATGTCCAGTAAAGAGCCACAAGTTCTTGAATGTGCTTGGATCATATAGCAAATGTTGATGTTACCCTGCTGGCTGAAAAACTGCAATTGGTGCAACACTCTGAGCTAGCAACAGTGGATGTGATCAAGAACAAGACTAGTTCCAGTCTTCAGTGGCAATAACTGATATGGTGGGGAACCTGTAACTACTTATTCTCCATATCTGCATGACATAAGTTGCTTACCTGGTTAAGATAGCTTTGATTCATTGTTAGTAGAGAATTGTTGAATTGTGCTGAAATAGGGATTGAGGAAGTTGGTGCTTTTGATAATAGTTCTTATTGAGGGTACTGATTTTGACAGTGGAGTTTATGGAGGGATCTGCAAGGTGGGTCTTGGGGTCATGCAAAAGTTATATGGAAGAGCAGATTTCAAATGTGGTGAATTGTTGATTTTGATAGTAGATGTTGCAGAGCTTTCATGTGACCTTCCAAGGTATTTGTGGGTTTCCTGTGCTTTGTGCTAGTTCATGACATGTTTCTCCTTGGCCTGTTCAAAGTGAAAAATTGAATTGGACCAAGTGGCATGTGGAGGTTTTTGTGGAGATGGTTTTCGATCATGGATATGTTCATGCCAACATCCTGGTGCACAACCACCCTAGACACATATCACTAGGTATAGTCATGTCACTATAAAACTCTACATGTCATGCATCTCTTTCCTAAAGTTCTTTCTCAGATAATGTGTTTAATGTGGGTTCTAAATTTCTTAATAAATTTCTGTAGTCAAATGGGCATCAATTATGTATATTCTTGGTAATGTAGTTGTGCTTCCATGAATAGAATTGACCAATTTTTTCACTTCTTTATGAACTCCTTTTGTCATTGACAATTTGCTAAGTAAAACTTGAGCAATTGCAATCCTCATTCTAGAAACATGTCTGTTGATTTCTGATTTTTATTCATTCTTTTCTGAATGTGCATAGTAGTAGTTCAATTGGATCCCTAACATCTAATTTAGCTGAGCAATGCATTTGGGATGAAACCCCAAGTTCACTGAGCTTTTAGTAGACAAGATACTGAATGTGTTCCAGGATGTGGGGTGAACAATGTGTTCTATTGATGGTAGGGATGTAGTGTTGTTAGACCATGAGCTTTATAGAGATTTTAATGAAAGTTTCCGTTTAAGTTAATGTGGCCAATATTGAGCTATTGTTCTTCTTGATTCAGATGAGCTTCAAGAAGTTGGAAGGCAATTCAGGACAGGAGAATTCACCCACTATTTACCAATCATTTTCACAGGTTGTGGTATGGGCAAGTAGTTTTTGAGCCAACGACTTGCATGTGAATATCTATGTCTTGGTCTAGAGCCGTCATCTTGAAGCAAGAACTATGTTTGAATGTCAACTGTATTGAGGAATCACATTGTCCTGAAAGCTACAACTAGAGTTCCTAACAGCTACCCCCATAGTAGCTGGAAGTGAAGAAGCTTAATGCCGGTTTTTTTGGTTGAAATAATTATCCCACAATCTGTTACATGAGGTATGCAGCAAATCAGAGCTTGGGCAGGCAATGTTGGCTAAGGAGCAGAACATGTTAAAGGAGGAGATGCAGCAGTTCACTATGGCTAACATTTCAAATCAGATGGAGGGCCTTCCCAGTGAATTTCTTGTCATTCTATGCCGAAAGTAATTCCTTAAGAATTTTATCTGAATGCCAATCCTGTTCACATGAGGATTACAGTATACTATTTGATATACATTATAATATATATGAATGCACACAGATTTCATCATTTTCCATTCTTGCAAACTTTTTTAAAATAAATTTCTCCGGGAGAGATACAAACCCCATGATGCCAAGTTGAAGGCTACAAGATTGACCTGATCACAACAAGGGACAACCTAGCAACATAAGGTGTATGAAATGTACTACAAAGCTTTGAGGTGCATTGCTGGTGGATAGGAGCAGCAGTTTTGCCAGCAATATTCAAGGTATGGCTTGATCTGTGTGTACTCTAAATGCTGCAAGTCATCCCTTGTCATTCATCTTTCTGTGTACTTGGTTCATAGCATTCATGTATTGATGGCCATTGTTTGTAGCTTTGGTTTTGCTCAATTTCAATTCCCTTGCTTAATATTGATTTCCTTCTCTTTCCTTCATTCTTTGCTTGTCTTTTTTTTTTCAGTTTCTATAGGTCTTATCCTTTGCACACTTCACTCCATTGTTGACAGTGTGACTTTGATTTTGGCACTCTGTTCATGTTGTTTAAATGCTTGTGTTGGATGTTTGAAGTATGCACTTCATATCTGTTGGGCATGGTTGAAGAAAAACTGCAGATGCATGATGTAAGTCTTTTCATAGTACAATGGACACGTTGTATGAAGGTATAGAGCAGTAAGCAATTCCTGAAGAATGATTTGTTTTTGACTCTTACCAAATACTTGATCTCTGACTCATTCATTATCTCACAACTCAACTCAAGTTTAGAGTGTTTGAATTAATTCATATTTCCCTGTGGATTCAGTCCAAATACCTTGACTGCCTTAATATGGAAGTATTACCAGGCAAAGTTTTGTCTTTTTGAGCGTTAAGTAGCTTTACTTGGGAACCCGTCTCATGAGTTCCTCTCAATTCTTTAAAGCTCCTCCAACAGCATGTTGCTGCCAACTTGCACATTCAATTGTGCTGTCTCTTTTAGACTGGATGCCTATGTCCAGATTCATGAATGATTTTGCATATGAACCTTTCTCTTGTGTTGCTGGTATTTTTTTTGCAGTTCTCTGACATCTTTTTTATATAGCATCATGTCTTTTTTTTCAGTGATCATGCTAGGGAGACACCTTGCCCTTCATTAATTCATCTGATGTTCACCTTGTGTTTGCATTGTGCAAGTTCCATGTATTAACTGAGTTTGATGAGGGCAAGCACAACTATTGAAGATGTCTTGCTGGTCAAAACTAATGGTCTGCAAAGCACGTCCTGAGACTCACACAACACTCTGAATTGGGGGCTTGTCTCTTGTGCCCAGTGATGACAACTCCTTGACCATGGAGGGCAAGTTGTTGTCTTCTACCTTGTCTTACAAGTTTAGACTCAGATAGACTTAGTTGTTTGACCCATTAGTTCATTGCACAATGGGTTGGTTTCAATGCTTGCAGAATAGTACTCCCTTATACAAATTCATACAAATTTCTAGACTTCTAGCACTTAAACAAGATGTTCCCAACTTTGGACCACATCATGCAACACTATAGCAGTAAGAAAAGAATACAATGTCAAAATTGTATAATCTAGAGAAAGAAAATTTTCTTACAATAAATGTCTAGGTGCCAATCTAGCTCATTTGCAACAAAAAAATAGCAGGACTCATACAAAGGATTTTTGTTTAAAAAATGCACCAAAGTCACCAGATTTGGAGAAAAACATTTGTGAAATTGCCATATTTGGGCAAAAGATGTTGCCAAAACATGGCAAGATTCTTGAATTTTCTAATTTCCTCTCTAACCTATAGCCAAATTTGGCTAATTCCTCTTGTGGATGATCCCAGGTAAGTACTAAGGACCTCAAAGGGGCCTACATCACAAAATTGAAAAAGAAACCTTGCCACTTGTCCCATGCTCAATTACTATCTGCCTAAAAAGTGACATTTTTGGTCACCTCATGATTCATCTTTGGCTACAAAGAGATGAATGTTAATATAAATTCACATAAATCGCATTAAATCATCCATATTTTGACACCCATTAATGTGTTAGTGGCTGCAATATACACCAATTTGAAACATAAAAACATGTTTTGTTTAAGATTAATTTGTTACAAAGTTGAAGACAAAACTTAAGTTTTCTATGAAAATCCATTTGCTCATTCCTTCGTTGAAAAGATGATATCCTAGGGATGATGCATTGCATCACATATGGCTTAGTTGTGAGTAAACCCCAATTGAGTTGACCTTGTGTTTCACCTTGGCAACCTATTTTATAAGAGATTAATCTCATATGTAGATAGGTAACATAATAAAGATATATGCAAAAGGAAAACACCGCACCAATACCCCCGCTTTGGTCATAAAGGGGGTGAGATTTTTTTAAAACAATTTTTAAAAAAACATTGGGTTAAACGGGGATTAAAATTTAGATTACCACCAAATTTGGTGAAATCTCAGTCTCATCTTTTCCTTTTTTTTTTTGATTGCTTTGAACCAATTACTGTTATTGTGTGTACTATAGCTGTAAATATTCTCAAATCTCGTGCATTCAATCTTGTGTTCCAACATTTTATATCCATATTTAATCGTTAATTTGTGAATAACGGTGTTTAAAGGTTGAAAGAAGGGTTAGGGCATCACTTTATGAATATCTTTAATAGTTGGCTACTAAGTAACTAGATGCATGTAGATGGTCGGTACATAAGTAAAAAGCTAACAGGTTGCTAGAAGGTAGGTAGTTCTGTTTTTGTTTCCAACAATTTTGTTGTTTTTTGGACCAAATAATTGAGAAATTTTTTGGAGTTTTTTTGTTTTTCTAGTGTAAATTCTCCACCCATCATCCATCCCTAGTCCTAATGCCTTGGTGGCTATTGGTTTATATCATTGTTTTGTCTGTAATGTTTAGGATGATCATGATCACTGTTACACATTGACAAATAATCTAGATTTAAAAACTTTAAAGTAGTTCAATCACTAGTAGTTTACCTAGTGATAATTTTACATTATCTTGCAACTTGGTTTTTTCAATTTGGAGATTTTAATTATTTAGTAATTAAGTTGCTTTCTCTGCTTGTAATTATGGTAATATTTATATATATTTAGGAATTCTTATGAGAGTACTTATGGTACTTTCAGCCTATAAGCAAGCTAAATTTGAATTATTTCTAAGAAGAATATTGAAACTTGAAACCCAAAATGTTATTCATGTATTCATAAAAATTTATGTGCAATTCTATTATGCACATATGTGGTTACAAATGACTATGAGTGCACATAAAATTATTTTATGAATAACACAAATGTGATCACAAACTCCAACAATCAAGACTCAATTGCATATGCAAATAAAAATTACACACAATATGTTAATTTTTTTTAATAGAAAGTAAATTATCATTGACAGTAATGGGAAGCAATTCAAAAGCCCAAGTTGATTGGATCAAATTTTCTTCCAATTGCAACATGGTGAATCGTCTTCTTACAAACCTTGTAACATTTGAGCATTTGGTCTAAACCATTTTTAATGGGATAGAACATTACAAAATTTAAGTGCACTGAAAATAGTAGAACAATAAATAATGCGTGAAATAGACCATGAAAAGAACCAATCCAAGCAAAGAGTGATTACAAAAGGCCATGTGTAAATTTTAAGGGTCTCATGAAAATAACATACAGATAAAGGAAATTAAATGCATAAAAGATTCAGTAAAACAAATGCATTGTCAAATGCGGGAAAATGAATAAATTTATAGAATTATGTTTCATTGCATGTATCCTTTCTATAACCACCTTAAGGAAATTGTAAACTTCAAATATATTAATGTGACATCTGCCATTGAGCACATATTCTAACTTAGTTTTACCAAATATACACATTTTTAAAGCATAAAGTCCAATCTCTTTTTTAAAATTGATTTCTAGTATTTTTCAATTCTTGATGAAAAAAAATATTCAAAATTTAATAACTTTTGCAATGCAAGCATCTTTAAACATTATGAAATCATCTTAATGCACCCTCAAGGAAAAGGCTTATCAAGAGTAATAGGAGCATAGTGACCCCAATGGTTTGGGAGATTTCAATGTGACAATACAAAACAACGTAAATGGGATAGAGATGCTCCCCATTGAATATCACTTGGTAACCAAACATTAGTATAGTGCAAACCAACTTCGATAAATGGTTTCATGCCTATGAATCAATTTGCAAAAAGGCTCTATGATTAAACATTTGATCTTGAAAAATTGTGTTCAATTTTTTAAAGTATAAAAAGGGAATGTTATTTTTGTTTGTGATTATGAGCATGGGAATAAATCAACATTAAAAAATAACAACCATCGTTATATTTAAATATGTTTGATGCTAAATAAGAACAACACATTTTCATGCATATAATTAAAAAAAAATAAGGTGAAAAACATTTTAATCAAGTTTTGAGCGTGTGGTTATGGGTGTGTATTGATATAGTTTATAAAAAAATGTAAGCGATTTTTTCAAAAGCAATGTTTGATTTTGGGGTGGGTTGGATTCATTTTCACAAAACAACACCAATAGATCCAAAGAAGGCATTTGGTTATGGGGATCTGTTTGTCACTTTAAAGGGCATGCAATTGTTCATAAATAAACCCTAAACCTTAAAAAACAACCATGTTACCTTAAAATAAATAAAAAATAGGCAGAAAAATTTGGGTTAAACATAGTCACTTTATCATCCCATACATCACATATTCGATAACCATTATATGTATCTTGTTTCAAGTTATTTAAGACAACATTAAAAAAGGTTAAAGATGTAATTATTTGTAAAAATAATCACATGGAACCAAATGAAATAACCTTGATAGGATGGGTAGATGAGGTTTTAGAGCAATCATTCACAAAAGAAAAATCAAGTCTAGATTTAGGGCTACAAGTAATGACTTTTTAATCCCAAGGCCATGGATAACAAGATTCGACCTTTAAAAATATACATTACAACAAGCATCAATGACCAAAAAAATGAAAACGATTGTACAAATGAGGAAACTAATCAAAATCAAAATTGAAGGGAGGAATTTGTTGTTGTAGAACCATTACATATAGTTGAAACAATTCAACAAATAATAGGTGAAGATTTGTTTACTAATAAGTTAGAAAATGATCAATGTTACTATTTAAATATGTTTTAGAACCTTATAATGATTAGAGAGGAACTAGAAAAAATCAACATTGTTGTAAACCTAAATGAAAATAACCATGAGGTGTTGTAAAAAATTCAACCTCTTTCAAATTCGACTCAAGAATCCATGTGTTTGCACAATTTGCTTTCATTACTTTGTTTACCTACAAGATATACAAAGAGAAAAGGTCATTAGTTGATTACTCTTAATCACATGTGATGTTTGATGAATACTTAGATATCTTAAAGGAAAAAAACCATGGCTGAAATAGTTGTAAAAGAAATAAAAAAGGAAGGTGAAAGGAAAAGGAGGACAAGTCATTGAAAAGGGTAATATATTTGGGGATTGCAACAAATCAAACAATTCAAAGAGTTGTTGAAAAATGTGTGTTAGAACACAATTTGTTACAACCTATATTGCAATAGTTTTAAGAGAACTGGATGACAAATTTCACCAAAACTTTCAAATAAGTTTGCAAGTAAATCCTCATACATATATGGGCATGAATTTCATATGCACAACATGGTCCCACAAAAGGCTTTCTAATGACTAAATGTGTTGAGATCAAACATAATAGAAGAACATTAAGTAGAGTAAAAAACAAACACAGTTAAGAGAATTGTAGAACATAATATCATGGTGAACAAGAGGAACACAAGACCACAACAATTAGAATAAACATAAGAGGATGATGATAAGGAAGAACACAAGACCAAGATGATTAGTAGGAAAAACACAACCATGATGATCAAGAGGAACATAAAACCACAACAACCATGAAGAACATTAAAACCACAATAACTAAGAGGAATGCAAGACCATGGTGATCAAGAGGAACACCAAGACCACAATGATTAAGAAGCATACAAAACCATGGCGACCATTAAAAACATTAAAACCACAACAATCAAAAGAAACACAAGATTACATTAACCAAAAGGAACCCAAGACCATGGTGATTAGGAGAAACACAAGAGCATAACAACCAAGAGTAACACCAAGAACATGATGATAAGGAACAATGCCAAGACCATGGCAATTAAGGAGAACACAATACCACAACAATAAAAAAGAACACCAAGACCACCACAGTTAGGAAGAACATTTCATGCCAACAAAACTTTGAAAAACTTGCATAAGGGTTAGGTAAATAGGATGATTTTCACATTCATTACCATTGATTTTTAAGCCTTAAACTAAACTAGATCTTAGTTGTATGTTTAAAAATGAATGGTTATTTTGAAAACATTGGTTGTTTTTTTTTCATCCATCCTCATGATGGGAGTAGGTGGAATTTATTAATGAGCATATGATCGTTTGGTTTTAGGTGACAATGGAAACTTTCACATGGGACCATTTTGAAGGTTTTTTCATTTTTGACCACTTGAATTTTAAAGGGCATATCTTTATCATAATTCACTCATTTTGAGCAATTTAAAATTAAAAGGTTGTGAGTGCACTTTTAAGTTTTTACACTTATCTTCACAACCCATAATGAAAGGAATTGGATGGAATGAAAGGGGGGTGATTGTTACATTAAATATTTAATCATCGATAACATCGCCTTAATGACTTTGTCCTTAAATAAGTATTGCAAGCTCAAACTTCAAAGCAAAAACTTTTGTAATTAGATGTAAAAAATTTCATCTAAATTCACACACTTGTGTGGAACATGCCCATCCATCATTTGCACATAGGTAACAATTTAGACGTTCCTTGCAAGTTGGGTCAAGTTTGAGTCAAAATTTTATGCCCAAATCCTACACCAATGCCTAATTTCTTCCCTATCACTAGAACTAACAAACATACAATAGACCCCCTTTATAATCACATCCATTTTAATCACATTCTTATTTATGTCACATATGTTTTGGCAGCCATCTGTTTTGTTAAGGAACACCATTATTTTGAGTCACTATCACGCTCGCTAGTAGCACAAAACATTTGCAATGCTTTCTTAGTAATGTGACTATAATAAGGAAAATCTAGAACAAATATTAGGGTTTTGTAAATTGTAATTCCTTTTGACAATGTTAGTGTTGCTTTGTGTTCAAGTTGTGCAAACTAACAACAATGAATCCAGTTGAAGAGGGAAAAAAAATAACAACTTTCTATTGCATACAAGCAAAAGATATGCAAGCCTGCAAAAAAAAATTAAAATTAAGAATATGTAATTGACAAGATACACAAAGAACTCAAACTCAATGTAAATCGTCACATTAAAACATGCAGAAATCATAACCTTCTTCAAGTCTAATAATGCATGATAAAACAAAAAATAATCCACACAGGAAATTTAAACAATTGTCATCTTTATTTTAAATAAAAAGGCTATTAGTCAGAGTCTTGTAAGGGTTTGTATGGAATGTGAGTATGCATGTTTAAATCACAATTCGGTAGTCTTGTAAGGGTTTGTATGGAATGTGAGTATGCATGTTTAAGTCACAATTCAATAGTCTTGGAAGGGTTTGTACGGAATGTGACTATGCATGTTTCAATCACAATTGGTTAGTGTCACAAAAAAACCAAAAAAAAAAAAAAAAAAAAAAAAAAAAAAAAAAAAAAGAATAAAAAAAAAAAAAAA
>Ga0116227_10007214_pt1 | contig 21857 bp, 16 predicted proteins | sample S1TSphgellanicum_FD_89693 | JGI IMG/M metagenome (GOLD analysis project Ga0116227, IMG submission 89693) | Host-associated microbial communities from peat moss isolated from Minnesota, USA - S1T2_Fb - Sphagnum magellanicum MG | ecosystem: Host-associated > Plants > Peat moss > Unclassified...
ACTTGCACAAGATTTTGTCACCATTGATAACTTTACACCTCCCAAACTAGAGGCAAATGGTGTAACACCAATGGGTGAAGCCATTGAATTCGCCTTGAATCTATTGGAAAAGCGAAAACAAACTTACAAAGATAATGGTGTCCTTTACTATCGTCCCTGGGTATTTTTAATTACCGATGGAGTACCAACAGATCATTGGCAAAGCGCTGCCCAGAGGGTGAGAGAAGCAGAAGCACAGCGCCGACTCTTATTTTTTGGTGTTGGTGTTCAAGGTGCGAATATAAATCTACTCAAGCAGATTGCACCCCCTGAACGTCCACCAGTGATGTTAAACGGTTTAGATTTCCGTGATTTGTTTGTTTGGCTTTCGACTTCGATGAAACGGGTTTCCACCAGCAAAATAGGTGAAGCAATAGCTTTACCACCTATAGGATGGGGACAAATTAGTAGTTAAATATTAAGGATTTATTGTGCGTTGGAAAGCAGTTGCCCATTTTACAGAAGGAACAAGTCATCAACACCAGGGGGTAGTCTGCCAAGATTACGCTGACTATCGAGTTTTTGATGATGATGTGGTTGTAGGCGCTGTCGCTGATGGTGCTGGTAGTGCTAAATATGCTGAAATTGGTTCTAAGCTGGCTGTGGAAGCAACGCTTAAATTTCTTTCCAAAATTAGTAATTACCTTCAAAAGCGTAAAAAAACTTGGCAACACTACTCCCCACCACTGTCCGATGAAGAAGCTGGAAAATTATTTGGTAAAACTGTAAATTACGTCCAAAAAAAGTTAAGTAAAGAAGCGGTTTCTATGGACTGCTCCATTAAAGACTTTGCTTGTACTCTATTAGTATTCATAGCCACTCCCCATTGGATTGCTGCCATGCAAATCGGGGACGGATTTATAGTAGTACATCCTGACAACTCCGAAGAATATCAGTTATTGTTTCAACCAGATAAGGGGGAGTTTGCTAACGAAACAGCTTTTATCACGTCACCAAATGCCGTAGGGGAAATGCACATAAAAGTTATAGCAGAAAACCCGAAATTTATATGTGCTTCTACGGATGGACTTGAGAAGGTCGCTATCCGCTTCAGCGATTGGCAACCTTTTTCACGTTTCTTTGAGCCTTTTGAGGAATATTTACGAGAAACAGATGATCCAGAAACGGAAGATCAATATCTCAAGGATTTTCTCAACTCTGAAAGACTCAATCAGCGCACCGATGATGATAAAACCTTACTTTTATGTCTGTGGGAATAAAATTCCATGACGGTTCTTACTTGCACTAATACTGGTCAATCAATTACTTTGTTGCGCGAACTGGTAAGTAGTGGTGAGGCTAAGATTTGGCGAACGAGTTACAGTGGTCACCTGGCAAAGATTTATCACTCCCCAACTGTGGAGCGGATAGAGAAGTTAGCGGTAATGATTGCCCATCCACCTCAGGAGCCAAATGCCCATCTTCAGCATATTTCCCTTGCTTGGCCCAAGTCTATATTGAAAAATGCCCAAGGGGAGTGTGTAGGCTTTTTGATGCCGGAAATTAAGGGAGGTAGAGAACTGCTGGATGTGTATAACCCCCAACGCTATCAGAGGCAGAAACTAGAGGTTAATTGGCAGTTCCTCCATATAACAGCGCAAAATATTGCCTCCATTATTGAAGCAATTCACGCTGCTGGATATGTATTAGGTGATATCAAACCACAAAATATTCTAGTTAATAATCAAGCTTTACCTTCCATTATTGATACTGATTCTTTTCAGGTTCGTAATCCCAAAAATGGCAAGATTTATCGGTGTTTAGTTGGATCAGAAGGTTACACACCACCAGAATTAAGCGGTGAAGATTTCGCTCAGGTGGAGCAAACAGAAGTACATGACCGCTTTCGATTAGCAGTAATTATTTATCAACTATTGTTTGGGGGACAAACTCCCTTTCAAGGAAAGTGGGTAGGTCCTGGGGAAAATCCAGAACCGAGTGAATTAGTTCGTCAAGGTCTATGGCTTTATGGGACAAACAGTCTAATTCAACCAGTAGATAGGACAATTCCTTTGGCAATTGTGGCTCTAGAAATTCAGCAGTGTTTTCGGCGATGCTTGAATGATGGACACAGAGTTCCTAATTTACGTCCTTCTGCCCAAGATTGGGTGAGGGCTTTAAAAGGGGCAGTTCAAAAACTGACTTTATGTGGAAAGGTAAATAGTCACTTCTATAGTCAAACCTATGGGATATGCTACTGGTGCGATCGCTCTTCCAAGTTGGGTGTTGATATATTTCCCCCCAAAGTTGTTTCCACACTGACACCAGTTCCTACCCCACAACCCAGGGTTGCTGCCGATCATCAAGTTCTGACTTGTACTAATACTGGTCAATCAATTACTCTGTTGCGCGAACTTGTAAGTAGTGGTGAAGCCAAAATTTGGCAAACGAGTTACAGTGGTCACCTGGCAAAAATTTATCACATCCCAACACCGGAGCGGATTGAAAAGTTAGCGGTGATGATTGCCCATCCACCCCAGGAGCCAAATGCCCATCTTCAGCATATTTCCTTTGCTTGGCCCAAGTCTATATTGAAGAACGCCCAGGGGGACTGTGTAGGCTTTTTAATGCCGGAGATCAAGGGAGGCAGGGAACTCCTAGATGTATATAACCCTCAACGCTATCAGAGGCAGAAACTAGAGATTAATTGGCAGTTCCTCCATACAACAGCACAAAACATCGCCTCAATTATTGAAGCAATTCATGCTGCTGGATATGTATTAGGTGATATCAAACCACAAAATATTTTAGTTAATAATCAAGCTTTACCGTCCATTATTGATACTGATTCTTTTCAGGTTCGTAATGCCAAAAATGGGAAGATTTATCGGTGTTTAGTGGGATCAGTTGGTTATACACCACCAGAATTAATTGGTAAAGATTTTGCTCAGGTGGAGCAAACAGAATTACATGACCGTTTCCGATTAGCAGTAATTATTTATCAACTATTATTTGGGGGACAAACTCCCTTTCAAGGAAAGTGGGTAGGTCCTGGTACATCTCCACAACCGAGTGAACTAGTTAGTCAAGGTCTATGGCTTCATGGAACAAACAGCCTGATTCAACCAGTAGAAAATACGATTTCTTTGGCTATCGTTGCCCCAGAACTTCGGCAGTGTTTTCTCCGATGCTTTAATAATGGACATCGAGTTCCTAGTTTACGTCCTTCTGCTCAAGAATGGGTGAAGGCTTTAAAAAAGGCAATGGTGCGATTAGCTGTATGCGGGAAGGTGGATACTCACTACTATAGTCGAACCTATGGGAAGTGCTATTGGTGCGATCGCTCTTCTCAACTAGGGGTTGATATATTTCCACCTAAGGTTGTTTCCACACCGACACCAGTATCTCCCCCTCAAGCAGTACCTGTGCAACGGACAATAAAAGTCCGTCCATCACAACTACAGTTGATATCATCATTTATAGCAGTAGTAGGGTTAGCCTTGGCGTCATCTTTAGTATCATATATAACAAATAACCCAATCGATAAACCTGTAGCATCACTAACATCTAGAGTAGATCCAGTTGTAACAAATCACCTAAACAAGACATCTGTAGCCTCACTAACATCTAGAGTAGGTCCAGTAGCTTCCACTAATTTAGTTAATATCCTTAATGGTCATTCTGGTCTGGTTTCCTCAGTAGCCATCAGCCCCGATGGTAACACCTTGGTCAGTGGGAGTTGGGACAACACTATCAAAATTTGGAACCTGAGAACAGGACAGTTGCGGTCTACCCTGACTGGTCATTCTGGCCAGGTTGAGTCACTAGCCATCAGCCCCGATGGTAACACCTTGGTCAGTGGGAGTTGGGACAACACTATCAAAATTTGGAACCTGAGAACAGGACAGTTGCGGTCTACACTGACTGGTTATTCTGGCTATGTTGAGTCACTAGCTGTCAGTCCCGATGGTAACACTTTAGTCAGTGGAAGTGCGGACAAAACTATCAAAATTTGGGATCTGAGAACAGGACAGTTGCAGTCTACCCTAACTGGTCATTCTGACTCGGTTTTCTCAGTAGCTATCAGCCCCGACAGTAACACCTTGGTCAGTGGGAGTTGGGACAAAACTATCAAAATTTGGGACCTGAGAACAGGACAGTTGCGGTCTACCCTGACTGGTCATTCTAGCTATGTTTTCTCAGTAGCCATCAGCCCCGATGGTAACACCTTAGTCAGTGGAAGTGCGGACAACACTATCAAAATTTGGGACCTGGGAACAGGACAGTTGCGGTCTACCCTAACTGGTCATTCTGACTCGGTTTTCTCAGTAGCTATCAGCCCCGATAGTAACACCTTGGTCAGTGCGAGCTATGACAAGACTATCAAAATTTGGGACCTGAGAACAGGACAGTTGCAGTCTACCCTGACGGGTAATTCTGACCCGCTTTTATCAATAGCTATCAGTCCCGATGGTAACACCATAGTCAGTGGGAGTGGTGATGGAACTATCAAAATTTGGCGCTTGCAGTAGTTAGTAACCCAACACTAGTGTCTGTTCTTACGTTGGAGGTTGTGCTAATTTAAAGATGTAGTCCCATAAGCTCCCCCTTCATCCATGAGGCTATCAACTAGGGGTAGCTCTTTTTGCCACCCCTTAGGGGGAGAACAAGCTGTAGACACGGAAATTACTGTTTTCTAAGTAACCGATTGAAAATTACTCCGCCCCTGTTATTAATTACCAGTACCCGAATTGCATCAGGTTGACTAGGTCACCAGGCAACTTGGTAGGTAAGGTCCCCATTGCGCCAAGAGTAAACTTGACGTTGGCAGTTGCCCGATGTTGTGGCACCGATTAAGCTGTACGCTATTGGTATTTATAGCCACTCCTAATTGGATTGCAGCGATGCAAATAGGGGACGGATTTATCGCCATACATCCTGAGAACTCAGAATATGAGTTATTGTTTCAACCAGATAAGGGGGAGTTTGCTAACGAGACAGCGTTTATCACGTCTCCAAATGCAATTAAGGAAAAACAAAAATTTATCTGTGCCTCTACGGATGGACTGGAGAAAGTAGCGATCCGCTTCAGGGATTGGCAACCTTTTCCACCTTTCTTTGAACCTTTTGAGGCATATTTACGGGAAACAGATGAGCCAAAAACTGACTATCAATATGCAGATGAGTTTCTCAACTCCCAGAGGCTCAATCAGCGTACTGATGATGATAAAACCTTACTTTTATGTCTTTGGGAATAAAATTCCATGACAGTTCTTACTTGTACTGACACTGGTCGATCAATTACTCTATCAAAGGAAATTGCCAGTAGTGGTGAAGCCAAAATTTGGCGAACGAGCTACAGTGGTTACTTGGCAAAAATTTATCACTCCCCAACACCGGAGCGGATAGAAAAATTAGAGGTGATGATCGCCCATCCCCCCCATGATCCAAATACCCGTCAAAATCATATTTCCTTTGCTTGGCCACAGTCGATATTGAAAAATGCCCAAGGGGATTGTGTAGGCTTTTTGATGCCGGAAATCAAGGGGGGAAAAGAACTAATAGATGTGTATAATCCTAAACGTTATCAGCAGCAAAAACTAGATATTAATTGGCAGTTTCTCCATGTCACAGCACAAAATATCACCTCAATTATTGAAGCAATTCACGTTGCTGGTTATGTGTTAGGTGACATCAAACCACAAAATATTTTAGTTAACAATCAAGCTCTGCCTTCAATTATTGATACTGATTCTTTTCAAGTTCGTCATCCCAGAAGTGGCAGGATTTATAAGTGTTTAGTTGGGTCAGAAGGCTACACCCCACCAGAATTAATTGGTCAAGATTTTTCTGGGGTGGAGCAGACAGAAGTACATGACCGTTTCCGGTTAGGGGTAATTATTTATCAACTGTTATTTGGGGGACAAAAACCTTTTTCTGGAAAGTGGGTAGGTCCTGGAGAGCCTCCAGAAATGAGTGAACTAGTTCGTCGAGGTCTATGGCTTTATGGAGGACACAGCCTGCTTCAACCAGTAAACAGTACAATTCCTTTGGCAATTGTGGCTCTAGAAATTCAGCAGTGTTTTCGGCGATGCTTTAATGATGGTCATCAAGTTCCTAATTTACGTCCTAGTGCTCAAGAATGGGTGAGGCTTTAAAAGGGGCAGTTCAAACCTTAATTAAATGTGGGAAGGTGAACAGTCACTTCTATAGTCAAACCTATGGGAAGTGCTACTGGTGCGATCGCTCCTCAAAACTAGGTGTTGATATTTTTCCAACCGTCGTACTCCCGACAGTATATAGTCCCTCTCCATCACTACCCCCTCCCTCTCCACTAGTAATAAGAAGAAACTTTTTGAAGTGGTTGGGCTTGGGTGGTGTAGGTTTGGTGACAGCAGTAGTAGGTGCTGAATGGGCTAAATATACTAATCAACCTCAACCTGTTCGTGAATTGACACTTGAGTATGAAACGGTAACTGTAGATGAAACCGGACAAATAATTAAACGAGATTCTAACAAGCAAGCTCAGTTTTTTAAAGAGGACGTAGGAAATGGTATAGTCCTAGAAATGGTATCTATTCCTGGAGGTTCATTTAAGATGGGTTCACCACCAGGGGAGAAAGGTCGAGATTCAACTGAAAGTCCGCAGCACGATGTAAATGTGCCTGCTTTTTGCATGGGTAGGTTTGAAGTTACCCAGGAACAGTATCAACAAGTGATAGGTGACAATCTATCCCATTTCCAGGGAGCAAAACGCCCTGTGGAGAGAGTTAGCTGGAACGATGCGATCGCATTTTGCAATAAACTGAGTGAGAAGACAGGGCGTAGATATCGGTTACCAAGTGAAGCCGAATGGGAATATGCGTGTCGAGCCGGAACGAAAACACCATTTTACTGTGGGGAGACGATTACCTCTGAGTTAGCAAACTACAACGGGAATTATACTTATGCTGCTGAACCAAAGGGCAAATGTCGTCAGCAAACAACAGAAGTAGGAAGTTTTCCACCAAATGCATTTGGGCTATACGATATGCACGGGAATCTGTGGGAATGGTGTCAAGATACTTACCATGATAGCTATGAAGGAGCACCTAAAGATGGAAGTGCCTGGGGAGGTATATATGATGATGATTCTCATCTGCTGCGTGGTGGTTCCTGGGGCGACAATCCTGGCTATTTTCGTTCTGCGGCTCGTTTCTTCAGCATCTATCCCGACCTCGTGTACCCCAATATTGGTTTTCGGGTTGTGTGCGCTGTGGCGAGGCCTAAGTAGCCCTTTACACTTTTTCCCTTTACCCTTGCGAGCGATAGCGATCTGAATTTTTTTATAATGAGGGAATTAAGTACTCGCGCAAAATTAATTGCTCACCTTATATCTTGCACCCTTGATTAGACAAGGCACAGAGCTAAATAAGATGTGCAAATATTTTTGCCTAACTACATACCAACTAATCCGAAAAAAAATTTACTCTTTTTCCACCAAAAGAGTTCTCATCAGGAGCTAGAGCCGATCCACTAATATACGTTGACAAAAACGAAGGTATGTGTACTAAGAGAAAATGCCTATTTTGGGTAAAATATTTGGGTCTGGTTTTTAGCGATGCAGAAACTGCGGCTACGCCAACGCCTCCGGCGGGCGTTTCGCCATAGCTCTACAAAACTGTTCTTATATGTCATCATCTATTTCATCTTCAATAGCTTCAGCCGCCAAATCTTCTTCCTGTTCAATTTCATGTAACTCTTGGTCAGATACATCGAGTTCTTTCTTTGCAAAGACTCGCCTAGCCTTTCTATCGAGAATTTCAACAATATTGGTCTTATCTCTTTTAATTGCTTCGATATCATCTTTTTGTAATAAAATCATATAATAGCGAGATACTTCCATCATTCTATAAGCATACTGGTAAGCATCTCTTGTAAACTCACCAGTTGTTACAACCATCACTACATCTGCACCTGTAACAAATGTCAGTCCAATTTCTTTGGCTAAGACATCAATATCAACCTTGCTGGTATTTTTGCATTGAATCTGCCACCGACTATAGACAAACCTGTCTGATGCAGCCAAAACATCTACTTCTCCTTTACCATTTTCTCTGCTACGCCATTTTGTAAAACGCAGACTGGTCAGGCGGATCATCCATACTGCTAGAAGCTCTAATGCTTTACCTTTGATATGTTTATCTGAATCATTTAATTCATTTACAACATCATCAAAAGTGCGGTTGAGTTCAATTTCAGAAAGCCGGGTTTCATTGGCGATAGATTTTAGAAGAGGTGCTAATAATTCAGACTGAGCTTTGCTAGTTAATTTAACTTTATTCGGTTTAGCTCCTCTGCCACCTGTAGTCTTTACTGTTTCTATCAAATCCAGCTTTACAAGAGGATCAATAATGTCCTTTACTAAATTCTTTGTTGTAAGCCTGAGTTTATAAATACTTCTAGTATGTTGGGCAACTTTATTAGCAGGTGTAAATTCTTTGACATTGAGGTTTAGCAGACTCAGCAGAAAATGTTTTTGTCCAGGAGTCAGGGTATAAAGTTCGTCAATGAAATCTTTGTTGATTCCTAAAATATCAGAAACAATATCCCAATTTATTTCGTATCCCCGTTCAAAAATACCTGCTTGTGACAACCAACTTCTCATAGTACTTGTGTAAATGGCATTGGGGGATATGGCATATCCCCTTTCTTCTAATTCATAGGCTATTGACTCTAATTGAGGTTCTTCTCCTCTAGCATTAATTGCGTCGATAGCTTTCAATAAAGCCATACCTGACAGATTATTTAATATGTGAGATGCAAACCGTCGATTTACAAAATAAGTATTGTTTCTATTTGATAAAATTTCTTCAACAAGAGGAGTGATTTGATATTTACGTAGCTGTTCTAAGTCCTCAATTAGCTGATAGGCTCTGAGTGATAAAAAACAGTTCATTGCTAATTTACTGATATTTTCTGAAGCCAGTTTGGATGATGCTCGTTTAGAATGTTGAGAAAAATAACGTTGAGCAATATTATCTTCCAGTATGTCTCGACTTGGTTGGCACTCTTTACATAATTGGAGAATTGCCACTAAAGAAAATTTAGCTGGCTCAAATTGATGTCCATAAGTAAACCTTTTTAATTTTTTCTGTTCCATTCGACAATTTCCTTAAAAAATCTAATTAATTTGAAGGAGCATTTTTTAAAACAATCCTAACTGTACTCCCTGATTTTTATTATCGGTATTCTCTGATATAAGTGGTAGTAAATCTGCTGGAAGTTCCACAACTAAAGGGGCATTTTCTTCAAACCTAAGTTTTGAGCTTCTGATATAATCTTCATCAATCTCAAAAGCCAACCAATTTCTTTGTAAGGTTTCTGCTACTCGACCTGTCATATTAGAACCAGCGAAAGGCTCTAAGATAATATCCCCTGGTTCTGTACAGAGATTGATAATAAACTCTGGTAAGGCTTGAGGAAATCTTGCAGGGTGTGGCTTAAAACCTTCTTCTTTACATCGCCTTTGATAATAATCGTTAGACGCGGTATTCGAGGCAGATATTACATTTACGGATTGGACTGAATCTTCTACTAAAGTTTCTCTTAAAAGAATAGGTTGTCCTATTTCTTCTTTTTCTGTGCTACAGCGTCCATCAATAATATTAGGTGGAATAGCTCCTCCTCTATCCTTCCCGAATTTATCAGAAATATCATGTCCTGATGGTCTAAGTTTGGGATTATATCCATTCTTAAAAAGGTTTTTCATGGCATCACTATAAGGCTTGAGAACCCTTCTATTGTTAGCTTTAGGATGAGCTTCTTTTGATAACCACCAAACTGTATTTACTGAATCCTTGACTCTTTCCCTACGAACTGTCACCCATTCAGCTGGAGTGGGAAGTTTTGCTGGATTATACCAATATAATTCTTGTGCTAAATAGAACCCAAGTCCACCTTTTTCTTTTGCTTTGCACAAAGCCACAACCAGTTCAAAGTGGTAAAGAGAACGAACTGGCATTCCCTTAATCCAACTACCACCAATATCAACAACTAATGAGCCTGTTGGTTTAAGAATGCGGTAAAATTGCGTAGCAAAGTCCTTAAACCATTCAACATATTCCTCAGCATCAACGTTTCCATATTCTTTTTTACGAACAAGTGCGAATGGTGGAGATGTACAAATCAGGTCGATACTTTCATCGGGAATAGCTGCCATTAATTCTAGGCTATTTCCTAGATAAGCAGCACCAAATCTTGTTTCGTAGTAGGGCTTACATTTAAGTCTCATATGAGATTTTAGTACCAATGTACTTCCAACAAGGACAACATTATCCATAAAAGCATAAGTTTTCTAACTATTTGCTATTTTCTGCTCAATTTGTTCGCTGAAGAAAACAATGCACCAACCCGGATTTCTCACCACAATTCCCAAAGCCTTATAAAATCTAGATTCCGGTTTTTCACACTGCATCATAAAATAAACTGCCAAAAATGCCAGAAACGTATCTGGGCAAGGATTACAAAGAGTAAGATCCCATGGCTTGTGAGAAATGCGGGACCAAGTGTCTGCGCTAATTATACGGCTTATGTGAGTTGGCGGCTGAAACAACCCATTCTCATACGGAAACAATTTCAGAAATCAAACCGGATTCCTATAGAAAGCAATGGGTCATGAAGTGATACATCTCAAATTTAGTCCTTATTGCGTCTATTCTCATTATTGTGGAATGGTTTTGACCTTTTTAGAGGTAATACGCATAAAAATCTTATTCTATAAGGTTTTGAGGTATGTTTGTCACCCCATCAGGTAGAAAATAGTAGGGTTAGTTTGGGTATCAACCTCCGAAGCTCCTATTTTTCGCACTGTGTGGCATCTAGAATCCCTTTGTGGAGTTTTTCAGCAGACCCTAATTAAGCCATGCTATAGGAATCCGATTTGATTCCTGAAATTGTTTCCGTACCAGGCAAAAAGCAAAAGGCAAGCTCCAAGGGGATCACAGAGAATTCTGTATACTGAGTTCATTTCAAAAATCAAGTAGGATTCCTATAGATGAAACCACCTTAGAACAACGTTTAGTTCTCAGCAAAACTAGTAGAGCATAATTGACGATTACCGGATAATTTTGTATGGTTTTCACCGCAGATACACACGCAAAACTTAAACGCTTAATATCCGGTTATCAACGATTAAGGGCTACTAGCTACTTCTACAGGACGTTCAATTGCCCAGCTTTGGCGATTGCGCTTAATTTCTTCAATTTGATGCAGGGTTTCTGCACTCAGATAACTTTCGCCACAGTGAGGACAACTGATGATCGGAATATTTTCTACGATCAGTAGGTCTTTTCCATTACATCCGATATGGCTGTGAAGTCTATGAATCAAGGGTTTCAGTGCATCTCATGTGAATGTGAACCGCTATATGCACAGTTCAAAGAATTAATGGTATAATAACCGTATTGTGGTAGTTAGAGGCATCCAACTAAGTAACCGAACAGAAATATTTACAAACTAATATCTAGTTTTATCTAGACTGGATAAAGGATTCCAGCAAGAGAGTTTGTGTAATTAATTCTGTTCAAGTACTTAAAAGTTTTTGTTTTTGACTAGAATTTAATTATATGCAACAGAAAAGTTTTCTTTACTTAGAAGTCCAGCAAATGAGTAGAAAATTAATTTTGACTAAATTGCCTGCAGGTACTTTGGTCAAAGTTAGTTATGCTTCTGTTCGTGGTCAAGATGCAGAGTCAGGTGCTGTGCAGCGATTACTTAATCCCCAGAGAATTGGCAAGATTAAAGATTTTACTCTAGAAGGTGGAGATTACCCAGGAGCTATAGTTCTTAACTGGGTAAGTCAAGAAAACTCACTTCAGAAACATAATCAAACTATTTATTTTTTAGAACAACCACGTTCTGCTCAAATTATTGATGGTCAGCACAGGATTTCAGGAATAAAGGCTGCAATTCAAGAGCGTGAGAGTATAGCCGATATAGAAATTCCTGTAGCTATATATGAAAATCTAACTACGAAAGAATGTGCAGATATTTTTATTGCTATAAATACCGAACAGAAAACTGTACCGCGTAGTTTAGTTTTTGATTTATATGGAATTGCTAGTGAATCAGTTATAGATAGTGCTGCTTTAAGAGCAAGAGATATAGCAACTTATTTAAATGAAATAGAAGATTCGCCATTTAATGATAAAATAAAATTCCCAGGAGCGAAAAAACGCAAGGGAGGTATTGCATTATCAACAGCTGTGAGTTCAATCAAGCCTTTGGTTGAAGAAAAAGCAACTCTTGAACAAATAGGCATATTTGAGCTTGAACGTCAAAGGCGAATTGTTTTGAATTTTTTTAAAGCCATACAAGAAAAATATCAGGATAGTTGGGAACAAAAGGATAATGTGTTTTTGTATGCAGCAGGATTTGCTGGTGCTTTAGATTTTCTTCATCATGTAATAATTCCCTACTGTGACCGCAAAGCATCTTTTACAGTTGAAACTATTAAAAATACTCTGAATTTTAGTAAGAGCCAACTCATATCTCAGTCTGAAGTTAAGGGAATGGGTGGTACAGCAGCACAGAAATATGTTTATGAAAAACTTCGTGATGTTTTTGAAACATCTGATGAAACTAAAAAAACAGTAGAGATTTAATTGAAGTAAGTGACTCATCAAGCTCAAAAATTTATTAACGAAATATTATATTCTGGTAATCTAAGCAATATCCAATATATTGAGGGATATCAACTCACTCAAACAGACGTAAAAATGTTACTAAGATATTTAGAAGATGATGCAAAAAGTTATCTATATTCATCTATAGTTTCGGTTGCTGATGCAATTTCAGGTATCAATGAAAAATTCTTAACCTGGGCTACAGTTAAGTTATATTATGCTACCTTCTATGCGCTAAGATCTCTCTTAGCCATGAATGGGGTTTGTATATTTTATATTAAAAAATCATCTACTAGAAGCACCCCCTTTATTCTCACTGCCCAAATAGGACAAAAAGCAACTAAAGGTGATGGTACAACTCATAAGCTAGTACTAAATACTTTTAGTAGCCTTAATGTAGAACCTCGGTTGCTTTCACAACAGATTGGACTTGAGCAGCCTTTAGAATGGTTAATGAATAAAAGAGAGGAAGCTAACTATAAGATTCCTAAATTTCCTGAACCTGAAGTACCTAAACACTTTGAAAAAGTTGTAACTTTTGGAGTTCGGAAAGTGGTAAAAGACTATTTAAGTGATACTTTAGACTTATATTTATTCGATCCCGATCATGCTATTCTTGCCTATCCTCTTACTGTTATTCAGTTGGCTTGTAACAAAGTATCAAATTCAGGTACTACTTTTACAAGAAATGATATTACTTATTTATGTAACCTATTTAAGGATAAACAAGGAAAGATTCCTGATATATATAATTTACTTAAACTTTTGAAAAAGTAAAAAAATCAAAATTCTAGCTAGCTTCAACTCCAACAGCAGTTCAGCCGTACCGAAATAGCGGACAGAGTGACCTTGATGGCAAAATTGGTCATCTAAAACCGAAGCCAGAAAAGTTTTCCCCACGTCGGTGGTACCGAGGTCAATCATTGGTTCATTGTTTTTTAACCAAATTCCACAATTGCTCTATCAGGTTGAGATTTAGCGAGTAAGAGGGTAGATCTAGTAATTCAATGTTAATAGATTCTGCCAATTGTTGTACCAATTTACATTTTAGTCCAAACTCCAGTAAATTATCAATGTGAGAGTTAAAGTACGGAAAGTGGATTCAATCCAAATCCCAATCAGCTTTTTCATTGAGAAATTAACTAGTTACGCCCAAAGATTGGCGATTGTTTCCATCATCATAAAAAACCGATGAGAAAAATCAGGAAATTGAATAAAATTATAATGCTGATAAAAAGAACAGGCCTGTTCTTCTTTAGCGCATCTACTACCACAGCAGTAGTAGCTATTTCACTTTGAAGACTGCGATAGAGTGCATCCATTAACAGCATTTCCCCCAACCCTTTTTGGCGATGGTTTTGATCAACAGCTAATCGACCTAAAAGGGTAGCAGGAACCAGGGGATATTTGGGCAGCTTTTTACTAATTTCTACAGGCAATTCTTCAAATTTAATACTTGTTGATGAAAGTGTGTAATAACCAGCTATAAAACCAGAAGTTTTTTCAATTAAAACAAACGGAGCAGCCACACGCTTACGAGCATCTTGCCCAGCTTGCTGTTTTAAGTACCGATCTAGCTTCTCAACACCACAGCAAAAGTCCACCCAGTCATGCTTTCCCAGCGGCTCTATTAAATAATCACCAAAACTATCAGGTGACGTCACTTACACACCCATATTTTTTCGATAGCGTTGAGCAGCAGCCTGTAATTTGGGACTAGGTGCTGGCGGATTAAGCAATGCTTCAACAAAAACTTCTTGGTCTTTTCTGCTCAATGTCATTGTGTCATGTTGTTGAATAACTTGGTTGGCTGCACTTACAAGGCTGGTAATAACAAAATCTCTGAGTGTTTGTCCCTGGATATCAGCAGCACGTTGGAACAGTTCTTTGTTATCTTTGCTGATACGAGCTTCCAATCGTTCAACTTTGAGGCGCGTTAAATTTTCTTGGCGGTTTTGAGCTTTTATATCAGACATGACAGTCTTTACTTGAACAGATTACGTGTACGGCAAATGTCCTTACAAATTAATATTAGACTATTCTTGAAAAAGTTTTCGTAGCTAGCAGCAGTCAGTTAAAACCTCAGACTGCTGCTTACTAACCTATTTAAAAGTTCTCGAAATTGGCGATCGCTCCTTTAATCTTTGCCAATACCTCATCTACCACTATTGCTCCCAACTCCCCGGAGGCGCGGGTGCGGATATTTAAGCTATTGCCCTCCACTTCCTTAGCACCTACCACCGCCATGACGGGGATTTTGTCTTTCTCAGCATTGCGAATCAATTTAGCCAGGCGATCGCCACTAGTATCAACTTCTGCTCGGATACCATTAGCCCGAAATTTTCCAGCTACTGCTTGGGTAAAATCTAACTGTGCCTCCCCCACTGGCAGTAACCTCAGTTGTGTCGGTGCTAACCACAGGGGGAAGTCCCCTGCATACTCTTCAATTAAAATCCCAATCAGTCTTTCTAAGGAACCAAAGGGTGCACGGTGAATCATCACTGGACGTTTGCGGGTACCATCTTCAGCCACATACTCTAAATCGAACCGTTCCGGCAAGTTATAGTCTACCTGTACTGTCCCCAGCTGCCACTCCCGTTCTAGGGCATCGCGAAAGATAAAATCTAGCTTAGGACCATAAAAAGCTGCCTCCCCAATGCCTTCAAAATGTTCCATCCCCAGTTGTTCTACAGCCCGGCGAATTGCCCCTTCTGCCTGATGCCAAACTTCATCGGAACCAATGTATTTATCACTAGCTGGGTCACGGAAGCTCAATCTGGCTTTAAAGTTCTTTAGTTGTAGACTTTGGAAAACTGCCAAAATTAGGTCCACCACATTGAGAAATTCACTGTCTAGCTGTTCTGGAGTCACAAACAGGTGGGAATCATCCACAGTAAAACCACGTACCCTGGTTAAACCGCCTAATTCCCCCGATTGTTCATAGCGGTAAACGGTGCCAAACTCTGCCAACCGCATGGGGAGTTCCCGATAGGAACGCAACTCGCTCTTATATATCTGGATATGGAAGGGGCAATTCATGGGCTTGAGGACAAATCCCTGTTCTTGAGTGGCTGCTGCCTCATCTTCTGCCATGAGGGGAAACATATCTTCTTTATATTTCTGCCAATGTCCCGATGTTTTGAATAAATCCACTCTGGCAATATGGGGTGTCACCACGGGCAAGTAACCCCGTTTTAATTGTTCCTGTTTCAAAAAGTCTTCTAAAATACTCCGCAGTAAGGTGCCTTTAGGTGTCCATAAGGGTAAACCTGGTCCCACTAGCTCCGAAAAGATGAATAATCCTAGTTCTTTCCCTAATTTCCGGTGATCTCGCCGCAGTGCTTCCTCTTTACGCCGTTTGTACTCAGCTAATTGTTCGGGATTTTCCCAAGCAGTGGCGTAGATCCGTTGTAGTTGCGCCTTATTTTCGTCCCCCCGCCAATAAGCACCAGCGACGCTTTCTAATTCCAGGGCTTTAGGGTTGATTTCGCTGGTGTTTTCCAGATGGGGACCGGCGCATAAATCCCACCACTCATCTCCTAAATGGTAGATTGTGATTGGTTCTTCTTGAATATCTGCTAGGATTTCTAATTTGTAGGGTTCTTTAATGGACTGAATCCGATGCTCTGCTTCTTGACGAGTGACCTCTTCCCGAATTACTGGCAGTTTGCGATTGATTATTTTCACCATCTCTTTCTGGATGGATTTGAGATCCTTCTCGCTAAATGGTTCTGGATGATCAAAGTCATAGTAAAAGCCGTTTTCAATCCAGGGACCAATGGTAACTTGCGCTTTGGGAAACAGCTTTTGTACTGCCATTGCCATCACATGAGAAGCTGTGTGGCGAATCTTTTTTAGCTTCTCTGATTCGCTAGTACGCGGTAAGTAAATTTTTTCTGGTTGTTCTGACTGAGTGGAAGTCGGTGACATAAGGTTTAAGGGGTGGAAAGGGGATAATGACGAGGTTCACCTTTTCCCAAATTACTACTAAATCCGAGGGTGGATTCTTCACTAGTCTATTATATTAATTCCTTCCCGCTATATAATTACCATTGCCAGGAACAAATTTCTTCTTTCTCCTCTCACCAACTGCCAATTTCCATATCCTCTATCCAAAATCTGACTTTTCCTGTTATCTTTTCGTGGAGGTTTTGAGGCAGGAGCCGACTGCCATTACTTCCGTTTACCAGGTTGTAAAATATACACCCCTAATAAATCCATTGGTAATTGCGGTGTCACCTGAACTACACCTTCCCGCGTCAGCACCCGCACACGCCGATGGGACTGGGAAAGGACATGCGATCGCTCTTGAGCAAACTCCTCCAACCCCGGTGCCAACTCCTCAATCCGCCCCAGCAATTCCTCAATTTCCTGTTTTTTCAATCCAGGGGGAGCATCACCCACGGGGTTGGCTTGTTCTAATAGTGTTCTCCCCACCTCCGGTGCCAACCAAGTGGGATTTGTCGGGGGACCTGTAAACCCCACTACCGCACATTCCTCCGCTAACAAGGATGGGGGGTTATCTGCATTGCGTCTCACACTACTCAACAGATGCCGCAGCCGTAATAACAACAGGGTTGTACGCTTAGTAACGGCATCGGTAATTGTCAACCCACACCTAGCAGCGATGGGGTCTTGGGTATTACTGAGGGCATCTTCCAGGATGTGACGTGCCAACCCCTCCACCAAGGGATGATTTCGCCCGACATATTCCACCCCTGGAGGTGCTGGGGTGGTAAAGGTAATCAACACCGGACCATCTCCTAATACTGGTTGTAAGAAACTGGGGACTGCGGGTAGTAACCAGGCTGATGGTTTCTGAATCAGGGAACAGGATAACCGCTCACAGGCATTTTGCACAAACCTCGCCACATCCTCCGTACTGCCTAGAATCTGGTCAGACTCAATCAACTCCTGTTCCACTTCCTCAGGCTTGATGGCTCGTTGAGCAAAGCGGGTACGGCTGATTTTTTCCCGTTCCACCGCCCGATCCCATTGCTGATGTACCTGTTCAACGGGTGATTCTTCCTCATCTAATAAGTCCAGTAGGGACAACTGCACTGCATCCGTAGCCCGGTCAAATAGGGATTTAAATACCGCCTCCGAGACGGTGGTGCTGTCCATGGGCACAGGAACGGTAATCCCCAAAGTCTTGTGGATCTGCACGGCTTTGCGTAACAGTACATCTAACACTGCTCCATCCACCGGATTATCTTGACCATAGAGTAGACAACTCTTGACTTGGGTTGCCATTTGTCCGTAACGGTCAATGCGTCCCTCCCTCTGTTCTAACCGATTGGGGTTCCAGGGTAGATCGTAGTGGAGGACAGCGGTAAAGTGAGACTGGAGGTTTACCCCTTCACTTAAGCAGTCAGTAGCAACTAGCACTCTTTGGGGGTAGGACTTTAACTCCTGTAACCGGATTTCTCGCTCATCCTCCGATAACTCCCCAGTAATGGCAATGATGCGGATTTCTTTTTTGGCTAATTTCTCCCTTAGCGTCTCTGTTACATAATTAGCCGTAGCAATGTAGCGACACCAGATAATGGGGTTGTAATGATCTGCCAGTAGGGTTTGGATGTAGGCAATGCAGGCTTGTAACTTCTGGTCTTTCTCCCCCTGTAACTTCATCGCAGATTGGATAAAAGTACGTAGTTTGCGCCGATCTCCCTCCCTGTAGGTTGGTTCCCCCTGCTCAATTACCACCGTGGGGGAGGCATCCACCGCTTGTTCCTGGTCTGTGGGATCGTAGACGTAGGAACACATCAAGTCTTCATCTAAATCGGCCTGTGTACCCCCGGATTTACTTACCTTCCGTTCCAATGCGGCGATCGCCGCCGCAGGTGACGACATCACACACCGAATCAATGCCAGTGCTGACCAATAACGTCCCCGACGTTGGGTGTAGGTCATTTGCTCTGTGGTAGTTTTCACCAACCCCTTAGCAAAGTTGTAGACTTCCTCAAACAGTTCCTTGTACTCCTTAGATAACTTGTAGGGTTGTTCAGCGGATTGACGTTCGGGAAACGGTGTCTCGTTGCCCAACCACTGTTTGACATCTGCCCGACGCCGTTGGATGAAATGTAGAGCTAGTTGATCTCGCTCTTTATCTGTGAGTTTGTCCATGATCAATCGGGCAAATTCTGGCTTAAGTAAGCCCAACAGGGAGGAAAAAGACTCTTCAATGCCACTGTGGGGAGTAGCAGTGAGCAACAACAGATGACGATTTGCTTTCTGGGCTATTTCCTGAATCAGTCGGTGTCGTTGCTGTTGGGATGCACTCCTTCCACCTGGACGGGCACAGGTGTGGGCTTCATCCACAATTACCAAGTCTGGACAATGGGTAGTAAAACTAGCCCGACGACGTTCTGTCTTGGCGTAGTCGAGGCTGACAATGATGTGGCGGTAGTAACCAAAGATATGGGAACCACCGGGTACCCCCCGTTCTAACTTAGGCGCAGTACTCGACCGGACTACCACTGCATCGATATGGAATTTCTCCCTCAATTCCTGCTGCCACTGTTCACATAGGTGGGGAGGACACAACACCGCCAACCGTCTGATTTCCCCCCTATCCAACAGTTCACGGGCAATCAACCCAGCTTCAATAGTTTTCCCCACCCCCACATCATCGGCAATCAACAGTCTCACCGTTTCCAATCGCAGTGCCATTAACAGGGGGACTAACTGGTAGGGACGGGGACGCAAAGATAACCTACCCAAACAGCGGAATGGTCCTGCCCCACTCCGGAGCAGGTGTCGGGCTGCATCCATGAGTAGGAGGGCAGCACTGTGGTCTTTAATACTGTGGTGACTGGGTTGGGGAAAGGTTCCTGCTTCTACGATTTCCAGGTTATTTAGCTGCTGATAAATCCCAAATATCTCCTCTTCGTTACTACTTAGGGGACGGAGACGGAGCAGGTTTCGATTTTCATCTGGCAGCACTACCCACTGCCGACTGCGACAACTAACTATGGAGCCGGGGGTTGGTGTTGGGGTGGAGGTCATTACTTGGTCGGGATGTTGTTCTTAATCGCAATATTAGTACTTAAGCTGTATTTATTAAATGTAACTTTAAATGAACTATTTTTTACATTTGGTAGTTATGAGTATAATCACCAAATTATCCGCGCCGAGGAAGCCACTAGTGCATCGGTCGGGTAAAAGTAGTTGACAAAAGATATAATTTATGTTGTGAACAAATTGGTATTGGGATCATTGCTCCAAGAGGAAAGTCCGAGTTAGAATTGCTGTTGTGGTACCGGTCAAGTTTGCCCATCTCACTGGTCTCCCAGTAACCGAAGACATCTCCGAAAATTAATATTTGACTCTCCTTGCGTTATACTGAGTTTTTTTCAAAAATCAAATAGGATTCCTATATGAGTAACAGTTTATTAACTAATGCTATTACAGAACAAATGCAGGAAGAAGCAGAAATGCAAATCCGCGAAAAGAAGAAAGCCGTTGACTATAACACAATTGAGTACACGATTGAAGTTATAGTTCAAAAATACCTCAATGGTCTTAGTGATGATTCTAATGAATTATTTATTCCAGATTACCAAAGAGAGATGATTTGGGATGAGAAAAGACAATCTAAATTCATCGAGTCTATTTTGTTAGGTTTACCTATTCCTTATATTTATGTAGCAGATACTTCAGAAGAAGCAGTAGATGAACAAAATGCGTTAGAAATAAAAGATTTAGCCCGTTTGGAAATCATAGACGGAACCCAAAGAATTCGTACTTTAGCTAATTTTACTAATGACGAGTTATCTTTAAAGGATTTAGAGAAGCTAGATAAACTAGAAGGGTTTAAGTTTTCCAGTTTACCCATTGCACGCCAGAGACGTTTTCAACGAACAACTATAAGAATGATTCAACTAACAGAAGATGCTGATGAAGAAACTCGTAGAGATTTATTTGAAAGAATCAATACGGGTAGTGTTGAATTAACGGAAATGCAAAAACGTCGCGGTATACAGAGAGGTGCTTTTCTTAAGGTAATTGATCAATTAGGGAAGCATGAAAAATTCCTTCTTCTTTGCAATTTTACGGAACCGTCAATTAAGATGGTAGAACCTCAAGAATATGTTTTAAGATTTTTTGCTTTCCTAAATAATTATCAAAATTTTAATAAAAATATTAAACAGTTTCTTGATGATTACTTGGAAGAAATGAATGAAGCTGATCCAGAGACTCTAGAAAATATGAAGACTGAATTTGATGCAATGATTGACTTTGTTGAAAGGTATTTCCCAACAGGTTTTAGACAAGGTAAGAAAAAGGATAGAACTACAACTCGAATTAAATTTGAGTCTCTCGCGGTTGGTACAGCTTTAGCTTTAAGACAGAGAAAAAACCTCCAACCAGAATCATTAGACTTCCTTGAGTCCGAGAAATTTAGGAAATACACTACCAGTAATGCTAGTAGTTCTAAGAATAAAGTTATTCTTCGTCTTGAATATGTTCGGGATCGGATTTTAGGTACAGTTTAGTGAAAAAAATATTAAATTTAGATGATTTCGATGAACGTGCTCAGGACGTAAGTGATTATCTTTTTTTTCTGAGGGATTTAGAGCAAGGTACAATTCTCTTAAGTAAGGATGGAGCCATTCGTAAAATTGATTCTGAATTAGATAAAAGTTTAAAAGCTACTGGATTTTTATTACTTTACAATCTTGTAGAATCTACGATGAGAAATGCCATCCAAAATATTTTGGATGAAATTAATAATAAAGGAGTTTCGTTTGAGCAAATTAGACTAGAAATTAAAAAAATAATTCTACAAAAAGTCAAAAAGAAAGTACAAGAATGTGGGATTAATGATTTTGTAGAAGAAATAGAGAAAATTTGTCAGGATATTATTGGATCTGTCTTTAATCAAGATGATATTTTTTCTGGTAATGTAGATGCTAAAGAAATCAAAGAAATAGCAAGAAAATATGGATTTTCGACTACAACTGATGGTCATACTAGAGATGGATCTGATTTATTATCAATCAAATTGCATCGAAATAATTTAGCTCATGGTATTATGTCTTTTAAAGATGTTGGAAAAGATATAAGTGCCGAAAATCTTGTTGAGATTAGTCAGAAACCCCACGGATGAATCCGGGGGCTTGAAAAAGCCCTAATCTGACCAGACTAAGTACTTCGCGTACTACGTTATGGGCAAGAGTTAAAGACCTACCAGGGGATGCGTAGCTAGTC
>Ga0116227_10007215_pt1 | contig 21856 bp, 14 predicted proteins | sample S1TSphgellanicum_FD_89693 | JGI IMG/M metagenome (GOLD analysis project Ga0116227, IMG submission 89693) | Host-associated microbial communities from peat moss isolated from Minnesota, USA - S1T2_Fb - Sphagnum magellanicum MG | ecosystem: Host-associated > Plants > Peat moss > Unclassified...
TCAACAACTTCATTCAGACTTGATTTGTGGTGGTGCAATGTCAGCCTATTACTTTGAATAACTCATATTTAAAATAGCTTGCTTACAAATATGGTATTCTTATTTGGTGGTGCACAGGGACCTAAGTGGCAATCTACTTAGTGGATCAATCCCACCTTCAATTTGGGATATTACCAAGCTCAATAGTTTAGACGTATCAAATAACAAATTATCAGGTGACCTTATAATCACAACCAACAACATTCCATGCCCAGGAAATTTGACCTATTTGTAAGTACTTCATTGAACTCTTTCACATTGTCAATTTTACACAATAAATTGACTACATGTATATGAGAAATATGGTGCACTCCTTAGCTATAATGATCAATGTGCTTGAGCGCTGACTAGGATTGTAAACAACTAAGTGATGGCCAAAAGCCTTGTGCATGACACATGTTTGGCAATTCCAGTCAAATCGTTTTTTGGTGCTTGGAAGCTAATTGCAAGATACCACCATGTTATGTACAACCATAAACATATTTCCAACCTTATGGAGCATGGACCTTATGCAAATGGTCATTAGATTGTGTATTCAAGAAACATATATATTGGTCAACTATTTCAAAATCGTATCCGAACTAACTCTTGCTCTTCATTTTGAAATGAGAAGCGAAAAACCCTTATTAAGTAAGTTAGACTTTAAAGGTTGTGTCTACCTAAATTGCTAGAAATAATTTAGACCGGAGTAAGCTTCTACACATACAAACCTACACAAGGTGATAGATGACACCTATATGTACATGCAAGGGGTGGACTACATTCTATCTGATAGATCAAGGTCACTAATTACTAATTTAATAGACTAAATTACTTGTACCTTCCAGGTCAATATTATCTTCCACAAATTGTTGCAAAAATGCAGTTTTTATTTTCTGGATTGTGAAACTTAAAGACCATGGACAAGTGTCATCCAACTCCAATATAACACCATAAACTTGGGATGATTTTATTGCAGGAACTTGGTTGGAAACAACTTTGATGGCACATTTCCATCTCTTTTGCTCAAATGTTCATATCGTAATTTACAAGGAGTGTAAGTACATACTGTAATCAATCTGCTCATGTTCATATGTTCTTGAATAATCATTTTGTGTATGTAACACCTGGCATGTACTGGAAATACAATTAAGTTGAATGTGCAAGAGTATGCAACTTTCTCTTTCCATAAAACTATCGACAGAGTTGCAGATTCATGAATAATGTATACCAGGATCTTGGAACTTAAATTTTAGCATGGTTAAAGCCTATCATTTTTTTTTTAATGTAACAAATTTATATCCAATGAAAAATGATCCAGTTAAGTTTGCCCAACATGTGTGTATATAAGCCTTGATCTATCAATTAAACATCTATGTTAAATTAGAAATAAAATTTTGATTTTGGTGGGGAAAATTAATCTTGGATGGTGCAATTTTGATCCTAATATTGTTTCATAATGATGGAACATGCATGGAAATAATTCTGAAATAATTGGAACTTGTGTTAGGATGAGTAGAAGATCACATAGTATAGGCAGAAACACATTGAAAATTCAATCTTTGAACTAGCATAATTTTCACTTGTAGTTAATGTTGTATATTTTGGATTAATATATTATTTGATTGTTCACTACAGATATTGTGATAACAATAACTTTGGTGGGACTTTGGATATGGAAACTTTGGATCAAGAGTATGCATTATATTTGCCGAACATGCTGATTTCCATGGTGAACAACAATATAACTGGACTCAACCCAAACAACGCCACTTATTCACCAGTCTTGTAAGTTTCCAACTTAAGTATGTTGCGTTTGAGTGCCATAATACAATGTATATGTTTGATTCATTATAGAAAGTTTTTTTACTATGGGTTGTGCATGTATCAAAATTAGGGGTACCTTACTTCACCAAAATGTAACAAAAGGAATGCAATATTTAAGGATTATATTGTCTAGCACCCACATTAAATGCTTTTAAGCTTACACAAATTAATGTGCTTTCATCCCTTGATAGGTTCAATGCCTAAATGTGACAAAGCAAATTCTCATATCATACATCAATTCACCTTGAGTTAGTATATTAGGGCAAATGGTCCATTTAAATAAAAAAAGTTGGATATGAAGTTGAAATCTATTGGCCTAAATGCCGATGCAGCATTTTGAACACATTTTTATGTTCATCAATAGTCCTGAACTTAAAATGGGATTTCAATTCAATAAAAGGGCTAAAGTTTCCACAATATTTTGAAGATATTTTTAATTTTCCTTAAGTGATTGGATGAAAATACCCAAAATGCAATTTTACTTTTATTGTTCCCCTAGAGTGTCATAACAAGTACATCCATGTAAATATAGAGTACATATCCCACGAGAAGTAATTTCAAATAGGACAAAAAAATCAACTTCATATCATGTTTAAATAAAGTAATGAACTTTCTTTTTGCAGGCTTGGAGGGAATCCATGTTGTAATAATTCAAACTTGGAGTTATATTATGCACGTTTGAATTGTCGATACAACTCAACTAGTGTCTCGACACCAAATATAGGTTCAAATACTCAACTACTGTTTACATCAGCTGTGTTGAATGCAATGTGTATTGAAAAGTATTTCAGAAATTGTTCAATTTGGGGGTCACATCAGACCATATCATATCTACCAAAAGAACTTGGTGAAATTAAGGTTTGTTTAATAGTATATTTGCTAATTCAAGGACAATAAAACACACATCATCAAATTCATGGCTTTTCCAAATTTTGACTTAGTGGTGGTTTGGACATTCAAAGTAAATTGCTAGATTATTCATTTGATGCCAACCATCTTCATATCATTATAGTTGAATGTTTCAAAGTTTGCAAAAAAATGACTTATGTACATTGAATTCAATTGTAAGAGATTTTGAAATTGATCTTGATGTGGGCTTGGAACAGATCATTCTAATTATAAGACAACACACAAGCTTATTTTGATATTGTCTTTAACACTTTCCATTTTTGCAATTGTTGGTGGAATCATTTTTGTGGGCATATGTTGGAAATATCGGGCAAATTCATTTGATTTGCAACAAATTAAAAAAGGTACTCTTTCCACATTTTTGAAAGATTCTCACACTTGTACAAATAGAGATAAACAAATAAAAGTTGACCTTATTTGACTATGCATATGTACTAACTTGGAACCCCATAGTGGTTTGTGACTTGCAATTTGATTACTTTCAAGATAAATGCACATTCTGATTTGTATTTTGAAAGCATATGGCATATTGGTACTACTAATTGAATGAGCCGCTGCTTTGCAGAATTTGCAAGGCAACAAGTGCAACCTACATTGTATTCATACAATGTGCTTAAGGTGGCTACCAAAGACTTCCATCATGATAATGAGCTTGGAAAAGGTGGTTTTGGTGTTGTTTACAAGGTGAATTTCGCGATATCATAACCTTTACTTATTTACAAATGACTTGAGTACTATTTTGAATTGTGATCCCAATTTTTTAGTCTGGTTTTAAATTTTTATTTCACCTTTCCATTAATTAAGAGGCACTTTTTTTGCTTTGTCTCATAGGGGATCTTAGCAGATGGGACAGAATTGGCAGTCAAGCAATTAACCAAATTTCAACAAGGAGTTGATGATTTTTTAAATGAAGTTATAGTTATCACTGATGCGAGGCACAGAAACCTTGTCAAGTTGAAAGGGTGTTGTGTAAATGGTACACAACATTTTTTTGTGTTCGAATATGTGGAGAACAAAAATCTTGCTGAAGCTTTATGGGGTATGTTACTTTCTAATTATGCCCTTATTTGCATATTAATATAGAAGGAAATTTTTAATAAGTTTCATATCATCATCCTCCCACCATCAAACAAAGTTGACATATTTTTTGTTTGCAAATCAACCAGGGCAACGAACTTTATTCTTGGATTGGCCAAAACGATTGAATATATGTGTGGGCATTGCACGTGGCCTTGCATACCTTCATGAGGATTCACAACCACGTATAATACATCGAGACATAAAAGCAGCCAATGTTCTTCTTGACAAGAATATGAATGCCAAGATTGCAGATTTTGGGTTGGAACGACTATTCCCCAATGATCAAAGCCATATATCTACACAAATTGCTAGAACTATGTAACAATTCTAACATACTATCCAAATTGTCATGATTAATGCTCAATTGGGTGGAACGTTTGAAAATTGCATAATTCAATAATTATATTGTTTAAACTTAATTTTATTTCACTTTTGTCAAAATTGGAACAATGATGTGAGATTGTATTATTTCCTAATAATTGTATCCTTATTCTTGTAGGGGATACATGTCTCCAGAATATGCAACACTTGGCCAACTCACTCCAAAGGCGGATGTCTATAGCTTTGGGATTTTGCTACTTGAGATTGTGAGTGGTCGGAAGAATATTGACACCACCTTAGAATCTGAAAAAGTCTACCTTGTCAAATGGGTATGTATGTTTAACTCAATCCTAATTGTTTGTATCTCAATTCTTTTTTCAGGTTTGAAATCTATCTCTTTCCCATTTTGTGATTGGTGGACTCAATCTTTGTACTTATCTATTTGATGTGCTTGCAACTTTAATTCAAATATTTATGAAAAATTTGTTTTATAGTTTTAATATTCAATCTTATTAAATATTTGAATTGATGTGAATCATTATTTTAGAAAACCTTTCTTCTAAATCACTATTGTGAAACCTATTGCAGGCATGGTCTTTGTATGAAACAAATAAGTTGACCAATTTAATTGCTCAAGACTTGGACATCACCATTTCGAAAAATGAAATGAAACAAGTGATCTTTGTGGCACTTTTATGTGTGCAAATTGATTTAACCAAACGTCCAATGATGTCACATGTGTTGGCTATTCTTCAAGGTGAAATGGAAGTTGATATTCATCTTATGGAACCTGGACTCCGGGAGACAAATCATAAATTTCAATCCATTTTACATGATGAGGCCATTCTACCACTATGTGAGCACATGTCAACTAATGATGGCAATAATTTGTTTTCGAATCATGTCCCAAACAATAATGTTGAAATTGAACTTAATGATCTACGCCCAAGATAGCTTATGTGCAATTTTGTTGAATCCAACTTACAAAAAATAATTTGCAATGAGTTCAAATATTGTTGAATGAAGGATCCATTCAATCCTTTCATTTAATACATGACTTTTTCATATAGATAATTAGTGTTAGTTGTGTTTTCATTTTTCTTTAGATGCTAATAAAAAATTTGTGTGATGTTTGAAAAGCCATCAAATGGAAACCTGCCTTGTGAATTGGTCCAAAGGTTAATTTGTAGAGATGGATATTATTTTCCAAGTGTAAAAAATATTGTGCATGAATACAATATATCAATTTGCAGACATGAAGAAAAGGGTCAAATATGTGTTGATGGCATTCAGTGTGTAGTATGTACACAACTTTTGAATTTTTATCATCAATGAAAATAAATGTCAATTCTTATAGATTAATTTTTGATTATGCAAGGTTATATGATTATTTTATATGATTATTTTTAATTCTTAAAACTTATCTAAATGATTTCCTGTTCAAAAACTTTAAAATTTTATTATTTGTTGATCATGAGATTCTTAATTTTTGCTGTTCTCAAGTTAGCCAAATCTGCATTTTGGAAATGGATTACTATTTTTAATGGCATCACAACTCACCATACCTCTAAGATCTTTCAATTCATGACCTTATGAAAATCCCATTTTTTTCTTAAGTTCCACATCACACAATAGATAACAAATATATGTTGATCTCTATGTTTCTAATTCTTCAAATGAACATGTTTTCAATATAAATAAATTTCTAATCACATCATTACATCCGCAATTTGGCCCCTAATATACTTCTTTTTTTCCTTTCTATGTCAAAAGCTTGAAATAAAATGCACCTACCCATTGAAATTCAAATTTTTTTTTGTGATAGGTGATCCAAACTTTGTAGGTTTTACCTATGATGTTACATAATTAAGCATGACTTACATTTGTGAATAAGTAGGTCTTTCATTAAATAATTAACTTAGATTTTGTTTGAACTTGCAAATTAAAACATGTTCATCATCTTCAAATTTTGATGTGCAATTGTTGTTTTAAATTTCATCCAAGATAACTAATAACCTTGTTCAATATGGCAAATTTCCTAATCTCGGATGACTATGTTCATTTTACATGGAACAATAGTTGCTAAATATCATATATTATGACCTAGTTTGGATAATAAATAGAGCATACAAGCTATGTTTTATTGTGGTGATAGAGGTTGTAAACACATTCATGTGTTTATTTTTGGAACTTTTAATTGTTTTGTTACATATCTTGTGATAAGTATTATAGACTTTTTGGTAGCATGTGGGTGATTCTACTAAAATGAATTACATTAGTATTTTCACCATCATATTAGTGCAATTGCATGAAAACTTAGAAATTTTGTTTATCATGTTCTATATTGCTAGTGGGACGTTTTCAGTAGACATATCATTAGTCTTCCGGATGAAATGCAGTGTAACTAAGTTGGACATTTTCCATTATCATATTTTGTTTTTTAAAAGAAAGAATGGGTGGATAAGGGTGTCAAATATATGCACCCTTGATTGACAATTCTAAAAAACCAAAGAACTAATCAAATAACCTTCTTTTTAAATGTTGGTTTTTCCATGAATCTACTCGGTTCTTTGATTTTTAGAATTATCAAAAAAATCAAAGCCAAAGGTTTCTTATTTCCAAAATGTTCAAAAACAAACTAAAATTAAAAGTTTTTAACAAAATCAAAGAACCACATAAGATTGATCTAGACCAATGTTGGGTGGATATAAAAAAAAACTTGAAAATCGAACAAAGTTTGAATCCAATTCTCACCTTGAATTTTGCTAAGTATCACCCTTGGTGATACTCTATTCAAAACTTGCCCCATATGTTTTCACTAAATTGAGAACTAGTCACTTGAAAATTAGCTTTTGGAAATAAAAATAAAACTTTGATATTTTATTGTGGTATTAATGAATAGCAAGGTCAAGGTATTAAGTAATAAGGTTTAATTAGATATTTAAAATTCATTGGATTAACCTCAATCATCAAAGCTTTTACCATTAAGATAATGATACATGACACACCATGAAATGTTCATTGACCATTTCAACACATGTCCATTTTTAAACACCAATTAAATGGTGACATGCGGTGCCTATGTAGGTAAGTAATTATTACACCTTACTAAGTAAATAGGTAGGCCTAAATATAATAGACAATTTTAGAATAATCTAATTTTATTTTTGGGTTTAACCATTTAAGGTCAAGTTTCTTTTTATTAACTCATTTCCAATGGCACTTGGTACTTGGTTTGTGAACATGGTTATTGCACCTACTTATATAGTATGCAAAATTGAATTGGAAACCAAAAGATATGAGATAAAAAATTCAATTGTTCACATCACCAACATTTCAAATATCATTGACTAACATTCATAATTGGATACCTTCATTAACCCAACAAAATCTACATTGTTTTTGTATATGATTGAAGAACACATCTAAACAGTACACTCCTACTTTTCAAAAGGATATGCACACATACAATTAAGTGGTTGTGATGCCCTCCAATGGTTACATACATTGTATGAGAATCACAAATGTTATGATTATGGTTTCATCTATATTTAACAACTATGCACGTTCAGATTTGGGAAATATGATTTATGTGAAACACACTAGTCTGTAAAACAAATCAAACTTTCATGTTAATTTGTCATCTCTGTTATATTTTCATTTGGAATTTAGACTCATGGAATTGCAACCCATGTGATAGGGAATTTCTTCTGGTTTTTGTACATGGCTCCAAAAAGCAAAGGCTGCCATGATGGGGCTTTGGTTGCCACCTAGTTTTTACAAATTAATTATTGCAAGCCTTTAATCCAAGGTTTTGATTTCGATGATTGTTATTTTTGCAACACTAAAAATTACCTTTAAAATCCGATTTTCAATTGCTTCAATTGTACTTTCATAATACCTTTTCAAATTCGGCACCTTAATGCCAAATAATTAGTTTAATTTTCAATTTTTCATTCGGCAGTTATAATTTAAACTTTGAAAAATTCAGCACTATGTATTAAATTTACTATAACCAAGTATTTACAAAAGAGAAATTTAGTGCTTTGTGGTTAGATGATCAATCATGTATGGTTGAAAGCCACTCCGAAAGGTTTAGGAATCAAACTTGGTTGGCTACATGAATTTTTTAAATTTTCATCATAATTAACTATTAATATCCAAAAAATTCAGCAAATTAAAAAATAATTTAATTTATGTCGAACCTAAAAAGGTACCATGGTAGTTAATTTTCAAGTTGCATGTTTGCTCAACACATGAACACAATGGAGCAAAAATGGGAAGACCCCATGTAACCAAAAAAAAGAAAGGAATAAAAATTGTCAATTTAATTCCAATTTTATTGACGACTTGCATATGACAAAATGTGATTATCTATATGATGACTTTGGTGATTTCACATTTCCAACACAATCAACATTACTATTGAATTGGCATGTCATTTGCCCCAAATAGATATAGCATACACATGATTTAACACAAGATTGTTAATAGATTATGAAACTATTGTGACATTTCAAATTTTATAGAATCCAACATGGATTCTTGCTCAAAGCTGTTGAGTAGTTCCCAACTTCAAAGCATATTAAATAACATCATAAACTTAAATAGCTATTTCTAACAACATTTGAACATCCCACCTCAAAACCAAACCATGAACATCTTGTAGCTAGATTATTTTACATTCATCAAATTGTGTCATTACTTTTGAATCAAACATTCAATCTTCATTCGCTCACATCAACAACTCATCTCCTTGTTTCCATTCTTTCACCCTACTGTAGAAAACAATGAATTTGACAATTTCACTGAACACTCAGTCTCATTCAACTATCTTCCATAAATCACCTATGAAAAAAATCCATAATCAAGCAACAACATACAATCTCCCTTAATGTCACCCAACCCTTCATGTCACATGCCTAAAAAACATTCGACTCACAAATGAATCTTTGACAAATCTTGGTGTACATTTCCATTTTTTTGTCAAAAGAATTCCATGAATACCTTCTTTTACTTACTCAGTGCAATTATATTGTTATCGTTTTCCCACCTTTGCTTGTATCACAAATTAAGAATCCAAACCATCTCCCATGAACAATGTTATTTTTTCTCTTTCCACAAATCATCACTTCCAAGTCAGTGGCCATTTTATTTTAAGCAACATAGGCTTGTGACTTAATTATATATAGGGGCACAAACTAAACAATAAATTTTGTATCTAATGAAAATCTTGAACATTGCACTTCAAAAAAACACAATGAGGAAAGTATGCATCTACTAAGTAAAAAAAAACTTTTAAAAACAAAATCAATGTTCCCTAATGCATTCTACTTTAATCCATTTTTTACAACCCATTTTATTCACCCACACCAGAGCCAAAACCTTCATAGCTTCTTGCCAACCAACTTGCTAAAAACACACAAACGACATTCCAATTCAAAGTAGCATCAACATTTGATATTCGTACCGCCATGTCCAACGTCCTCCATCAACACCTTTTCAAAATCACTTGCAAAACAAAACAAAACCTAGTGCTTGCTAGAGGACTCATCATTACACATAAAACCACCATTATGTTTTCCATCTTCCTTTCTCCACGTACATCCTTGATTGCACTTTCATTTCCTTCAAACCTTAATAACTTTTTTTAATTAATTATTTTTGACTAATTGCATGCAATAAACAACTTCATCATGCAAACATCACTTGAAATTTCATAACATTTGGATGACATGAGAAAAAGTTATGAATGTTTACTTTAAAATACATAATTCAAATAAAGACCCCAAAAACTAACTTAACATGAAAAAGGTTTAAGCAAGAAGTTAATTAGCTGAACTCAATCCTAATAAGGATTAAATATTTAAGCTTTTGCCCCTGCCTAGGGGAGGCAACTAACACCTCCCCCTGTGCATCCTACGCCAAGCTTAAGGTTTGTCTCTTTTGCCCAAGGGGCTAATCAGGGGCAAAGTTGGGAAACTTGGGACTTATGTACTTCGCCTGTGAATGTGCCCGGGATGACAGTTCTCACCGATTCAGGATTTATTTAGCCAGTGGTCTCACAATTCAACGTTCATGAGATCACCATAAATGCATCAGAAGTGTCTCAACAAGAGATGCCTATTTGATATTCCGAAAACATAAAAGAACATCCCAAGTTGCACCTTGCACCTAATTTCCCAGGTCCATAATGTGACTTCCAAGTTATATGCTTTTTGTAGTTGGTATGTATGACTTCCAAGTTCCCGCCACGCTGACAATAATAGACAAAGGCATTAGTTGGTAGCACATAAGTTTTATGGAAGGTTGTTGTGATATACATGTCCAGGGCCAGGAATTATAAATAGTGTCCTTTTCTGGCCTAGTTATTGTTGAAGAAATGAGCAAAGACAGTGATGAATCTGTTACGCAGGGAGAGCGTTGCCATCAAACAAAATGTCTTGCAACTTGCAAGTTCTCGAAAGTCAAGTCCAGCAAGTTATGTTCTGTTAGTTCTTGCTATTTTGTCTTGCAAGTTATACTCTTTTCTATAAAAGAAAAGGGAGGCTACAAGATAGGAGCATATAGGAGCTGCTGAGCTAAATTTAGGAGGGTAAAACAGGGAAGAAAGGTATTCTGCATAATTGCTCTTTACTCTGCCACAATGTTAGGAAGTCTGTATATGGACATTGTATTATTGTAGAAAACTCAAGCACATATACAGGTGTTGGAATAGGCTTGTGACTAACTCTGAAACTAGCTTAGATGACAAATGAGCTTGTTAGAACAGGTGCCTTGGATTGATTGAGGAGTTCCCTGTTGTAAACTGGCCATTATGTTGTAATAGTCTCATTGCTTGTGCCTATGTGTGAAGAAAAAAAATGTGACAGATGAATTGAGATCCTTTGAATTGGTGCCTTGAATTGTTTTTCGATGTTATCAGCTTTTTGACCTAGTACTTAACCCTTAATTGACATTTGACCAAAAGTGTCCCCATACAAAAGTTGCCCACGTCTTCACAAATGTACCCAGAAGTCATCAATTCTTTGATTAAAAAAAACAGAAGGATTTGGTTCAGAAATGAAATCCCCACAGTTCAATTTTTATTTTTTTAGTTTTTGGAGGATTGCACCAAGATACCATGCTTTGTTGACAGTAAAAAATATAAGACAAATAGAAAGCATCTATATGAGAATGTGAAAAACCGAGTTAAGATGAGGAAAAATGGATGGTCGAAATTGATCTCCAGTGTAACTCTACACAAAATCATACAAAATTCATCTATTTTTGGGCAGAAAAAAATCACCAGTGTTTCAGGCTGTTCTCAGCCTTGTCATGTTTTGAGCACCTAGTATGAGCTGACCCCACACACGTGTTCTTCAGTTTTGTAACATGGGCAAAGAGAAAAAATTGGAAGTGGAAATGTTGGACTCTGCCCAAGCTTGAAAAACCTTGCCAGTTGGCTCAAGAAATTCCAATGAGACATCTTAAGTGTGAAAAAGATATTCTGACATGTCCCCTATATCACAGGGGTATCAGTTTTTAGCCTCCTCCATTGTAGGTAGGAGAAACATTGAGGTGGTGGACCATATTGGGTTAAATGTTGGATGTCTTTTGCATGCGGCCTATGCAAAAAGACATGCCCTGCAGGGGGCTTTAAACACCAGGTTAGACCTTTTAACAATGCTTCTCTGATTTTACTACTTAGGATCCACATACATTAACATATTTTCAGCCTTGCAACCTGTTGCCCACATCAAGAGAGAGTCATGTTGTTTGTCCAGTTAAAAATGTCTCTGCAGTGCTAATATAGATCAACACCCTCTGTATATTGGTCATTTGAATTTTTTTCTTAGTTATCTGGAGGGAACTAACAGTAAAATGTGTAACAGGGTTTGATAGGTTTGGGAGAGTTCTACAGGACCAATGAAAATGTTAGAAAGAAATCATTATTTTCAATGTTTAGCAGAATAGGATTGTGTGGAGGCCTGAAGGTGTTTTTTCAGACTCAGGATTGCTGGATTTGGTAGTTTGGATTTATTTTCTTAGTTATGCTGAGTGAATTAACAATTCAATGTGTAATAGCTATTTACAGACATGATTCTAGCATATTACATGTGCACTTTGATTTTTTTTTATAGCAGTGATTGCTGTGTGGCCAGTTTTCCTCTATGGTAAAGTATTATTGAAGTTTTTGGCAGGCCATTTGCTGAAGGTGGAACCATTGGCAATCAATGAAGTGATACTGAAGAGGTGGCCAATTCACTAAGGGTTGAAGGGCAGGGATTTTTTTCTGGGTGAATTTTTGTCAAATGCTGGATTTATTTTTCAAATTTGTGACATTTTAATGTTTTGTGAGCTTTTTAGTTGCTAAATTTCCAAAAAAAAGTATATTTCAGAGAAATTACTAGATTCTATCCAAAGTTTCAACAAGTAGCCAAAAATATAGAAGAATTACAGATTTGTTTTTAAAATTTCATATTTTCTTAAAGTGAAATCTAGCTAAATCATCATATAGATGATTGCCATCTCAGCTCCATAGAAAAATTGAAGAAAACAAAAAGAAAAAAAAAACCCTTTGGTGAAGGCTGGAACTAGTTCACATGGGTTAGTAATCACTGGGTGTTGTCCACTTCTTTATTTTGAAACAAAACCTTCAGTTTCAGTTTTGTTTTTTTTGGGGGGTTTGATAGTATTGAAAATGGTTTTTTGGGTTTCATGGAACTATCTAGTTCTTGAGATGTCCAAATGTATCTGGAGCACAGTCCAGTTTAACCCCCTAAATGTCACCTGGATTCTCAAATCCCAGAGGAAAGTGGACAAAAATTATCTGCCCTGACATTTGGAGGTTAAGATCAGGCCAGGTTCTATCTTCATAAAGCACAATTAAAACTACAAATTATTTGCACAATTTGTTCTGTTCAACTAGTGCACTGAGCCAAAAGCAAACATTTAATGTTATTAATCATGTGTAACAAATTAAAATAAAAAACTTGCTTAAGATAAAACTTTCTTTTGACATTTGAAAAAAAAAACCTACGCCTTAGTAGCTAAAGAACCTGGATTTCAAAGAGAGTAGCCCAGTCCAAATACTGGTCCCAATTTTACCAAAAGGCTGGTTCCATGGCCCAAAAAACTTGTGAACCTCTCTCTATTTGGAGTACCCTAACACCTGACTTGGACTTGGCCCATCACAACTTTACCATTGCTATGCACATTGGGATTGCACTCTTTAAAGATGTAGCTGTTCCTGCTCTGCAAGACATGACAATATTGGAGAATGTAGTTTGGAGTTTGGACAGCCTCCCTCACCCATTGGATTCCAGATGTCATGTTTAGGCTAATAGGTACCCAGTTTTTTACACAAAGTACTGAACTGTGTTCTGTAAGCATTTTGTGCAATTTACTTTTTTGGCAATTTTTCTCATCTTTTAAGGTTTAAAAATCATTGTTGGTTGATTATTGAACAAATGATCAGTTATCAACAAAGGTCCAAGGGTAGGTTATTCATAACCAATGCTTAAGGTCTCAAATTGATTAAGAATTGGGTAAAGACCTTACCTGTCTTCTATATACATATTTATATCTATATAGGAGATCTGGTAAGACCCTTATGGTTTGGATGTTCCTCTGATTAAAAACAAAAATTAGACCTGTTCTCTTCTGTTTTTGTTCCCAAGAATTTTTTTAATCTGTTAATATTAAAGTATTTGAGTTATCACTTTTCATTTGGTCACACTTCTCCAATTTTAGTTAATTTTAAAGGCCACTTTAGGCTTGAATTTGATTAGTGTCATTTGACAATTGCAAGAAATACATCGAAAATGAAGATTTTGATTTGGGGGGTCAAGGTTTAAGGTAAAAACCAACTGGCTATTGTGTTAGGTATCAGGTCTGGTATTTCAAAACTAACCCTTGTGAATAACAGGTTGGTATTATAAAAATGATAACCAAAGAATTTGATAATTAGCGATATTTCTTAAGCAATCAAATTGATGATAGGAAAATCTCAAAATTATTCAAAATCCAATTATTTGATACCTGAATTTGGAGAAAATAATTTCACAAAGAACTATGCCCCCTCAATTATGAAAACAAAGGAAGAACAGCAAACACTCACATAAAACCTCATGCTATTGGCTAATTATTGGAAAGTTGCACACTTCCCATGGAAAGTTTCACTATGAATGAAAATCCAGGGAGCTTCTTCCTGGGAGGCATCTGGGGCACCTACCCAAAAAGTTGCACAATTCCTTGAGGAAGCTCCATAAGGTTTACTGGGAAGCTCCTAGGATTTTCATGCTGGGGATGCATACGAGTTGCTCCCTGGGGAGATTGCACAATGGATGAAAATCTAGAGAGTTACCCAGAAGGAATCTGTGAAATTGGACAACTTGCACAGTGGATGAAAATTGGGAGCTACCCCAAAAGTGGTATGCAAGGAACTTGCAAAATGGATGAAAACATGGATGAAAATGGATGAAACCTCATTGTTTAAGTACACTAGATTCACCTTTGCCGATCCATCCATTATGCAACCTTTTGATCATTTCAAAATTTTTTTATACAAGTTTAAACTTTGCATTTCAAGAAGATGGCTTTTGAAAAAAAAAAGTACAAACTAATAAAATGAGAATCTCCATCTTGACGCTAGGGGAAATCTTTGTGTGTCAATGTCTTCTGAATTGAGCCAATGCAATATTCATTCCTTCTCTTCTGTGGCCAACCTTTTACCCTTACCACCAATGCATATTTAATTCATTGCTTCTCTTTTGTGGCCAACCTTTTACCATTACCATGGGAGGGGCCAAGCTATAGAACCCAGCCCAACCACTTGGCTGCCGAGTTCCAACTACATACTAGAGATCCTAGAAACCGGATCTGCAATGTGTATTTTGCAGCTAATTGGCTTTAGTACATCCAATTCCAATTTTTACATATATTAATGCATTGCATGTCAGTGAAGAACTGGTAGAATTTTTCTCTTTCCAAAACTCAGTTGCTGAAACTTGAGACCAACCCTCCATTCATCACTTTCCATCCTTATAGATTACACAATATTCTAACTGCCTGGCCAGGAGGCTTGATGAGTTTCTTGTGTCTTTTCAAAAAGATCTTACATATTCTTCATTGTCGGTATGCCACTCCCACTAGTTTCAAGGACTACCATAATGAGCCAAATCACTCAGGTCTGGCCTCCTGTTGACTTGTGGTTGCCTCATTACGGTTAGCCCTCACTCAGTGGCTTATCCTACAGTTACAAAGTAGGGGTTTGGAGGCAGTTCCAATTGCAAGCCCTCTATTATGTAGTGAATGATGTGACCCAGCACCCATCAGTGCATGTGCTTAATCTTGTAATTCAGAAAGATTGGCCATTCAAAAAGACAGCAGAGATTAATAGGGTAATTTATGAATGGTAAAAAAGACTTTCCAAGTGCCCTTGCACTTATGACAGCATAATTGCTTTGTAACGGAGCCATAATTCTCTGCAACAAATTACTAGCAGCCAGAAAAGAGCCAGATTGCTATATTCGTTACAGTAAATAGTCAGAAATATAGAAGGAAGATTAAAAATTTGTGCTTCATATCCAATTTATAGCCAGATTTGGCTGAATCCTCTTCTTACCCACAATCATCACTTTTCTTCATATGGATGACAGCCATTGAGTCTGCATAAAACAAAGTGCACAAGTAATGTGCAACAACCCTGTCTGTAAATAATTATTACTCACATATTACTCACATAATCGTTAGTTCAGTCCAGATAAGTGAACCAACAAGTTCAGATTACCAAATTCAGCAATGCCATTGAGATGGAAAAACAAAAATCAGGCCTACACCAATCTTATTTTGCTGAACATTCAAAATAGTGAATTTGTTCTATCTATTGCATTGGTCCTCTATAATCCTCACCAACATACCAAACCCTCTTATACATTTAAATACTGTTCCACTCAAAATAACTAAAAACCAACTCAGACCACCAAATCCAGCAATTTAATCGGCCATAACATTTTTTCTTCGCACCTACACAACAGCCTATTCAGCAAGCTCTATATATTTGTGCACTAAAATGGTATAAGCCTAAACAAACAGGGTCAAAACTACCCCCAAAAATTCAACGTTCGCCAATCTGAAGTTTGGAGGCGTTGGGTAAATATCCTTTTTGGGCTCCTGCGATTAATAGCATTTTCCGTCCGAGTACGGTCGGCAATGAAGGCACTGCCCATTCCGCTGTCATTCGCGTGCCAAACTATGTGCCACCATGGAGAGGAAATCCTGGCTGCTTGCAGCAGTTGGGCTTGCTGAGGTGTGGGACTTCATCTTTGTCTGAAGGACACCAGCTACGCTTTCAAGTCTAAGTCCTTGCGCAGCAAACGCGTTTCTCAAGGAAGTTTTACTTTGCTGTGTGAAGTGGAGTGGCGAGGTCCAGATCATCATCTGTTATATTAAGTCTTCTGCATCCATGGACAAACGAATGGGAGTCTGGAAGCTGGCAGTATTGTCTTTGACTGTGCCGGAGTGCAATCTCTCGAGCTTTCCAACTGTGTCGGCCGAACTTCAGGTTAATCATATACATTGTCACTGGTTTGTGTACGTCTTTTCTGGTATGTAACAATCTTGCCGCACTTTAGAAACGTAGCATACTTATGTTTCTTGGAAAATGAAATGGAAACCTGAAGCTAGTATAAGAGACATGACATGCTATTGGAAGAGAAGTTTGAACAACCGTTCCTGAGAACTTGGACTTCCTTGTAAACATGTGCAGCAACGTCATCTGTTAGTATGTCACCAACGTCTTTATAATTCCGACCGCTTGAGTTCTCAGCACGCGTGTGGACTTACTTAATCTCAAGTTATAGTTCTACAAGTGATGTTGACTTCCTTTTTCTCCACCTTTTGCCAGGATCGATTTCTGTCGACTGCGGTTCAGACGCCAACTATGTAGATAGTGTCAGAAATATCTCATGGGTCCCTGATGATGCGTATATAATAAATGGTGTAAACGGAGACGTCCCAAGTGCCCAGACTTATTATCCAAACTTCTCGGAATTCAAAGTCGTTCGATACTTTCCTAATTCTCTGGCCAAAAACTGTTACAGATTTGCAGCGATGCCAAACACGACGTACGTGATCAGAGGGATTTTCTTCTATGGTTCTTATGACAACGCTACCAAGCTCCCCAGCTTTCAGATGGCTATAGACGGGACTGTAGTCACCAACGTTACCTTTGATGACCCTACCATATTTGTGTATCACGAGATTACTTTTATGACACAGCTGAATAACGTGACCTTTCTATGCCTATTACGGGACTCCTCTAATTCAGTTCCCTTCATTTCCGCCATATCTTTTTGGTCTCTGCCGGATGGTTTCTGGAACGTTAATGGTGCTGCCATCCTCGGTGAAGGAGTATAGTTGAAGACAAAATACAGGCTGAACTTTGGTGGAAACGAACTCGTCAGGTATGTAGCCCAAATTATCCTCATTACCATTCAATGATTTCTCCAAGCGTCTTCAAACAATTACTGACAAAAAAACAGAAAAGCCTCAATGGTCAGAAAATAGGGTTTTGATCAATCTGTTAACCTGAATCATCTGACCCGATAGGTTGTCACTAGTCTGAACATGCAATAATCTTCTTTTATCTCTGATGGATCACAGTCCCATATTTGGCACTAAATTACTTTGAGAATCATTCGCTTGAGGAAATGCTGCATTTTGGCCACAAGGAGTATTTGATTTCTTATAATTCTGTCTTTATAGCATTTCCAGTTTATATTGCAGACATCCCGATGATGCTTTTGATCGCTACTGGTTTCCCACTGCAGCCAACTCAACGTTTCTACAGAGTACCATTTCACCTGTGCAATGTTTAATGGCAAGCTCCCCCATGGACGTTGTGGTATGATTGGGCAAACCCCCTGAAGCAGTGATGGATACCACCCTGACAAGCTCTCCTAACATGACAATCTCCTTCCCAGATACCTACAGCTATCAATATGTTCTGTCATTCTACCTTGCTGAATTGGATCCAACAGCAAATGCTACTTCATGGCAATTTTACTTCTTTCTGCCTGCTGACGCAAATATCCATCTGTTGAATCCATTCTCAATGTTCTTGGGTCATTATTCGCTCTGTTTGTACTATACATCGACCCCTGGATAAGGTATTCATATGTCTGAAGATAAAACCAATTCAAGTACTATGGGTCCATTGGCAAATGCCTTGGAGCTTTTTGAAATTAGCACCAACCACATTGCTGGATTGACAAACAATCAGGATGGTGAGTTGTTCATCTGACTGTAAATACTTGCTTTCCTGTTGCTTCTAGATCCTAGGATTCATTTTGTTGTAGCAAGTGACCTTACTTGTGAGCTGTTAGGGTCTGTTAGGCTGTTGTGATCACAGATTCTGCTTGAGAATAATTTGAGAAGCCTAAAAATATGTAACTTGGAGAATTAAGAATAATTTGATGGAAAACTTAACAATCCATCAAATTATTCTTAATTCTGCGAGTTACATATTTTTAGGCTTCTATTTCAAGTACACCCATTTTCTTCATTTCAAAATGTTTTGAAAAAACTATTGTACCCCATAGTTCATAAGCTTGAATGTTGGAAGACTTGAGATTCTCTGCAGGAGACGCCCAATCCTTGGATGAATTATTTTCATGTTTTTGCATAGCTTGTCAAACCTGGAACTTACTCACATAGTGATTCAGTCAATTTTCAGCCTTTGAGGAATGTAGATTCACATTTCACCACACTGATGCCTTATGTTGTTTCAATGTAATTTCCCTCTCATAAGAGGCAAATTCTTGACATACAATTATGTCTGCATACTTGGTGTGTCCCTAGAATCTTCTCTACTGTGTCATTAACAGCTAGTGAAGTGTTTTTTTCATTAGAAACCTGCTGGAGTGTATGCTTGACTTACATATAAGTGGTGATAGATTTCTCAAAATCGTGATGGCTGACTGCAACTAGGGTGGTGTGTGAAGCTCTTGCCATCGAAGAGATCAAGTCACAAATGAACCTTACGGAGTGGACTGGGGATCCCTGCCTTCCGGTTCCTCACAGTTGGGTCACATGCAGCGCACTTGGCAATCCATCTCCTTCAATTTAAGCAGTGTAAGTATTTTCTGTCAAGCTTTACGATAATTCAAATTCATGGGCAGGTGTACAAGTTAGAAAGTACAGGCCATTTTATGTAAGGTTCCTGACCTGTGTTTTTTCTTTCTGGGTATTTTGTCAACTACTTCTTAGACCTCAGGATCCCTTATGTGCTGGTTGCATGCAGTTGAAATAGCAGTTGACCTTAAGAATCTTAGGTTAAAGGGTGAAATCTCTCCAAAGTGACAATTACATGGTTGTCAAGCCCAACCCTGACAAGTTTTTTTCTGATTTCATCCTAGGTGTTGTTTTTCATGCGCATTCTCTGTCCGTTGACTGCAATTTCCCTCCTGCAGTGTTTCTGATAGAGACATCATATTGCATACCGCTTCTTTAGATAGGGGCCAAATTTCCCTGGGTAGAAGAAACCATCAGCCTCAAGGGGGTGGGCCATGTCTCTGTTTTCCCTTGTTGGGGACCCACCTGCCTTACAATCTCAATTCTGATTTGTTACTTGTCCTTGGAATTGTCACAGACAGATGCTGAGGAAGAGTTCAAAGAGGATAATGAATGCATGATACACCATGTAAAGGCACACAAACCTTCCTTTTTTTCCAAATTTCTGAAAGCTCATCATCACATAGAGGGCCTTGCAAGTCATTTGCTAAACACACGAAGATCCACAGACAAGGTTGCTGTTGGCCACCTACCGTCACTAATGCACAGTGATGTGGAAATTGATCTTACCAAATATCTTGCAGGTGGATCATCTGGAACAGTGTTCAAATGCACATTCCTTGGTGCACCGGCTGCTGCTAAGGTTTTCAATGGCACTGACACACAATTGGTCAAGGCAGTGGAAGCAGAAGCAAAAATATTTGCAAGTTTGCAACACCCAAATGTGGTTCGGTTCATAGGGTATGCAATCAAGGGTACTCAACATATTCTTGTTTCTGAACTCATGAACATGGACTTGTTCGAGTACTTGAAGGAACAAGGAGTGAGTAGAGGATCCCTGCTTTCACTCCTTGTAGCCATTGATATAATGCTACAAATAGCAACAGCCATGGATTACCTACATCAGAAAAAGGTGATGCACCGTGATCTGAAGTCAAAGAATGTCTCATGGACATCATCAGCAACAAAAATCTTGCCCTAGGTTGCTCATCCTTGCATTTTAAGGTCACAGACTTTGGCCTTTCAAAGTTGCAGGACAGGTCTAGCACACTGCGTGTGGGTTCAACTCCATGGATGGCTCCTGAGGTGTTTGGGGTGGACAACATGGCATACACAAACTCAGCTGATGTGTATAGTTTTGCAATGGTTTTCTTTGAGGTCCTCACTGGGGAGATACCATTTGCTGACGTACAGTGGACTGACATCAATCAAAACATTAAAATAGGTGTGAGGCCTATTTTACCTTCCAAGGCTGGTTTCCCATCATACTTGTCAGCATTCATAGACAGGTGTTGGGCCACAAGGGCTGAAGACCATCCCAAATTTCCTGAAATCTGCCAAATGTTGGTGCATTGCAAGGGTGCACTTTTGATGCATGTGCATCCATCGCCTTTAATATACATCAATGAGCATGATGCCCGCAAGTTATCATGTGCCCTGGGTTTACAGAAGTGTCTCCAGGAGAGTTTGAAGGAGAATCTTCTGATACAAGTGTACAGTCTCATAGTCCTGGATGCATTCCACAAGCAAAACTTGGATGTTGTGGAGCAGTACAGAGGATGTGCAGATTGGATCAAACTGCAGTTGAAAGTGGGAAAGCATATTGGCAACTGGATTGATCAGCAGGCTGACTTTGAACAGGCATTTGAATTGTTCAGTAGTGCAGCAGAACATGATAACCCAGAGGCACTGTTCAGACTTGGACTGTGTTTTGAGCTTGGACTGGGTACAGAGGAAAATCATGAGGAGGCAGTCCAATGTTATCAGGCAGCCATTAAATTGGAAGATGCTACTTGTGCATATGTGGGGCTTGGATGTTGTTATGCTCTTGGGCACGGTGTTCCTCAGAATGATAAGGAAGCAAATGAGATGTTCCAGTTTGCTTTAGAAAAACAAAACAAGCTTGAAAATCTTTTGCCGTGCATATCAGAAATGTTGCACTGCCTTTCACAGATTCCAATTGTTCGTTGGGCAGAGGAGGGGTACGTTGGTGCTAGATTCAATTTGAAAATCAAATTGGAACATCATGCGAAGGATCCTTGGGGGACCCCTCTCCTGGAATCCATACAGTACATGTTGGAGCATTTCTCAAGTACTCCAGACACTATTCCAGAGGACGAGGAGGGATACAAGAGAGCTGTGTATAGGTTACAACTCATTGGAGAGTATTCTGGTGGGAGACTACTTCTTGATGGCCCACGAAGTGAACATTCCAATGCCAGAAGGCCAAGCCCAACAGGGTTGATCTTCTTGGTTAATTTTGTGGTGAGCTGTTTTGCCATATCGGTTGCCAATTATGCACCAATAGCATTCCTTTGCACTGCCATGGTTATTGGTTCTATTGTTTTGGCTCTCATCAAATATAGAGATTGGATGAAGCTTCCAATAATAAGAACGGAAGAAGTAGAAATAGAATATGATGTCA
>Ga0116227_10007216_pt1 | contig 21852 bp, 16 predicted proteins | sample S1TSphgellanicum_FD_89693 | JGI IMG/M metagenome (GOLD analysis project Ga0116227, IMG submission 89693) | Host-associated microbial communities from peat moss isolated from Minnesota, USA - S1T2_Fb - Sphagnum magellanicum MG | ecosystem: Host-associated > Plants > Peat moss > Unclassified...
AATGGGGTTGGGTTTGTTGTTGTTGTTTGTTTTTTTCTTCCCCTCTTTCCCATTTTTGTTTCTCTCATTTGGATCAAAGGTGTCTGTCTCTGCCTGCCTACATCTCCTCATCCCTTTCTTCGCTAGCCGCAGCGATGCAACAGGAGCGGTATACCTATATACATACATAGCTAGTTACTCCCATTTGCGATTCAGGGAGCAAAGCCTCACTCTTTTTGCTTTTGGGTCGAATCTCTCACTCTCGCTCTGAATTCAAGGGTTTAGAGAAAAATCTCAGCTGGTGAGGAAGAGGACGTTCAGAGAATCGATTTTTTTCTATGTTGTTTTTGACTTGTACTCTCTGTCACAATGCAGCAGACTAGCACAATATGACAGCTGCTTTAAAAGGTCGTTCTTAGTTTCTGAGTCTTCAGATGGGATCTGTATTTTAGGTTTAGATAGCTGATTTCTGTTTTATTCTGACCTGGGCTGTCATTGGTGGTTTCATCTACTGTCTTTGTCGATAAAGGTATAATCAATTCTGCACATCCTTGTGTTGACTTTGTGTGGAAGAAGGTCCCAAGTTGCTGTTTTTTGTTCTGACCAGTAGCATTGCTTTTGTGCTTGTATATGGGTCAGTATCAACATGTCGAGGGTCACTTGGTGGGACTGCTCCAGATTGTGGTGGCAGCTAATGTTGATCTTTCTATTCGTCAAGTTGCTAGTATCTACCTCAAAAATGTGAGTGCAAGAGACTGGATGCCTCGGGAACCTGGTAAGGAATTTTTATCTTGGGTGCCCTTCTTTTGCCTGTGGTTTTGGAGGTTTTATGTTTTATGCTGGAATTTGGCAAGAGTACCAGAACCTCAACAAACCTAGTTGCTTTGGGGGCACTTTTTTCCTGAATGGATGAGTTTCACTCTCAATCTCTTATGTCCCAATGAGCCTTTTGTCATTGGACCTGCATGTGTGCACTCAATGAATCTGGTTGATGGTTATGCTGGTACCAGGTGATCGACGTAAAATTTCAGAAAGTGATAAGACAACTGTCCGTGAGAATCTTCTGGAGGCTATCATCCAAGCTCCTCCAATCATCAGGTGTATACTTGTTTCAAGCACATCATCCCTTGCTTTCTGGAGTCTCCCATCATTTGTCGGTAGTACCATTTTGTGGGCATACTCTTGCTGCTCCTGATTAAAATTCTAGGCCAGAAAATGTCAAAAGAATGGCAACTAGCCAATTGAACCCCTGTGGTGTTACTAGTAAACAGTTACAATATTTACATAATATCCATTAGGGAGGCAGGTATTTGACTTCTCCACATTTTAGTTAGTAGTGAATGGTCTATGTCCATGGTATGTTGCTAGTAGATAAAGGAATGGATGTCTCGCTCGCTGTTGTGGCTTGTGGGGTATCTGTTACTTATTGAAGGTGTCATCTTGACTTTTAAACTCATTTCAGGGTTCAGCTTGGTGAATGCTTGAAGACAGTCATTCATGCTGACTACCCCGAGCATTGGCCAGGCCTTCTACCAGCCATAGATGGCAATTTAAAGGCACAGGATCAGCAGCGTATTTTTGGTGCACTCCATGCATTGCGCATCCTCACCCGCAAATATGAGTGAGTATCATCCTTTTGAAGTGCAAGCAAAGAACCAGTATTTTGCATCTCAGGACATGGAATGACTTGAGCTAGAAGTATTTCCATTTGGTGACTGTTTCACAATTTGAAAGGGCTTTGGAATGTTTGATATCTGGGTATAGAGTCTATGTACTATCTCTGTGTACTTTCGAAGATTTGAACCTTCAGCAATATATGGGTTTTGCAGTTCAGAAAGTGGAGTTTCTTTGACAGTTGTGATGTCTGCCATCCCTACTCTCTAGTAGTATGACAGTGGCATGGTGCAAGGGAAACTTATTCAGCACTTATTGTATCTCATATTGCAGACATCTGAGAGCCATCTGGAGAATGAGTAAAGTGGTAATAGTAAGGGTATTGATTAGAAAGCCAACTGATAGTGGCGTTTGGATGTCAGATTCAAGGATGAAGAAGAGAGGATGCCTGTGTATCTTATCATCAATACCACATTCCCTGTATTGCTGGAGATTTTGAAGTATCTGCTTTTGTTGCCCAACCCTGCCATTGAGATCTCAGATCTTATCAAGCTCATCTTGAAGATTTTCTGGTCCTCTGCTTATGTATGTTACTTCTGGAACCCTACTGTGTATTGACTGTGTATGGACAATCGATTTCAGACTAGGCAACTGCCAATGGCAATCTGACATTAGCAAGCTAGGTTGCAAGTAGGGCTTTGACATGACTGTAAACTGGGCAGCTAACTAGAGTGATGCAAATTGGTCTCTCCAACTGAAGCTTTTGAAAAGCAATGAAGCATGGCATTGCTTATTTGCATCATCAATACAAATCCTCTGCATCTCATAATTTTCTAAGAATGGTCTTTTGACTTCAGAGGATTCATATGAGACACTTGCACTGTCATTCCTTCCTATTTAGAAACTCAGTTCAACCTTTTGAGGAACCATGTCTCAAAAGGTCTTCTGGCTTCCAGTTTTAAAAATCAGTTTAGACCAAAGCCTGGTTCTAGCAGTGAGAAAGTGTAGTTGTGACATTGGGTTTGTGTAGATTTTTGGAAACTCTGGCTGCTTCAGACCTAATCTAGTGAACTGCAGATGAAGCTACTAGTATAAGCAGTTGTATGTCAAGCTAAGACATGTGACCATGCTAGAATTGTAGTCTTATTATAATGCTCTGGTTGTTGGTTTTTTAATTAAAGCTCGAGGTCCCCAAGCTGCTGCATGATGCCCCTACATTCACAGCATGGATGGCATGCTTTCATAATCTGCTCGAGAGACCTGTTCCAACTGTTGGACAGCCAACAGATCCTGAGCTGCGGAAGGCCTGGGGATGGTGGAAAGTGAAGAAGTGGACTTTACATATACTGAATCGGTTATATAATAGGTGGGCCTAAATGCAGAACAAGCTAGATACTTTTTATGTTAGTTTTAACTGGTAGATCCTATTGTCTATGTTGAGTTGATGAAGCTTCAGATTTCATTGTATTCAGTTTTATTTGGTTTTGTGAAAGAATGCAATGTATGCTGATGTATGTGGCAGGAGTGATGGTATTAGTCAAATGGAATGTTGACCATAATACCTGTCCAGACTTAGTGGCTAGAAGTGTTGAGTCTATAAGATTTGTTTCCAGTGAGTAATCTGGCCCCTGGACATTCATTTGGAATCTCCATGCAGACCTTCAGGTCATTGAACACTGTCTGCAAATGCTTTTGGAATGGTCTATTGAAAAAATCCTGCTCAGTTCCCATCTGATTGGTTAGTTTTGATAATTCAGGTTTGGTGACCCAAAGATGTCAAAACCAGAGAATAAGGCATTTGCACAAATGTTTCAAAAGCAATTTTCAGGGAAGTTTTTGGAGTTGTATATGTCTCTTTTAAGTGTGGTGCGGGAAGATGGCTACTTGCCAGACAGGGTGATCAACTTGGCCTTACAGTATCTAAACACAAGGTAACAAACAGACCCAGCTTGTGTCCACCCTAAGTTCAGTGAAGTTCAGTCTATTATTTATAATAGCTTGTATGTATGAGCTTATAGAATTCAGTGCTCTTTTCTCTGCAATTTGAGGGTGAGAGATGTCCACATTGTGGTCAATGTCCACAACAGTTCTATAATCTCTTGCATGAAATCCGGAGTTCTGTGTTACTTTGGGATACCTTTTCTACGAATTACTACTACCCTCCAATTCTACGTAGGATGCTTGACAGGCCCATGTGAGTACACGCAATGAAATATGGATTTCAACATTTGAACTTGCTTGTGCAGTGTGTCAAAATCAGTCACTTATCAACTATTGAAGCCACGGCTGGATGTGGTGCTCTTTGAGATCATCTTTCCTCTTATGTGTTTTAATGATACGGATGACCGGCTCTGGCGTGAGGATCCACATGAATATGTCAGGAAAGGATATGGTATGTGTACTTATGCAAGCCTGCCTGGTAGTCTTTTTCTTGTCCACTGCAGTGTCCATGTTTTGGTTGCCTATCTTTTTCCTGATGGGATTGGTTCCCAGTAACAACTCTGGTTTTAAAGTTCAGCTATTGAATATTTATTGTCAGGTTTTTGTGAGGATTATCATTTTGGACTTCAAAATAATTAATGCTTCAGAAGTAATTTTTTTCTCTGTTTTCTGCAGACATTATTGAAGATATGTATAGCCCTCGCACAGCAGCAATCAATTTCATTTCTGAGCTTGTCAGGAAGCGGGGAAAAGAGAATCTACACAATTTTTTGACCTTCATTGTTGCAGTTTTTAGAAGGTATGCTCACTTTGTTAATTGCCCTCATTTGATGAATTAGCAGGATTGCCATCACAGTTGATTTGCCAATAATTCAATGCAACAGTCTGTATCTTGTGTTGACACACCTATAGTGTACACTGTGAAAAGGATTTTTGAGCAGCAGGAAGTTTCAGGACAAACATGTATTGGGAAACTTGTTGATCTGCAAGCGAAAACCTGCTGTGCTGTTAAGAAGTGGTTGAATGCAGTGGGCTGTTCCATTTCCAAGTCACCCTTATCATTAGGTCACAAACATGTTCTTGGGCAGTCCAGTCTGGAGGCAAATCCTGCGACTTGCCTTATAACTCTTAGTAACTTTTCAGGGGTTTTGGAGATGAATCACAGGTATGATGAGGCACCAGTGGATCAAAAGCCGTACAAACAAAAGGATGGAGCATTGTTGGCTGTTGGGGCATTGAGTGACAAATTGAAGCAGACTGAACCATACAAGTCTCAGCTGGAACATATGCTTGTCCAGCATGTTTACCCTGAGTTCAGCAGCCATGTTGGTCACCTCAGAGCAAAGGTACCATCTCAAGTGTCAAAAGTTATGGCCTTATGATTGTTTTCTGTTACTGATATGTTTTTGATGACACCACGGACTGATGTACATCTTCCTCAAAGGCTTGCAAGCATCATAGATTTATATTCTTAACATTTTGGGATGGAGATGACCTCACCAGTCAAACTACATACTTCCTTCTCAATTGCTTACATACCCTCCAAAGTGTTAATTGTTCTGTTGCTCAGTTAATGTATTTGCAAACTGTGTGTTGTTGCAACCCTTATGCCACATCTTGATGAAGACATAGCACGTTTTGAATATGTGGAGACACAGGTCTGTCTCACATTGCAGCATATCCATATTCCTTGAATGGCCTCAGGAACCATGTGCAATCACTGACAATGTAGGCACTGGATTGCAGGCAGCATGGGTGGCAGGGCAGTATGCAGACATCACATTTACAGACCAGCGAAACTTCACCTCTGCATTGCATCGGGTTGTGGCAGCTCTCACAGACCCGGAACTTCCTGTCCGCGTAGATTCTGTGGTTGCTCTTCGTGCCTTTGTGGAAGCCTGTAAAGGTGGTAGTTTCATTCCTCTCCCTCTGTTATCCATGCCTTATGACAACTCTCAGATCTCTTATGGTGTAGAATTAGTCTGGATTTGGCAACTGAGATGTCAAGTTGCTGGTTGAAACTCTGAACTGGCTCTAGAGTGATATGCAGGAAGTTTAGCATGAATTGTAGATAATAATTTGATGTCCCTCTCATTTTGGGGTTTTGTTTATGTGACTTTGATGATGTTAACAGATCTCAGTGAGATTCGACCAATTTTACCCCAACTCTTAGATGGTAAGTTGTCAATTGCTAAGGTGGTGGAGGCTTCTGTTATTGCATTTGCAGTTAGCAAGCCACTACACAAGGGCAGTTGTATGTTGATGTTCTGTTTTGTGGTTAGGTGAAGACAAGCTTGATTTTTCTTTTGTATTTTCAGGATGCTCCCTGGCCTGAATTTTGCAGTAATTGAAAACTGTACCTTCCGAAATGTGGAAGGCTCAGTACAGCCTGTCTGACAGGCTGTATTGGGCCTTCCACATTTTGGAAGGTACAGTTTTCAAACTCAGTACTTTATATTTTGCATATTACATCATTTTTCCCATTTTATCACTTTTTGTCTTTATTTATATAAGGAAGTGGAAATAAAAATCATGCTGGTCTTTTTAGACCCTTGCAGGTTTTCAACCCGTTCCCTTGGCCTACCAGCCTCGGGCCAGGATCTCAAATGCGGAAGGGTCTATTTTCAGACCCTTCTCCTATACATGCTGCCTTGCTGAGACTTGATTCTGTTGCCCTATTTGTGATATTGGCCAACAGAATTTTTCAAGTTGATGAATGAAGTTGAGAATGAAGACCTTGTCTTTACATTGGAGACAATCGTTGACAAGTTTGGGGAGGAGATGGCACCTTATGCACTGGGTCTGTGCCAGAATTTGGTACTACTCCCTTTTTTCTGAATTCAGCAACATGATTGAGCTTCAAGAATTGATATGTTTTGTTGATTAGGGGGTCACTTCACTTGCCTTTAGGAGCAGGGATCAGGCCCTATCATTTTCAGAGCTTTTTCATATAACAACCTAGCATGCTGGTGGTTTGATGCAGGCTGCTGCATTTTGGAAATGCCTACAATCCTCAGAAACTGATGAAGATGACGACGATTCAGGGGCTTTGGCTGCAGTGGGTTGCTTGCGGGCAATTGGGACCATTTTGGAATCAGTCAGCCGTTTGCCTAATCTTTTTCCTCAGATGGAGCCTACACTACTTCCCATAATGCAACGGATGCTGACTACAGATGGCCAAGGTTCGGTTCCTGAATAACTTTTGGCTTCATATTAGATCTCTACTTATATCTGTGGGAATACTTCATGGTCTTGTGGTCAGTTTGTCTTGTCAGTTGGGCTGTATGCTGGAAGGAAAGGTTTAAGTGCTGTTGGGAGCCTCAAGGAACCCAATAACCTTTATCTACTTTATAATTGTGCTGCTAGTTGACGTGAATGTAGTGCATGCTGACAACATGACCAAGTCTTCCAGTTGCTTCTGAAAATGTGATCGAAACTCAGACAGATTTTTTGTTTAGTTTTTTCCTGTAATTTTGACCAGATTTTTGTAAACTTTTCTTTACCCATTATTGGGAGCTGATTAAATCTGTGTCTTCTTGTGTCTATTTTGGCTTGACTGGAACTTGCACAAGAAGAAGCTTGAAACTTTTTGTGGACTTTTCTCTCAAATCTCATAGATATATTTACCGGAATGATATTCTTTACTGAATCAGCAGAGGGTGATAACTGCCATGTGCCAGAGAATGACCACTTGTTTGATGAGGGAGCTTTCTCTGCTTTTTGTGGCAGCGTAAACCCATTTCCACAGTCAGAAGTTGTATTTCTCCTTCAGTTGTGAGGGGATTGTAAACATTTGCTTAGCCCCTTTTCAAGAGTAAATGGAAGTTCTTAACTGGAGCCACTCTGAGTAATAGGTTAAGTTTGTTGAAGGGTTGTTGACTCGATACTGCTGTTGTCTCATTGTGGTCTCTTTGACCCAGATGTGGGTGCAGGTCTTGGTTTTGCTAGAAATGTGTGCTGAAGTATTTTGTCCATTGCATCTTGTATGGAAGAAACTTGTTCTAATTTACAGCCAATATTTTTCTTGCTGTTTGTGCAGATGTGTTTGAGGAGGTTTTGGAAATAGTGTCATATATGACTTATTTCTCACCAGTAATTTCATTGAACATGTGGAGTCTGTGGCCACTGATGGTAAATGCAGTTGGGGAGTGGGCCATTGATTACTTTGAGAGTAAACACACACTCCCAACATCTAGTTTTCTTTCACATTTTCACTATTAAAATGCATTGTCCATCTAAATAATTCTGATATAAAACAAAGCACATGAAGGATTTCATTGATCTGGTCATGAGTACCTCCAAGCTTCAACAGGGTACTCAAAACTTTTCAGTCTCAGCCTGTTGTTTTGTGGAACTCAACATGCAGCATGTACAATTGAGGAATTGCCTTGATTCTGAACTGGGCATAGTGTCTATTGCCAGGTTCAGTGTGTACTATCCTTCTTCTTTGACCTGAACTTCATAAATGGTGTTCTATGCAGATATTTTGGTTCCACTCGACAATTACATCTCAAGGAGTACCGAGCACTTTTTAACTTGCAAAGATCCAGACTACCAGGAGAGCCTTTTCAAAATGATATCACTGGTAAGATTAGTCTCTCTCTAAACATGTTTTCCAACAATGCAGGTGACACATACAAACTCAATAAGAGTGCCGGTAATTTTGTCAACTCTGCTGATCTCATGCTGATTTCTTTATTATGCTTGCTTCCATTTCCTCAATTCAGAAACTTCACCAGCTTTCTCTCACCTGCTATCTGACCATTTCTGTCCTTAAAAGATTGTGAAAATGCTTCCAGAGGATTTGTTGCACACAGGATGTTTTGTTACACATACAGACTGATGATTTTTTGTGCATAGATTGTAAAATATGACAGGATTTTGGTCTCTGTCTGGATTTTCACTGACTTTGGCAAGGTGTAATAGGTTTTGTCAGATGATAAACTTGAAGATAGCGACATTGAACCTGCTCCAAAGTTAATAGAGGCAGTACTCCAGAATTGCCGTGGACATGTGGACCAATGGTTGGAGCCATATCTACGAGTTAGCATTGAAAGGCTCCGGAAGACACAAAAACATTATCTGAAAGATTTGTTGATGGAAGTGGTACGTCTGTCTCCTAACCCTTTCCTTGAGAAGGAAACTTCTGAACACCTGTCTGCAGATGTTACAAATGAGAGCTTAAAGGTTGGGATTTTACTTAATACAAAATCAACTGAAACTTTTGTTTTGATTGGCCCTGTAGTGGCTGGGTTGTGCACTAGTTGTTCTATTCCAAGAAAAGGACCTGGTGCTGAAGCTTTATGTTGTGGCCTATTATGTATGTAGGTTGATGCTAGACATCAGTTTTTACTGACCATGTTATGGCTGGGTTGTTCAATAGTTTGATTTGTGCTAGAGAGAACCTACCATATTGGATCACAGTGTACCACTTGGCTATGGAGAAGTGGCTAATCTTTTGCTATGTGATCTTACGGTCTTCACTAAATTCTCTTCTGAGTTTCTTTCCCAATAGAGTACTAATTCTGAAATCAAAAGTCTGTACTTGTCAGGTTGAACATCCTAGCTTTGTCCCTTAGCCACATTATTCCTTTTTCTTAGGTTCCTTTGTCTTTTATTGATTCCAATCAGCTTCAAAAATTCCATAATTCTTTTGTCATTTTTAACATGGGTATATCCATGAATAGGTGGGTGTCTTTTGTAACAACCATTATATTGCTTCACAAGAGCTTTTTCTCTATGGTCCTTCTTTGATGTAAAGTTTTGCAGAATCTCAAGTTAACTGTACAGAATTCTTTTGTTGTGTGCTAACAAGTTTAAAGACAATGGTTTGGATGTAACAAGTCTTTTAATAACTTCTTTGTGATGAGTTTGATGTTCTGAAATGACTTTTCTTATGTCAACATTTTTCTGGGCTACCTTTTTAAGTTATCCTCACCTAGAAGATTTGAGATGATCTGTTTCTTCTTGACATCTCTGAAGTTTCCAACTCATTGTATGTGGACAAATACTGTATTAGTGGTCGCATATTCCCAAGTTATTATGTGGGCTTGACTGTACTTTTAATGGTCTCTTACAAATTCCTTTTAGTTAAAATTCAAGTGAAAGTCTTACACATTGACGTTTCTGACTAGGGTTTTTAGCCAGAAGTGCATGTATTACAAAGATTTATGTGTGTTGTGCCAGTATTGTTCAAACTGTTCTTTGGTTTATTCTGTGCTTTCCAGGGTTGGGTCTTCTCTTTTTGCAATTTGCAGATATGTTGACAGATCTCAAATTTTTACAACATTCCTATTTTCCTGTTGTATCTATGGGCACCTCAACCCTAAACCCTAAACAATACTTATGAAGATATGGTTTCATTATGTGTGGTCTGTTATGTGTAGGTTGCAAATGGACTCTACTATAATCCAGGCCTGTGCCTTAGTATACTACAGAAGATGGAAGTAACCAGTGAAATTTTTCAGGCATGGTTTCGAATGCTCTATGAAGTCAAGAAGACTGGCAAACCTGTGCACTTTATCAGGTTTGATTACCAGTACACTGTGATAAGGTCATTCTGTGTCTGTTAATGTTTAATTCACAGTAATTGCAATATTCAGTTAACAATTTTTGTCCATTGTTAACTGAATATGGCCTGTTGCAGGGAGCATGACAAGAAGGTTTGCATACTGGGAATGGCATCTTTGCTGCCTTTGTCATCAGCAGCAATGCCAACTGAACTACAGGCAGGCTTAGATCAAGTATTTCGAGCTCTGCTGAAGCTCCTTGTCTCCTTCAAGGAACAGCATGCTCGTGGGTTCCTAACCTTCAACAAGAAAGTTAATGTTTCCAGTAGGGAGCATATCATCTAGTTGTTTGCTCTACTCATGCTTCCAATGTGAAAACTGATTGTTTTATCCTACAGTTTCCTTGGTCAGCACAGACATGCAGGTAAGTACTGGTTTTTCTCTTTTGTCTGAGGAGGTTAGATCCCATTTGCATTATTGTGACTTCTGGATGGTGTGTTGTGAAGAAGCTGCAAAGGTTGAGGATGTGGAGGATGATGAGGAAGAGTTGGAGGGATGGCGCTCGGGTGATGATGGGGAGTGGGATAAGGAGTTAGATGATGAGGATGATGAAGTTGATGATGAAGCCGATAACCAAAAATTGCAGAAACTGGCTGCTCATGTATAGATTTTCATGCCTTCAACTCCTGTGGCTTTTCTGTCTGATGTGGATTCCTTAGTAAGTGAGGATATTATGTTTTCTTTTCTCTCTTTCTTATAAACAGTTCCTGGTTGAGATCTGTGACAGTAAGAGAATGCTGGCTATAAAACAGCTAAGCTTCTAACCAAAAGAGGAACAAGACTGAGTTTTTACTGTGCTTATCTCAGCATAATATTAGATCCACTTGGGAGAAATTGGTTTGGATTATTTTAGGTAAGGTAGTGAAGGGAGTGGTAGTATGTCATGTTTTGCTGCATATCAATGTTATACTAACCATGTATTGTTGTTATCCACTCCTCTCAATAGAGGGTATCGGGACTATGTTCATGGTAGAGGTCAGTAATGCAATGAGTTCCCAAATGCTTTCTGTCCTGCGTTTTTATCTTTGTCTTTCTAATCTTATTGGCACGTGGAACCTTACAGGCGAAAGCATTTTCATCACATAACGATGATTCAGATGATTCATATGATGAGTTCACAGAGGATGAGGAGTTTCAAGCCCCTATTGATAATGTGGATCCTTTTGTGTTCTTTTCTGACATCATGAAAGGTATGCCCTCCCTTCTGGTCTTGGTGGTAGTAGGTGATCATGGTACATACTAGCATGCCAGTATCACCAAGTAGAGAATAACTCATCTTATGACCATGACCATGTTGGCTGATAGACATGGAGTGCATCTGGAGGGTAGATTGATCCATCTAGTGTCATTTTCTTCTGTATTTAACCTCCTGCAGGCTACTTGAGATGATTGGATGTATGAACAGAGGCTGAACAAAGTAATACAGACTTCATGAATGTCTGTTTTGAATGAGGTGCTTTTGTGAATCTGATGTTCGTGAGTGGAAATGTTGAATGTGTGAACATAGACTGAACAAAGCAAGTGTTGTCTTGAAACAGCAATGTCAAGCACAGACCCTGCAAGATTTCAAGCACTGTCTGGCTCTCTTGATTTCCAGCACCAAGCAATGGCTCATGGACTTGCACAGCATGCAGAAGAAAGGCGAAAAGAGATTGAGAACGAGGCATTAGAGAAGGCTGCAGCAGCTGGTGGAATTGTGGGATGCCAATAATACCATAAATCTGCGTCTGCTGATAAGTTTTGGTTTGAGTAAATTGAGTTGCAGTTATTTAGCTGGTCCGTCCTTCACTGAGTCATTGCTCTCTCCATAGAGCACGTGTTTGGTGTATATTCAAATAATGATTACAAATGCTGGAGTTTAGTTCGTTGGAAAGTCACTTTCCAACTAGAGGGAAACCCATTGTGTTTCATTCATTCACTCCTGGATCTCAACAACTGGTAAGGGTGCTAATCTTTACCAAGTTGTCAGTTCTGTAGCTGACATCCTTGTCTTGGACATTCTGTCAGTCCAAGTTGGCAAGTTCACCACCAGTTTTACATGTATAAGCTTTTCTCTATATGTGCATTGTTGGTAGCTTTGTTCACAGATGTGGGCCTTCCAGCAGTTCTTCATATAATGTCTTTCAATAGTGCTCACCCATTGACCAAGCAAAATTGTATGATTTGCATGCCTCACCAGTCTTGTGAAGATAGGGAACTGTAGATGCTTGGCATGAATGCTACACCCAGCAGCACACTGTGCAGGATGGTTGGTGTGTGGACAGACTGGAAAGCATTGGGTCAGATAATCTCAGATGATAGGTGCTGGGTTGTTTAATCCCAGAGCAGTGGGTAAACTTGTGTTTATAGAAACCCTAACATTCACTGTGCTACTAAACCAATGGCATGAACTGGAAAACCCTTGGGTACTCTAGTACTTGTGGAGATTTTCATTCAGGAAAATAGATGATTAAGTTTGTTTGAAGCCATCAATTTAGCATCATGCTTTCACTGTGGAATTTTGTTCATTGTTCTGCCCTTGGGCTGCTTCATCCCAAGGGGATGGGGACAAGACAGAAATCCAAGAGCATTTCCACCCTCTGCAGTAAAATGGCCTGCACAAGTATGGGTGCAGTGTTGAAGTCAAATATTGTGAAAATAAATTGAACAACTAAGTTTTATTTCTCCAAAGGCCATTATTGAGATGTTGAGATGTTCTTTGGTCATGTGATTACTGGTTGTGTGCCTTCATTGCAAGGTCCTAGCATAATGTGAATGAAAATTGAATGATCTACTTTGAAAAATCTGCAAGAAGTCATCTTTAGGGTCCCTCTTGTTCCTCATTGCTATTGCTCTAAACAACATTTCCAAAATTCCACCATAAATTACTTTACAATGGTTTGCTTTAGGGTGGAGACTTGTATGTTATAACTTCTTATCTTGTATCCAATTCTACAACTTTTTATGTCAAAAACCTATTTAAATTACATATCTAAATCTAAACATGAACAACAATAACTACAAACAATGCTCACAAGTATTATTCGAGTTAGATCCAAACTACCATTTCAACATCAAAATCGAAGGCAAACCTTCTTTCAAAACTCCACATAGAAACTTCAATTCCAAAATAATACAATGTTAAAAATCATCAAGATCATATAAAATGAACCTTCAATTTGCCTTTCACAAACATAATTAGAAATTAACAACCAATAACTAATTACATACTAAAATATTACATTACTTACTATTTTCTCTTTCCTTAACATTATCCCCCATGTTTTGGATTTCATCCTCAAAATCATTGTTGACTACAAAGGAAATACTTGTTAAGTTTACACCACATGTTCTGCTTTATTTGGATTATAGATTCCTTCTATACCTCTAATTGAACACATTATGATAAAAACAGGGGCTTTCCAATTGGGCTTGCAATTGCATTTTCCTACTGCAAGAACCACTTGCAACTCAATATATAATTAAAACATTAGTTGCACTAGACAAGTCACTAGTTGCAATGAACATAGCATAGCATATATGGTATTCCCCCTAATCATATACAATGAACTAAATACATGCAACATAGTGCAACTATATGCAAGTAGAGAATCAAAATGTATAGCTCATTGCCAAGTGTTTTTTGTGGGAAAATGAACACCGTGGCACATGGCAAATTCAATAATGTGAGATGAAAAATATTCAAATAATATGAAACTACCTTGCAACTAGGGTAATTGCAATGCATATATTGTCTTGCAATTAAAAGTTTAATTATTGGGTCTAAAACAATCATATGAAATTTGATCTTAATATTACAATGTGATTATTGAAAGTGGTGTAAGTATTGTTTTATGATTCTTTTGTTAATGTATTGGAATGGTGGCAATCTCACAATTGATGATAAATTAGTAATGCTACTAATTTAAAACAATTTAGTACATTTTAGTGATGTTTTGAAATTTCACTACCATAAATGCAACTAAATTAGAATTAACACAAACATGCATCTAAATTTGTATTAATTAACAATTAAAACTCAATTCAGACATGTTTTAATGTACAAGTAATATTCAACTAACACATGCATAAATGGGTGCCAACATGCAACTATGTCACAATTTTAATTTTGTCACATTATGCACCGTATAATTTGCAATGTTTGTATTTGTATGTAATTATAAATTAATTAGCTTCCCCACTATGCAACTTACATACATTTCGTGCAAAACAATGAGTAGAATGCAATAAATAAATTACAATGAGTGACAAATAAGTTGGATAAGTTCACCAACTTTAAATCAAATAATTCAAATGGGTGTTCACATGTAACTAGGCCACAATTCTAATTTCATCACATTTTGCATTTCACAAATTTTTGAGGTTTGTATTTGTATGTGATCACAAATCAATTGCAAATCAACTAGCTTCCCACACTAACTTGAAATCATACAATTCAAATGGGTGTCAACAACTTTGCCACAATTATAGGTTCATCACATTGTGCACCTTAAAACTTGTAATGTTTCTATTTTTATGCAACTAGTATCAACTAGAAATCCATTAGTTCCTCACAATGTAGCTTACATACCTTTTGAGCAAAAAAAGAAGTAAAATTCAACAATTAAATGATAATAAGTGGCAACTAAAGAGGTTACCCATCAACTTCAAATCAAACAACTTGTTGTAGGTCATGTTTATCAATGAAGATGATTATTATTTCTCCCCCCTTTACATGAATTCAACACCTTTAGCTTTTCACTATTTCTTAATAAATTCAATTTTTAAAACCCAACCATTAGAAGGATCATGCATATTAGTTTAGCAAGCATCCTAACCAAATGAATTTGGAACTTGAACCCTAATTTCATTCTTGTCCAATGGAGATAACAATTTTATTCTTTGCATTACCTCTTTGTTGTTTTTTTTTCCCACAAGTCTCTTGTTACATTATCTCATACAAACCTTAGTGGCTTGACCTTAGTGAAGGAGAAGCCAAAATAGCTTAATTAGACATTGGTTTACTTGAGTGGACCAATTTTTTATAAGTATTTTGGTATTCTGCAATGCCAAATAAATATTGAATTTTACCAAAATCACAATTATTTCCTATGTGACTGTTAATAAGCAATATTATTACAATTGTTATATGGTTACCTCTAATAGAAAATACCAAAATCATAGTTATCCCCCATGTCCATTCATAAGTATTCTAGCATAGTTTTTATATTCTTAATTTTAACTAAAAAATACAAATAACTAATATATGTTGTACTAATTGCAATGAAAGGTGGTGGGCCTTAACGCATAAAAAAATTTAATCATTTTTTTAGGTGGAAAAAATGTGACAAAACATTGCATCCCTAAAATCATAAAGGACCCTTTTCATATGTAATCAACCAATAAGATACTCAAAATGGAATTATTAACATTTTATTAAAAAATATTAATTGATCCCAATTGGGTGAAACTATTTCAATTTTTTCATTTCAAAACACAATGTCCAATACCCCCTAAACAAGTGTTTCTCCCCCACAAATATATCCAAAACACCATTTTAGTTAAATTGCATGAGAATTCATTGGTATGCTTTTGAATGTTTTGCTTTGGATTATAAGACTTTCATTTTGCTTTCCCAATTTTCTTGTGGTTGTTAGTATTTCACATTATCATTATATTCCAAAAATAAATAAAAAACCCTTGGAAAATATTTTTGGTCCAACTATTGTTGTTCTTAGTAAATTGTTGTTAAAATATATAAATTGTAAGGAAAAAAGTGATAAAAAAACTTTAAAAAATAAGTAAAATAGTAATGATACATATCTCAAACATCTATGACACTTTCACTTGTTTTATCAATAATATCCATGCATATATTGTAACTTCATAGTTGGTGATAATGAAATCTCTCACCCAAACTTCAATACCTTGAAGGTTGCTAACTTTTTTGCATAAAGAAAAAGGAGCTACCTAGGAAGTTAAACAAATCATAGTAGATGAATGTTTTCTTCCACTACAAATTCAACATTTTTTTAGTAAAAAAAAAGAAAAACTTCAAAAAAACTTAATGCAATGGAAGCTTTGAATGGAAGCTTTTAAACTTGTAATGGTATTTCAAATGTTAACATTCAAAATACATGGAGGGTTTAAGGGCTTTTGCAATTAGATGGATGTTGTTGAAGTTTTGAGTGGTTTTTGGGCAATTGCAAATGGATCTCAAATTGAAATTCAAGTTAGAATTATCAAATGATTCCATACAAAAATCAAAACTTAGTCATAAACTAATTGATTTAAAAATGGAATGTAGTCATGTTATAATTGTAAAGTAGTTGCACATGGAATCATTACAAAGACCACATAAATAACATGGCCCAATGTTTGTGTTAGTTGGTAATTGCTACACTAAATGTGTTACTACATGGAATGGCTGTGAATGACCATGGCTGAATAATTTCTTGATAATTCCACCCACACCCCAAGGCCTAAACCTTGTAACTTTGGCCATGAGATTATTAACAAAGGAATCAAGTGTTACAGATGAAATAATTTAAAAAGGAATAACAAATATGAAGTAGAATAGGGGCATGCATCCTAAACTATGTATTTGAACTACATTGACAATTTATGTTCATGTGTTGAAATTCCATTACATCATCAAGATATTATGTAGGTGGTTAAAGGTAAATTTTAGTTAAATCATTGGATGTTATAGATGGCATTTAGTCATGTTTTAATTGCATTATAGTCATAATAAGGTGCTTTGGGCCAAAATATTCGATCACATTAAAGTTGATATTTAATTGCAATATAATATTGTTAAAATTGTAATGTGTTACATGAATTTATGACAAAAAGCATGCATATGGGATGACAACATCCATGTTATTTAAAAGTTGTCACATTGGACATGTCCGCTTGGGGAATAATCATATAATCCACATAATTGTATTTGGGTGCATGGATTACAACTATATAACAAGTAAAACATGAAGTCAATGTGCATTAACCAAATTTGTACAGTTGACTAAAATATTCCATGCCCTTGTAACTTTGTTAAAACTCATATGCAACTAATCATTTTTTAATGTGGAATTTGATTTTTTTAAATGACCATACTTTTCACACAAAATTGTAACCTAATATAATGTAATTAATATCAACACAAACATTATGAAAAAATGGGGTGATTTGCAACTAGCCTTGCAACTAAGCATTTGAATTATAATGACCATTTGCAACTCATTGCAATTCAACATATTTTTATAGGTGTGAATGCTATTAAACAAATTGAATGCATCACAAATTCTCAATATCATGAAATTTCAATAGAATTAGGGCAAAAATTGTAAAACAATATGTAAAAATGACACAATTATATATATATATAATGTGTTTTTTCTACTTGTGATGTCATGATATGAAATATGTACAATTTACATTTTAACTAAATCCGTGCCATTGTCGTGATATGATTTTGCATAAAATTAGCTGATTTTTGTGTATTAAACATGAAAATTAACGTATGTCATTCAAAATAATGTTTCATCTATTTGAATATTTAAAATATTCAATATGTACAAATATTGTTCATATTACCATAACCTAGAATTCATATGATTTTTGTACAAACCTATGAAAAACATATTTTGCATATAATTTTTATAAACTTATGAAGCTTTGTAAGTTTGTGATGTGAGTTGCAACAAATGTATCTCATGTATAAAAATATCGTGCAATTCAATTACAACCATGGCATTGTCATGTTGACGTCAATTTTTGTTGATCTATCAAAATTTGACATGTGGCATTATGGAGAATTTTGGGTGATTTTTAAAAAAATATTGATCTCTATCATCCATTATGATTGTTCATTTTATATGGTCTTAAATTATTACACATAGCATACTTGAAAATTCCCATGTGGCATATTAATTGAATTTTCAAAAATAAGAATTAAAATAAATATTTATTTAAATAATTAGGTAGGTTGATACATAAGCATAGGTAGGTAGGTCCTACCTACCTACCTCCTAATGTGTAGGACCTACCAACATTACATATTTATTTACCTACCTAGATAAGTAGGTAAAAAAATAGAACCAATTACTTATTTACGAAGGTTGGCAAGTAGGTAGGAAGGTAAAAAGGTAAGTGAATTAAATAATAACAATGTAAATATATTTATTTTATTTTATGTTTTGTCTTTGGGGTTAAACTTTTTTGAGCTCATCCCAAACTGACGCATGTATTTTAATGTGAGCAAGAAAAAAAAACATGTTTTTATATAAAACGTGAAAGGAAATTCAAGGAGAAAACATAGTGTTTTAATTTTGTAGTTGGACATTAATTGCAAATTGAGTCACTACAAGGAAATTAATTTCCACATTCTTTGCATTAAAAAATAAATTTTACAATAAAAAATAAATATGTAATTATATGGTGATTATATATGTGAATTAATCGTTAATTTTTTTCAAATAATTAAAATTTTTAATTCAGATAATTTATTATCAAATAATTAATCATTTAAAATGATTATCTGAATTATATTGATTAATTCAGATTAATAGTTAATAATCGAATTAATGAGTTCAAAATATTTAGGTAAATTAAGTATTAATTAATATTTAATAGTTAGCTAATTAATTATTATTATTTATGATGAAAGATTAAATATAATTTGGGTAGAAAAATAATTAATTATCTTTAGTAATCAATTCAATTTAAAACATTACATAGGTATTTAGAAAATTAATTTGTTTATAAATTGATAATTTTATTTAATTAATTTTTCAAAAAATAAAATGATTAATTCGGATTACCTATTAAATATTAATTAGTATTTAATAGTTAATAAATTATTGAAAAGGGAATTCATTATCAAATACTATGGATTAAATATGAAAAAATTTAAATTATTACTTTATTAATAATTGAACAATAATCATAAAATATTTAAAAAGTAATATGTTTATAATGTCAATTAGTGTTTTACGTTTGGGCAAATTATTGTTATTATTTGACTTGAATAAGACCTTGGCCATTTGTACAAAGGGATGTTGGTTGAAATTTTCGTAAAAATTCAATAGAAAATCTAGGCTTTGCATTTGGACGTGCCCAATAGCATCATGAATTTGTGTTGGGATCACCAACCCCAACTAGGGTTACTAATGGGGCATTGCCATATAGTGTAATCCCCAACCTTCAAGATTGCCAAGCGGCCACATTTGGGCCATTGAAAGAACATGTTTGTGATTGATGTTTCCCACAATTTACCACCTCCATTCTCTTGATCTGTACAAAGCTCACTAGCTTTTTGCTCCTCTCTATGACTTGTTACCGTGAGAAGATTGTAAGCTACCTTTCAGCTTTGGCAGCTTCACCATACTCCATGCCCCTTGTTTGCCAACCATTGTTTGTAGTTCCATTGTGTTCAACTTGTTACTGGTTTTAGGCTTCAATAAAAGGAAAGGGGTTATTCTAGCATTCAATGGAAGATCGATTTCCAATTTTTTGTGATTTGGTGGGAGATGGAGGTTGTAAGAATTATGAGCACCCAACTTCTATTGTGTTTAATTTTTTGTCTAGCTTCCAAGTGAGCAACCCTAGTCTTCAATATAACTTTTATGTCTAGATTTTTTATGCGATTTGTGTAGGACAAGGTAATAATCTTCAATGCAAAATTCGACTTGTGAACAGGAATAAGCAATGAATATCACAATTCTCTAAGTAATGTTTCAAATGTTACACAACATTTGTATTTTATAAAATATTATCAAGCTTGAGAGTTTGGAGTTTGAACTTGAGAAGCTTTTGAGTTGTGTGTTTTCTAATTATAATATTTTGTTGTTTGAAGAGGCTTTGGCTTTGTTTGAGTCGTCTTGTTATTTTTTCACATTTTTCTTCCCTCACAATGCTTCCTAAACTTTCGCCATCGTATAAGTTCTAATATATTTCTTCTCTAACAAAAACCCTAATATCAACAATCCTTTGGTGTGCCCTAACTGTAATCCAAAAATTTTACCTCCATCTAGTTGCGTTAATCCTACTCATGTTGCATCTTCTTCTAACTGCGTCAATATTGCTCATGTTGCATCTTCTAGTTGTGTCAATTTTACTCATGTTGAATCATCTAGCTATGTTGATTTAAATAGTGTTGCATTTCCTACAATTGTTCCTAACCCAAAGGGAAAAAACTAATTGTTGATGACACTACAAAGCTTTCTAACCTTCTTGATCCAATCTCAAATAAACGAAATTACAATCACATTAGGAAATTTTTTGGATTCATGGGTTGCTAAGTTACCTTGGATAGATATGTGTTTAGGGTCAAATGGGTTGTTACATAATGTTAAGTGCACGATATGTAGTTAGGTGGAAGGAAAAGACAAGTTATTTGCTACAAAGTGGGACTCACTTTGCAAGCATGCATGTCATAAAAAATAAAAGAAAAATATTGATTGAGTGAAAAAGGGGGAATGGTTCCACACAAAGTCTTGTAAGCATGTAAAGAATCATGTTGAGCTTGTTAGTCGTAACTATCAAACAATTGCCTAGTAAGTAAGGAATGGTATAGTTGGAGAGAAAGCAAGGAAGGTAGTGCAATCACCATTGTTTTGCATCTATTATAATAGGGTTGTCCTATGCCTGAGTATGAGTCCATGAGGGTGTTTGAGTTTTTGGCAGTTCCAACAATGAGAAGCACTGGACCGACACTTTTGGCTAGTAAATGGTGGAGTTTATGCACCAATAGGTGATGGTCACAATTAGTGTTGGGTAGGTATCACAAACCCTGTCGGGCATTAACTAGGCATAAAAGTCTGAACCTTTTAGTGTATCACACTAAGTGATACCTTACCTGAAAATCAGATCACTAGTTTTCACTTTGTGTGAGAATCGAATGGTGATAACTAGTTAAGTTTTTTTTAAAAAATAATAATGATACCTGGTTAAGGTCTAACCCCTAACCCGAGTAAAGGTCTCAGGATAATCCTAAATGAAAAAATTAGGGTTAGGTGGAGGCGCTGCATTGCAACGGCCATTTGCAAAAAACCCTAATTTTTTTTATAAAATGAAAATTTCTACTTTAGTTCTTCCTCTTACATTTTTTCACTTTTGTTCACAAAGGTTGGGTGTTGTGTGTGTTGTGTTCTATAATGTTTTGTGTTGTTTAAATTTTGGAATTTGGATTTGGATCATAGAATTAATTTTTTTTCCTTTCTTTTTATTTTTTAATTTTTCCTCACCTTTCACCTTCTTTCAGTCACTTTTTTCCCCCCTTCATGCTTATTTCCTTTGCCTCTTGTCTTATTGTTGCCTCATCATTTTGTTGTGCTTTGTGTTGCCTCAAGTTGTTGCCTCATCACCTTGTCATGTTGTTTCGTTGCATTGCCTTATCATTATTTCCTCAGTGCCTCGTTGTGTTGCTTCATTATGTTGCCTCAAAACATTGCCACATGCTTCGTCGCACTACCTTTTCCGCCTTGTCACGTTGCCTTACTCCTTTGCCTCGTTGCCTCATCACGTTGTTTCTTCACTTCTTTGTGTAGTTTCACTATTTCATGTGCTTCATGTCTACCTCATTGCCTTGGCTGGCTACCTCACCTTGTTGCCATCGTTCGCTGCTTCAAAGTACTTTATGACCCCCCCCCCCCCCCCCCCCCCCCCTCTCTCCTCTCCTTTCTCTCTTTCCCTCCTCCTTTTTTTTTTTTTTTTCCCTCCCCCCTTCTTTTTTTATCTAGTTAAGTGCTGCTGAGCAGGAATTTCATAA
>Ga0116227_10007219_pt1 | contig 21847 bp, 13 predicted proteins | sample S1TSphgellanicum_FD_89693 | JGI IMG/M metagenome (GOLD analysis project Ga0116227, IMG submission 89693) | Host-associated microbial communities from peat moss isolated from Minnesota, USA - S1T2_Fb - Sphagnum magellanicum MG | ecosystem: Host-associated > Plants > Peat moss > Unclassified...
CATCCTCCAATCAAATAGGATGACAATCCTCATGACTAATGGGATTAGAGGACTCATCCTTCCCCTTATCTTGGATATCTTGATGAGGTTTTTAAGCTTGATCCTTATCTTTTTCGTTTGTTGACCCTCACATCCTACTTTTTCATCCTAATTATTTCAAATAACTAACTACTAGGACAATTTATTGGTAACAACAAGTAAACATCCTTGAATCGTTACTTGACTAAATCAATTCAATGGTTGAAGTGACATCCCCGCATACCATTTACTCTTTTGATATCCCCTACTTAGTTTTTCTTCCATGCACTAATTAACTATGTAGTACATAATAAATTGGAATTAAAAATTGCATCACAAAAACCCCACATACTTCTAAATCCACCGTCAAAATCAGGGTTCGATGAATCCATTAGATTTAAGATGTTCGAATTTTCATGAGGTTCCGCCATCACTCCCACACCTTACGCTTACCCTAATTTGTTAAATAAAAGAACCTCGACCCCTTCTAAACGCAAGTACCACATTGTCTCTGCTACCTTCTTGGTTTTTTGTTGATGCAAGTGAGAATTTAGTCATGGCGAATGATGTCATTATGCCCTCAAATCCTCCAATTTCACTAGTATAAAATGAAGAGTTTGAAAAAGCACCGCTTGACGTGAATGTCTCTCAACGATCGCACAAAGAAGAACCGTCTAAAAGAATGGTGCACACTTGAGTTAATCGTTCGACATGGGATCGTCGATTGTCTCCTAACCCACATGCCTTAGTAATCTATTTAGAATTTGTTCCTGCTTGTGGAACTGCACCAGAAAGGTTTAAAAAGTGTCAATGTGAAGACGATGATGTTCGTCTTCATTGTCGAACTTGGGTTCTTGGTGATGGCCATTATCGTTGGCTATAACGCCCAATCAATCCCCTTCCCATGGAACATCAAGTTGAATACCTAGCTTACATCATTTGTCGCATTTTGGAGTTTTTGCAATTGTGATCTATCCCTTTAAAATTGTTTACTAAGTTGTAATTCACTTGAGGCCACTCAGGTGGAAATGTTAATACCTAAGTTTGATTTTGATTCTATTTAAGAGTCTGATAAAAGTGAAAACTAAATAAAGATGTATTAGGACTGCATCTTAGAAATCTTTTAAGTACATCATTCGTGCCTAAAGAATATTTTATAGACTAACTTAATATTGTCATGGTGAAATGTTATTGTTAATTATGGGTTTGTATTCCCAATATATCAATAAATCACATCTAATTCTACATCCCCTTTCCCTTCTCTACAACATAAAAGGATAATCCACTTAAAAAGGTTTATTAGGTCCTAAAATTTACTAAACCTTGCATCAATTTAAATAAAAAAATCTTCTACGCTGAAATATCCAAAGGCTAATTCAACTCTTAATAATTATTACTTGGAGGTTTATCATGATTCAAATCATTAATACTAAGGAAAACTATGGAACTAAAGCTTAACAATTTGTGGTATTATAATCCATGACTCATAGTCGTTTAACAACAATGCATGAACTCCATATGTGCTCAAATAAAACTATTCTTCAAAGCTTTTGAATGCATACTAGAGTTCTTCTGTGCTACCTAGAGCACTGAAGAAACTCAATGAAGTAATCTAAATAGTATTAATTAGTAGTTTTCTCCAAGAAATTGGGTTTATATATGTATTTTTCTGGACTGATCTTTCAAAGCAATTTAGATTTGAAACCACCCCTGGGTTTTCAATAGATTTCATGGACCAAAAAAACTTTGGGGAGCTTAGTTGACACCGACTTATAGCTTCCAAGATAAACCAAGGCATATGAACTCACAAAGAAAATGTAGTCATTTGAATTGTTGGGTTATACATAATGCACCTCAGAGCTCAAAGGACCTCCTTGTAGTAGGGGAAGGTGTTGATTTCATTAAGGAAGAAGGTTTTTTTAGGTCTAGTTTTGGAGAAATCAGACAACCTTAGATTTAAAGACGCAATTGAGTGTTCATCAAGTGAAAAAAACCAACACAACTCTAGGGTTCTCAATTAGCACCAATTGAGAGTTTCCAAAATGGAACATGAGGTTTGGTTTCTTTGATTCCAAATTGAGCTTGTGTGTTCTACATAGTGCATTATAGAGCTTAAGGATCCCTAGCTCCAATTTTGTGATTTCTTCCAAATTCAAGTTCATTTTTCAGGTTATTGAGTGCACTTAAAAAGACGTGCAAAATCAAGTAATCAATTTTTAAATGTTTTCCAAATCTTTATTACAGCCATGCTAGTGTGGATGTTTAATCAGCAATAACTATGAGGTCCAAGCAAAACATGGATTGAATTCTTGAAAATCCATGGAATTTTAATGATATCGACATCTAGGGGGAGTTTTCTTAGATGATTTAAGGTTAGGGTTATATAATTTAGTAATTAGGGTTAAGGTTAGAGGATTTAGGGTTTAGGGTACCAAGATTTAAGGTTCCAAGATTTAGGGTTTTAATGTTCTAGGATTTAAAGTTCAGGGCACGTGGATGTAAGGATTTTGGGTTCCAAGATTTAAGGTTTTAGGGATCCAGGATTTTGGGTTTCGACACTAGGATGCAGGGTTTTAGGGTTCCACGATTTAGGGTTTTGGATTCCAAGATTTAAGGTTTTAAGGTTTAGGCTTTAAAATTTAAGGTTTGAAGGTTCCACAATTTAAGGTTTTGGATTTTAGGATTTAGGGTTTTTAGGTTTTAAGATTTAGGGTTTTGGATTACTTTCAACATTTTTTAATAGCTTGCATATAAACTGGTGCATAAGGTTTGGAGACATCAAATGCAAACTTAATGTTGGAAAAAGTATGCATTTTAAGCTTGGTTAATTGTTATGTGTGTAAATCATTTAGTTTGGTTGATTTTGCTAACAATTTGTTTTAAAGAAAACTAGCGAATTGGTTTTTGTAAAATGTGCATATTATTTTTTACATGACCACTAATTTGTTTTGTAGAACCTACGATTTATTTTTTGTACAACCAACAATTTTTTTGTGTAAAACCTACGATATGTTTCTTGTATAACCAATAATTTTTCCCACTTACAACTTAAGATATAGATCTTGAGATTTTCATTCTGGCTATGACACGAAAAATTCATTCACCATCTATGATAGTTTAATGAGCAAGAAACAAACAAGGAAAAGGATCTGGATTTGATAGTGCAAGTTTTAGACTATAGATTAATAAGTCTTTCCAAGTAATGATATTTTTTAATCATCTAAATTCAATTTTTTGTTTCAATTGTTAACATTTAATTTAAGGTTGTCTGAAAATATTGTGTGTTGTTTGTAATGCTTCCATTTTCCAAGTTGATTTACAACACCTTTCTATTATGGATACTCCACCTATACCTAGGGTTTTTGCATTCGCAGTTCAACAAGAGGTGGGTCTTAAACCTTCAACTCAAATTGTTTTTCTCATTTTGCTTGCAAACGTGTTTTAGTACGGCAATTCAACCTTGGTCAATGCCGACCAAGGGTAATTTCCTTATATTGGTACCACCATAACCGAATTTGATGTCTAGATCTTTTTAGGAGGTTTGGTTGGAGTGTGCATGGAATGTCAATTGGCACCGATTGACATTCCCATCACTACAAAGGTTTTTTTTATGAAAATTTCCAACCAAATGAGTCATTGTTGTTTGTCAAGGAGGTGTGGTAAAAATGTTTCACAAATAGTTAGTCAATGACGATTAAAGACTGAAACATTATCGTTCTCCATTAGTTAGTTCCTTATGCCAATTTGCATCAAATTGAAAGTCATTTTTGTTGATGTGCTTCTTGTCTAGGAGGTGCTTGGATAAGGTCTCATCAATAGTTAGTCAACGCCAACTAACACTGCAAACACATCCTTCTTCAAATGGCTAGGTTCCTTTGCAGAATTGCATTGCAATTAATCTACTTTCTTTAGTTTACATATGCCATCAATTTGCTAATGAATAATACACAATTATCTAGTTTTCAATAGAGGATTTACAAGATATCAACTTTCATTAAAGATCTAATTATTAAAATTCATAAATTATTTGTGTAGTCGATTCCAACATCATGTGATAATGTAATCTAAAGGATCCAAAGAAAGAACAAGTTCAACACAAACAAGGTCCTGGATAAATTCAAGATTTATGCCAAGGAAAAATCGTGAATGAACATTTCATTGTGCAGGTTCATTGCCATGCCCATTGTCAAACCTGATTTGAAAATTGATGGCTAAAAATGGAGCAAGCCTTTCAAATGGGTTATAGGTAAGGGGAGAAGGTTTTATTTGTTTCCCCCACAAATTGGTAAGGTGAAGAGATTATTATTTCAAATGTTGAATCATTGTGGGGGCCTCTTTATAAGGAAAAGAATGATAGATGTCAGGAGTTCTTGAAGGGAGACCCAAATCTTAGGTTGCTATCTAAGAAAATGTTGCACGTCTAAGATGGGAACCACAAACTTCAAGCTTGGTTCCCATATATAAAGAAAGTGCATCCATTTGATGCAAATTGGCACATATGTGTGGACAATTTTGTGTTTGATAACAAGAGTGGCTTCATGGAGCTCTTCACAACAATGACGAAGCTTAACAAATAAACTTGTTATGTTCTTACATTTTCATCCACTACTACAAAATTTGGTTTTTCAAATGGTTCAAATTGATTAACTAGTCCTTTTTGACTAATGGACATGTCCATTTTGACTAAAGGCCCAAAACATGTAATTTTTGTAATCAACTTGATTATAATGATTTTTTTGACAAATACATCTAGTTAAGTTAGACAACCCTAGCCAATGGGTTTTGGTCAAATGGGACATTTAATCAAATTGAACATACAAATTTGACACCATTAATCAAAATGACCAATGTTATGTAGTCAAATGGGACATCTTATGCCTATTACATACCTACTTCCTACTTTCCACTTATAATCTTACATCCTACATACCTATCTACTAACCCACACACCTACCTAGATGTAATACCTACCTACATATCAAATACCTATCTATGTACCTACCCATCCACCCACCCACCTACCTAAATGTATTACTTACTTAACTATCCACCCACCTATAACCTACTTACATATTAACTACCTACCTACCTACCTACCCACCTACTTAGATGTACCACCTACCTACCTATCCACCCACCTATAACCTACTTACATATTAACTACCTACCTACCTACCAACCCACCCACCTATTTAGATGTACCACCTACCTACCTATCCACCCACCTATAACCTACTTACGTATTAATTATCTACCTACCCACCCACCTATCTCCTACAACTTATTGACCTTCATACTTCATGGTCTTGTAGTGAAGTGTCAAAATAAACACGTGAAATTTTTTAAATTACAAAAGTGGAACACCTTTTGATGGTGTGGTCCATTGGGGAGGTCAAGGGTTCAATCCTTAACATTATAACCTATGTACATGTTTAAGGGGATAAGGTAGGTAGGGTAGGCTAAGTAGGATATATTAGGTTAGGTTAAGGTGGGTCAAGTAGGATAGGGTAAGGTAGGGTAAACTACCACCTACACTACTTGCCTTTTTATTACCTACTTACCTACCTACCTACATGCCTACTTGCCTTTTTACAACGTACCTTCCTACCTACTTGCCACAAATTTTTTTTCATGGGCATAAATTTGATTAGTCAAAATGACTAATCAAATGGTCCATATTCTGCTAATAAAAAAAACCACCCCAGTCACAATAGAAAATCGATTTGTCCAAAATGATTGAGTGGTTTTTTCCACCTCTTCAAATTGGGTATTTTTTTACTAAATTTGGTAGTAAAAAAGTACCAAGTTTTTTAGTAGTGATTTATTTCTCATGTTGAAGATTTCAATATAGCATTAACTTTTTTTCTCATTGTGGCAATGTAGGTCCATTAAATTGGACCATGTGAAGCCATATGTAGTCCATGAGGATTTTAGGATTCAAAGTATTGGAATGATACCTTTGTAATAACTCAAAAATGTCATTATAGACGAACAATTCAAGAAGTGCAAGGCCAAGACACGAAAGACTTGGTACAGCTTCACACGAAAGGTCTTTTTTTATTATATGTACAAGGTGAGATAATTTCTTTCTACTATTCCAAATTCAATCCATCTTTGAAATGTTGAGTTTAGTTTTATGCCACTAATCCTATCTTAACTTTCTAGAGGGAGTTGTTGTGGGAATGTTGTTGACCTAGCTTTGAGAAACCTTAACCAATTGGAGACCTTGAACAACAAGGTTATGGATGTGATTTGTGAAGAACACATGATCGCTTTCCACAAGCGACTTTCTATATGTGATCCTTCATTGGGCCTAAAGTTCTTACAGGAGGTTCAAATTCATTACAATACGAATCCAAAGCCAGAAATGCTTACTAAAAAATTGCAAATGTTTGTTTTGGCTTGTGTTAGTACAAACCATAAACTTTTTTGGCTTAGGTAGTGGAATCAATCTTGAATTTTTAAGGAAGTTCAAAAATTTCCAAAGCAAGGATTTCCATATGCCACTTTTGATAAATGGCTTCACAAAAATCCACATTTTGGCACTAGATTTGATTCTCAACTAACTTTGTATTCTTGTTTTCCATGAATAGATCTTGACATCGTTTCTAAAATGCCAATCATCTTTTAACTTTATGGACATCTTCTTGGAATTTTGCATCTAGAGGTGGAGGTAATCAAGTTGCTTGACTTCGCAATAAGGGACCTCAATGTCACCATTGATCAATTAGTGAATGTCTTGTTTCTCTTAGACTATATTCAAAAGTGGAAACTTGAGTTATGGGAATCAATGTTCTATCAAAAGTTCAAAGTGAAAGGTGGTATCACACGATGAAAGATGTGGGAGCTTCAAACTAGAACAAAGGAAACATTGAAGTGCATGTTTTACAAGTGAAAATTCTTATGAACTCATCAATAATTTGCATTGAATCATTCCATTGTTGAGGCTTGCTATAAGGCTCCTTTTTTCACATCTACCGCCTCAAATATTTTGGAGCCATATATGGCTATAGATAACTCTTTTTTTATTCAAAAAAACTCAATTAGGCTTCAGTTAGTGTCAACTAATAGCAATTATCAGTGTTATATTGCTTTGGATAACATTATTCTTCTATTAATAATCGGTCAATGTCAATTAAGGTTTTGAGAAAGACCTAATCGCTTATGCTAGAACTCAATTGGTGCCAACTAAGATCAATTAAACAATTTCCTTATCTTTCAAAAGGGGTTCAATCAATGCCAATTATGATCCATTGGTGCCCTTTATGGGTTTCACAAACCTTCAACATATCTAATATATTTGGGTTGGAGCTCAATTGGTGCCAATTGAACATTTTTTAGGCTACTATCAGTGGTTGATGTCAAGAGTCATTTTGTGCCTAATTCCTATTTGATTATTTACCAATTGAATTTCATGGGTACTTTTTCCATGTGTTGTTTCCATCAAATGTCATTTAGGAAATGCCTAGACGTTTTAATATTTGGTGCAATCCAAAGTCTGACAACATTATGTACAAAAAAAAAACTTGTCAAAATTTGAGGCTCCTTTCATTTGCCTTATTGTGGTTGGTACATTGATTGTCCTCTGGTTTACACTCATGTCTAAGAGAGGTCAAAACGAAAGAAATTTGATCCAAGATGCTTGGAAAAGCTTGCGTCTTTTCAAGGAAACAAAAAGGAGGATATTGATAAGAGGAAGAAGAAGAAGGACGTCCAAGTTTCAAGCACTCTAGGGGTCACACAAACTCCAGTTGACATTGAGAGCCCTAAATAATATGTAAATGCTGAGTTGTCTAAGTTCTAGGATTTTCTTTTAATTGTGTTGCTCAGGAGGAAGACTTTCTTGGAGCTTTCAATAGTAGGAGGGGTCATGTTGCTGAGCCATCGTCACACATGCGAAAAAGGAGAAGACTTGTATAGGAGTTGACTGATACTTCAAAGGGGAGATCTCATCTTCAACCACTTTGAAGCCCATTACTCACTACCAACCACAAAACCTTAGAGTTGGTTACAAAGGCTTTCAATACCAACTAACCTTCTTCGATGAAAACAAAAGTTTCAACTCATGCGTGATCCCCTAGCTTTTAGGATATAAAGGATTTTTAGAAGAAGGCAATATTGATTTGAGACATTATTCATCATCGAATTACCTATTTCTATTGGATTCAATAACCAAGACTATGTTGAATTCTTGCAAGATTCCCCAAAGGACAAAGTAAACCTCATCATTGCTAAAGTTCCAAGAAATTTGCATGTTGTGCATGTGTTGAACCCTGTTTCAAGTATTCCCAAGTGGAATGCAAGAGTTGATAACTACATTGCCTCCATTTTCGGATTTGCGAACAAATATATTGCAAAGGATGAATCCATCTTCTTTTTTTACAATGACAACTTTTGGGTTTTGAGAGACATCAAGTCCTATTTGGAAAACTATAACTTCAAAATTCACTCAAAGTTTGTTGTTGTTAATAATATGCACTGCACAAATTCGAAATTCCCCAATAAAAAGGTAAACCTTTTTTGAAACTCCGCCAAGGCTTCTTATGTCCACATGAGTTCAATATTAACATATATCTTATACTATATGTCACAGATTCTCATGAACATGGTTTTTTCCTTGTGCACAAGAAAGGGAATTTTTTTGTTCCTAGGGATACGCAACGAGGCATTTAGGATGATGATGTGTTCTTTAACTAGACCATTCAAGATACTATGACAATGTCAAGTGGTGGCTTGCCTTTTAAAGCTAGACATGATATCCACCTTGACTTTTTCCAATTGCTTTTCCTTGCCTTGTTATTTCCTAAGAATCTGGTGGTGGACATTAATGCTTCCATAGGTCTCTTTCAATTCCCTTTGTGTTTGACTTTGTCCAATTTCATCTCTTTCTTTGCTATTTTTTGTTTCTTTCATTTTGCAGATCTCATTAAAAGGTTATTCCTGAAGTAGTAACTATTTCAAAACATGTCAAAATTTTAGAAGACATGTTCTTCTGCTTGAGTGGGATGTTTATCTTGAACTTTTGCAATTGTTGTTGGATGTTCTTGAGGAACAAATTGATGTTACAAAGGAGGAAAATGGTGACTTGGATGTTCATGTTAAAAAGAAGTCTCGACTTGATCTTGATTGTGAGTAAACCTTCACAATTTCAAGTATTTAATGTGGGTTTTTGGTTAAGCCTTGATAATTAACATTCCATTACTTGATGCATAACACTATTAAAATTCCTATTTTTTCAAACTAACCAAGTTGATTGGATGGGTCTTTTTTACTAAGGGCTTGAATGACAATGAATATATTTTGATTAAAATGACCAATTTGACAATTAATCAAATTGAACATCTAGTCAAATTGGATTTAAAAATACCACCTAGTTAAATTGGTTAGTGGCTTAATCAATAAAACCACCCAATCTAATCAAATTGACAGGTGCCTTAATTAATAAGGCCTATATTATATTCAATCAATAGGACTAACTAAGTAGGCATGGTCAAAATGACAAATGGTTTAGTCAAAAAGGCCAATTACAAATTTTAATATTAATTGCGTATCTTGGGACTACATGTAACATTTTGACTATGTTTGACTAATTAGAAAAAAATTGGAAAATGTAAAAGTTAACTAGTCATAACTAAATGAATCATGACCAAATTAATTATGGTTAAATTAATTATATATATGTGGTTTATCTAATTATAGTTAAATTAACTATATTGAAATTAGTTATGGCTCAACTACCTATGGAAAAACTAATTAAAATCAAAACTAACCAAAACTAATATAACCATGGTCAATTTAACAATAATTGGTTCGGCCTTAGTAAGTTTAACCATGATAATTAATTTAACATAATTAATTAACTATTATTAATTGGCCCATTGTTGGTTTTTCCATAATGAATTTAACCATGGTTACTATAAGCATAACTAAATTAGCTATATTTATTTCTAACATATTATTTTACCCTAATAAATTGAACCATAATTAATAGAATCATGATTAATTTAAAACTATTACTAATTTAGCCATGGTTTGTTTTGCCATAATTATTTTAAACATTTTTATTTTAGCCAAATTTATTTTACTCATTGTTAGTAATTTAACCATGGTTACTTTTGCCATAATTATTTAAACAATTCTGATTTTAACTATAATTATTTCATTCATGTTTATTTTAGCCATAATTTTTTTTTCCATACTTGGTTTTGCCATAAAATATTTAATTCATTAGTTAGATTAGCCATGATTATTTAAACCATTTTGATTATAGCCATAATTATTTCATTCATGTTTATTTTAGCCATATTTAATTTTTTTCACAATTGGTTCTGCCATAAAATATTTATTAATTAATTAATTTAGCCATATTAATTTTATTAATGGTTATTTTAGCCAATTTTATTTGCTCACGGTTAATTTAACCATTTAAAAGTTAACCATGGTTAATTTTGCCATAATTATTTAAACCATTTTGATTTTAGCCATAATTACTTCATTCATCTTTACTTTAGCCATAATTAATTCATGCATAGTTGTTTTAGCCATTAAATATTTATTCATTGGTTAGTTTATACATATTAACTTTATTCATAATTAATTTAACCATGATTGGTTTAACCATAAAATATTTATTCATTAGTTAATTTAACCATGGTTGGTTTAGCCATAAAATATTTATTCATCAGTTAATTTGGCCATATTTACTTATTTATGGTTAGTTTAGCCATATTTAAATTAACCACCTATTTAACTTATGTAATGTAAATATGTGGTTAAATAATTTAAATACAAGTAGCTTATATGTAGGTGTATTTATTTATACATACCCTAACCATACTCCACCTATTTACCTATATTTTAACCTATAGGTAACCTAGTTATATAAGTTAGGGTAAGCCATTTATATACACATGATAAACTACTAGTTGGTTAATTAGTTATTTACCTAAAATACATTAATGAATGTGTAATTAAGTAGTTAAATATTAATTGTTACAAATACATTGTTGATAATATATAATGAATTACATCAAATTTGTAAGGATTAGATATAATTTTGTTGTAATTGTCAATCAACAATATAATACATTATAATTATCTTAATATAAATTATATAATTCAAAGATTTATAATATGGTTGTAATTATTAATTATAAATAAATAATTAGACATTAACTATTATTAGTTTTTATTTTTACATAATTAACATACATACTTACCTACCTCTTTATTTATTTATTTACTTACTTAATTTATGTATCTTACATAATTATTTAGGAATAATGTTGTGTGGACATGAAAATGTTTCTCCTTCCCAAAAGTTTGTCCCATATTGTTTATCATCCTTTCCAAATGATGAACAATATAAATAAATGCACCGTAAGCATCTAAAGCATAAGAAATATTTTAAAAAGGAAGGCCACTTAGGATGAACCAATTGAAAAGGCTCAAACTTAAAAGCCAAATTCAAAATGAAATAAGATTTTCCTACCTAGGTCATCTAGGTGCAAGTTTAATCAATGTGGTGTACATTTAAGGATAGTGAAGGTCATAGTTTAGGTTGCCCTAACCTATTTTAGGCTTTTTTACTTAATTGTTAGTTAATAGCTCCTGGACTAGGCCTAGGAGCTTAGGTTGTAGGTTCATAAACATAGGGACCTTAGGAGTAATGTCATGCCCGTATGCATGGCCTCATACATGACGGCCGGTTACGAGCATGCCACTCATGCCTTTTAGGGTTAATGTATGTTCATAGGTTACTGTACGTTATTAGGTGTTTTAAGGTTATGGCTTGTTTAGGGTTTGAGCTTGTTGACGGCTATATAAAAGGTTAAGTTCTTCCCTTCTCTTATTAATTTTTCTAAAATTATTTTGTTAGAAGAGTTTCCTCCATAGTTAGATTGGATTTTTAAATGTTCATGGTGGCTATTGCACGGCCATCGTTTACATACACTATGTTTTCTTTCCTTTCATTACAATTTAATTTTAGAAAACCTCCTTTTTGTCACGTAATGTTGAAAGTAGCAAATTTTTTTTGATTTTTTTGTGTTTCTTAAGTTTCTTTTGCTGTTGGTGTTGTTACTGGTGGTAATGTTGTTGCTATTATTGTGTTACTTTTCCTTTCATGTGTTCCTATTGCGGCTGTAGTACAAGCATAGAAAAAAAAAAAAAACTAACAACAATGTACATGCCATCTTCTCTTCCACAATAAGAGCAGCTCTAATAGCAACCCCAACATCTTTGGAGTAGGAGGAGGAGGATGGCAGTTTTTTATTGCTTTTACGCTAGTTTGCAACCGCTCTTGCAAAGATGAATACTCCCTACTACCGTTATAGGATCCGTACTCCCTCTTCTTCTTGTTGGATACTACTTTACTGTTGTTACTATTGTCAAAATTTGGCTTGTAGAAGTAAGGACTCCTCATGATGCAAGGCTGTTGCTGCTACTAAGAAGGGAAAAGCTTTATCAGGTTGAGTCAAGTTCATGATACGCACAATACTAGGTAATTGCTTGTACTCCTAACACCTCACACGAAGGAGAAAACGTAGCACGTCTAACTGTTTCTTCCTCCATAGCTCCTCCACATACTTGTACGCCCCCATTACGGTAGGGATGGACACCAAAGATAGTAGCTTATAGCTGGAGTGCGAAAAGTTGCATGTAACAACTGAAGAAGAAAAAAAAAATGTTTTTGTAGCGCCGGGCATTCGCCATCATTGCAACATTGTGAGTTGTAACACCGGACGTCCGCCATCACTGCAATGCCGCGAGTTATAATGCTAGGCATCCACCATCATTGCAACGTCATGGTTGACACTTCCGATGTCCATCGCCAAACACAGACTTCCGTCCATTGATTTTTTTTGTTATTTTAAATTTTAAATTAAAAAAAAATAAAAATAAAAATAAAAACATACATCTACATACTCTCGTATTAATACATACATCTACATATTTATTATTAATATGTATATTTATGTTATTTTTGTATTAATACATACATTTATGTAATTTTATTAATACATAAATATACAATTGTTTGTTCCTTTACTTCGTCATTTAGCATTAGTGATTATAGAAATTGAAAGTTGCTTAGGGTATGTTCTCTTAAGCACTTCACATTTCAGTTTCCATTATAGTTTTATTTAATTGCATGGTTATGTTAAAATTTTGTGGTTAATGCTTTATATTGTTATCAAATTTTGGGGCATGAAACAACACCATGTCCTTGGATGATGAAAACATTACCGCTCAACCATAGCCAAGGTATCAACTATGAAGTAACACATAATCATTTGAACTGATTTCTTTGAGCTCATGATCTTCACAATGGTACCATCAAATGTCTATAACACCACCCTCATCCAGCACAACTCCTACCAAGAATTCAGGTTCAGGTTACATTACATCAACGATACATTAGAGTCCATTTGGAGGGGTTAATTAGTGGGGTATGCCTGTTGCCGCACCTACTTTCACACCATCACTATATATTCCGTTGCAAGTTATGATTTCTACACCCATATACACCATGGAGATCAGTAGTTCTTTTGGGAGAATTAAGAAGTTTAGCGGAAGGCCATGTACCATTTCTTAAGGCAACTTTCTTAACTATGGTTTGTGAATTGGAGTTAAGGCAACTTTCTTAACTATGGTTTGTGAATTGGAGTTCAAGTATGGCGTTAATTACACTGAAGCGTTCGTATTTAAACAACTCGCCCGTTATGTGCATTATGAGGCATTAGATGTCTACGAACAACATTCTTCGAGGATTTTGGGTGTCACCTAGATCCCGAATTTAACTTATGCCATAGCCATTGCCACCGCCTTTTAAGCTGCACTATAAGCTGCCATTACACATCATGGGAATGTGCCCAATAATCTAGATCCGGTACCTACTTTAATAAACCTTTCTTTTCAATAACTCATTGTTGCTACCACAAACATTTTTCCCACCATTGATGCACCAACTTTTGTTGATCTAGTGGGGGAATTTTTTCGAATTCTTGAGCTAGAATTTCCGATTAAGAGTTTTAAATATTTTTTGCAACTTGCCACCTTTTTTTGGCAGAAGGATGAAACCTTCAAAATGCTTTACAGGAGGCTCCTGAAGCTTAAAGAGCTTATTCATAGCATCATAGACTTGGAAGTTGCCCATCAATATCTTCATTCATTGGAAGGTATTTGACACTCCATGCACAGGTTTTGAAACGGGTTTTTGTAAAATTTGGAGATTCGTACACTTTATTAGATGTGTACAACATTTTTGAAAAGTTGGAATTGGCTCATGCACACTATGAGGCCAATACTACAAGGCCTCCATCACGTTCAAGGCTTCATCTTCCACCAGCTACACCAATTAGATCATCACATTCTTCTTCAAGGGCTAAAGTTGTGCACTCGGCTGCACCCATCCTACTTTCTTGCAACTACTATGGCAATCCTGCCCACAAAGCTAGTGAATGCAACATTCCTTTTGAGGATCTCTTTTGTGATTATTGAGAGAAAGAGGAACATTAGGAAGTTGTTTGTTTTGCCAAGTTTTCGGAATAGAAACAACTTCGACTACCATAGCAAAATCTACCAGCATCTTCCACTGCCCCTAAACCAAAAGTCAAGGCACCTTAGCCTTCCATTCATATTTTTCCCACCAAGGGTAATTCCAATAAGAATACTAAAAGGAAGCAACACAATGATAACAAGAGGGAGGTGTTTCAAACCCATGCCACTCAAGTTCAAACTTTGCAAAATTAACTTGAATCATTAAAAGCCCAACTTGCTAGTCTAAAAGGCAAATCTTCCCAACCAGCTAATCATGCCCAACTTGTATAGGGTTCAGGATCACAAGAGGAACCTCCTAGGTCGTTCTATGGCCTCTCACAAGATGCCATGGTTGGGGAATATGTTATTTCCAGTGCACACAACTTTAGTCTCACACCAAAATTTGCCACTTTTTTTCACCCCTCCTACTTTGTAGCACAAGAGGCTAGTGTGGCACCTAGAGTTTTTGTCACTAGGTAGGTAATTCAGACTAATGGACTAGCATCTAGTTCAAGTCCTATTACCAAGGCTAGAGGAACTCGAACAATCATGCCATAATTTTTTTGTCCTCTCAACACGGAAAAAGAACACACCTTGTTGGTGAAGGGGGAGGAGACTACTACACCACAAGTTGTTAGGGCATCAAACTCTCATGTCCTAAGAGTACATGTACATCAAGAAAACACACAATTTTTCATTTATTAACTTATGGAGTGCCAACTTCAAATGCATGAAATGGTGCAAAAACTTGTGAGTACACCATTATTTAGTTTTCAAGATTTGAAGTTAAGCACCAAAGACATAATTGCAGTACTAAAGGATACTTTGAACACTACATGAAGTCTTTTATTAATCCTTGATCCACATGTTACAGGGGTCTCATCCAACCTTGGAAAGACATTCGATTGGCTCATGTGTTGCAGATGGCGTTTGGAATCTGGTCACTAGTTCTAGCATGGCTAAATCAATGGGCTCTCCTACCTCTGATTCTACATTCACATATCAAAAGGGAGTTAAGAACACCTCATTTGTGGATTTCTTACTCAACAAAGGCGTTATGGATAGCCATTCTCTTCACAAAAAATTTCACTCATTTCCGAAGGTGGTGTTTAGTGAGAAAACTTCCATCGCCATCGGGATTGCCATTGTCAACAATACTGAGCCAGTAATCCAGGTGGGAGGACATACACCCAAAGTGGTACTTCTTGATACATGTGCCCAATCAGTGATTATTGGAATTCAATTTGCTAAGAAGATGGGCATGCTCGACTCCAAATTATGGAAATCTATGTGGCAAGTGAGAATGTAGAGGAGGTACTTGGGGAGAGCTTAGATTTGATTGCATTTAACTTCAATAAAGGTACAGATCGAGAGCTTTGCTTACAAGTCAAATGTTTAATCATTAATGCCATCAATTGTTCATTGGGCAAGTGGCCCTATTTCCACCAGGTTTCACAATTGACAACTAGTTCGAACATGTGTACTACCGAATGGATTGGGAGACTAATGGCCACCACTTGGGATACATACCCTTTGATTTACATGGGAACCATAGTCTTATGGCTCACCATTGTATGCTCAAGGAAACACACACCATTTTTTACATCTAACAAGTTAGCCATGAATGGATAGAGGGAAATGAAGAGGAGATAGTTGACGCCCAAGCTACTGAAAGCTTAAGGGTGGTTCCTACTAACATTCAACACGGACTAGACATTTTACAAAGGTTCAAAGTAGCCCACAAGCCTTTGGTTAAAGCTTTATTCAGTTTTGAGAACATGGAGAGCCATGGCGAATTAATTAAGCCAGTACTTTGTCAACTAATCATCTAGACATTGCCTAACGAGGGGATTACATTACTAAAGCTCTTTGGTGGTATTGGTACAAGTTTCGAAATCTTACTACAGTTAGGGATGGTGGTTCAGAAGTATTGTTACGTAAACATTAATCCTATTATAAAGCAAGTGGTGGCATCGAAAATGATGGAGTTCACAGTTAGATTTCCATAACAGTTTGTAACCACGACATGGAAGGCTAATTTCACTTTCTTACCCTCTAACATACAATTAATTCAGAAGAAACATATGGAATTACTTGGCCTTGTGGACCTTATCATTTCAAGTTGGGAGTGTCAAGGATTTTCAGTGGCTAGATTTGGAGAAGGCTTAAGTGACACAAGATTCGATCTTTTCATGGACATGGTAAGATTGATTACATGGGCTTAATCCATTTCTCCTACGTTTGGTTATGTAATTGAAAACACCCTTTTTTAGTTTGACCAAAGGGAGAAAATCCAAGAGTGTTGCAACCTTAGCCTTAGGCTCGTGACCAAGGCAAAGGTTTTGCAAAGGTGCTAGCTAAGACTAATCTCAGGAGTCACATTCTCATGCCCCTGAAAATGCAAAAGAATGTGAAGGAAAGAACCTTCACACTCCCAAGTGAACTCCCATGTTGGGAGTTGGAGTTTCGGTGGACTCCTGAATGTTCAGAGAGTGATTACAAGGGTCAAAACCCAATGACTTGAGGAGTTCTTCATACCATTGGAAAGTTATTAAAACTTAAATGTCTAAAATGGGTTCGCATGACCATTTGGACATTTGAAACAAAAGTTATGGCCAAAAGAAGGGCCGGGAGTTAAATTGTGACGCACTCCCAAGTCCCTTGTTGAACCCACTTGAGGGTCCAACTATGTAGAGTTGCGAAAAGTTGGAACTTGAGGGGCACTCCCGACTTCCAGCACTAAAAGGGGGTAGAGGGGCGTGCTAGAAGTCCCGGGATTAGACTAGGAAGATGGACTAGAAGATCAAGTTTGAATCTGCATCCAAAAACCAACCACAAAGGGTTAATTAACATTCGGAAACACCCTTGGGTGTTGGGACAAGCCACGGGCACTTTGACACACAAGACTCACCACGGCCCGGACTCAAGGGAAGCCACCACCTTCCCCCATATAGTATTCTCTGCAGTTCTCCACCGAGGTTACATCCAAATGGCTCTTTTTCTCGGGACTCCCAAGTTGGAATCCCGAAATTGTCCCGGGACTTTGGACGATCATAGTTCCTCGCCCCAAACTTAGATCGGGACGAGGTCTAAACCAAAGTTGTAACTCTCTTCGAGAGCTTTTCAACGCCATGTCGCACTCCTTGAGGCAATGTCGGAAAGAGGTCAATTCCCGACTTTTAGTGGTCGGGAGTCAAACTAGCAGTTTGACTCCTGGCCCTTCTTTTGCCCATAACTTGAGCTATAGACGTCCAAATGGCCCATGCGAGGCCATTTTGGGCATCTACTCTTCAAGAACTTTCTATTGATTTAAAGAACGCACCAAGGCAAGGATATTTGACCCCTCAAATCGTCTTCTGAGTTTTTGGGAGTCCCAGAGGACTCCATTTTCCCACTTTTGGGAGTGTGAGTTGCATTCTCACACTTAGCCCCAAAGTGGGGTTGCGACAAATTTGCAATTTGACTCATGACCACTAAAAGTCAAGAATCACCCCAATTTACTTGCATGCAGGTGGCGTGCGACATACCATTAGAAAGCTCTCGACTAGGGCTACAAACTTTTTTTTAGACCTCATCTCAATTGGAGGTCTACACACAAATTATGAGGCCCTAAAGTTGTGGGAGTCCCAACTTTGGCAATTTTGGGACTGCCACTTGGGAGTCTCAGGACAAAAAACCATTTGGATGTGAGCCTCGTGAAGAGGCACAAGGTGTACTATAAGGGGGAAGGTGGTGGCTTCCCCCAAGTCCAGGCCATGGTGAGTCTTGTGAGTCCGAGTTTGCCCGTGGCTCATCTAAACACCAAAAGTGCTCCAATTATGCACTAACCACCTTGTGTTGGTTTTGTGCAAGTCCGTGTGAGTAGTTGATGCTTATCACTCTTCCTAGTCCCATCCCGGAACTCCTGCACGCCTTTCTACCCCTCAAAGTGCTGCGAACCAAGGAGCGTGCCCTTACTCCTTGCTTTTCCACTATCTTAAGTTTGGATTCACATTTAAGTCCATTAAAGAGCTTCGGGGTGCATCAAGCCGCTCCTATTCAATGCGGCATAATGCGGTTCCTATGCGCATCGGTTGCACGACTGGTGGACCAACCTTGCACCACTTTTAGTTTTGTAGTTGGCTTTGATATATACACCATCAAAAACCCCAACCTGTAGGTTTCTCACATATTAGATGATTAAAACTCCTACCAACCAATTACAAGGCAAGAAAAACCTCCTTGGTTTCTTGCAAACACAATAAAAAACCAAGAGGTGTTTGGCCCACCTTTATTTCCTTCCCAAGAGCACATGTTTTTCAAGGAGATGGACTAGGCCTGGTGTATCGTCATGCTTTAACCACTTGGGATGAATTAAGCCCAGAACAAAGAGAAAGGGTTATGGGGTTCCAAACTGACACTACTAGTCACACCAAAGTGACTAGATTGGAACGTAATGCTCTATTAAGGAGAGGCATGGACCTAAACTCCTTTACATGGTTGTTAGTAACTTGTGTACTCTTTCAAATGTACACAACATTAACATCGATTTAATTAGCTTGTAGCTCTGGCGATGCGACTACATGGCACCCCGACCAAGTATATTTGCCTATCTTGAACACTCTACATTTCACTCTTAGTGTTGGGGGGAGGAGGTACCATGTAATTTGACTCAAGTTGTTTATAATACACTTGGAGGTACATTAGCTTCTAGAATAACAATTATAATCTTCTATAAATCTGTGCAGTTGGATAATGGAAAACCCAATCACCAAAATCTTCAAACACACTTTCCAATTCCATTCCATGTGTTTCCAACTACCCTTTCGTTATGGGGAATCAACTCACCAAGAAGGATAAACACTAAGTCACATACTTGCTAATTAAGTATGAGAATATGTTTGCATTTTCAATGAAAGACTTAAGTAGGTGTAAGGTCATGCAATTTTTTATAGACCTTACAGATGAGACACCCATCTATCGGAGGAAGCATAGGTTGAGCAAGCATGAGTGGGAACCAACAGATGAAAGATGCAAAAAGCTCCATGAGGCTGGTCTCATTCAGCCATCAAGTTCTGATTTTGCATCCGCTATAATAATGCCAGCAAAGAAGGATTTAGTTGGATTATGGATTGAGAAAAGGATGTGTGAGGATTATAGGCCTTTGAACCTAGTTACACCTTAAGATAAGTACCCCATGCCCATCCCTGAAGAACTATTTAATAGCATTGGAGATTCAAACATCTTCACAATTGTGGATATGAGGCAAAGTTTTAACCAGATTGTGCTTGTTGCATAGGATCATAAGAAAACAACATTCCATGGAAACAATAAGTTATGGGAATGGCTTGCGATGCCTTTTGGATTGAAAAATGCACCTATTTTCTTTTAGCGAGCCAAGACCAGGTTCTCAAAGGGGTAGATTTCTTGAAGTGCACATAGATGATGTCCCAGTGCATAGCAAAGGACTCCTGCAACACTTGGTTCATCTTGAGGAGTTATTCAAAAGACTCCACGAAATCAATATGAAGATCCATCCTAAAAAGTGTGAATTTGTTGTCACTTCAGTAGTCTACCTTAAATATAGAATTTTGCCAAATGGTATTATGGTTCATTGGGCCAAAGTAGTAGCCATTTTGGAAATACCCAATCCTATTGATGTTCACACTTTGAAGAGCTTCATCAGACTATGTAATTACTATAGGATTTATGTCCAAGACTTTAATACTATTATTCATTCTCTCTATGCATTGTTAAAGAAAGATGTTGCTTGGACATGGAGTGAAGAGGCTCAGGAAGCTTTCGACACATTCAAGGAAAAGTTTTCAGAATTCCCCATTCTGAGATCCTTGATTTCAACAAGGTTTTCATTCTACACACTAACTGGAGTGCTCTTGGTATTGGTGCTATTCTTGGCCAACTTGATGAAGAAGGCAAGGAATATGTTATTGCCTATGCATCTGTGAGCCATGGATTATACCTCAACAATTAGTTAAGTTTTAGTTTCGTAATTTTCCTTAGTACTAATGATTTGAATGCTTATAAGCCTTCAAGTAGTGATTATTAATAGTTGAATCAGCTTTTGTGATATTTCTAGGCATATAGTACTTCTTTATTTCAGTTGATGTAACGCTTCATCAGTTAAGCACCTAGTAAACCTTTTAAAGTACATTATCCCTTTTATGTTGGAGAGAAAGGAAAGGGGATGTAGAATTAGATGTGATTTATTGATATATAGGGAATACAAGCCCATAATTAACAATAACATTTCGCCATAACAAGGTTAAGTTAGTCTATAGAAGAATCTTCAAGCACTAATGATGTACTTGTAAGATTTTTAGGATGTAGTCCTAGTACATCTTTATTTAGTTTCACTTCTATCAGACTTTTAAAATAAAATCAATTCAAACTTCAATATTAACATTTCCGCCTCAGTAGCCTAAAGTGAATTACAACTTTATAACCGACTTAAAAGATAGATCACAATTGCAAAAAATCTAGAATGCAACGAATGGTGCGAGCGAGGTACTCGGCTCGATGCTCCATGGGAAGGGGGTTGATTGGCCCTCGTAGACAACGATAATGGCCATCACCGGGAACCCACGTTCGACAATGGAGACGGACATCATCGTTTTCACATTGACACTCTTCGAACCTTTCTGGCGCGGCTTCACGAGCAGGAACGAATTCTAAATAAATTGCTAAAGCATGTGGGTTAGGAGACAATCGACGATCCCATACCGAACGATCGACTCGAGTGTGCACCACTCGCCTAAGCGGTTCTTCTTCGCGCGGCCGTTAAGAAACAATCACGTTGAATGATGCTTCTTCAAGCTCTTCCTGTTCTACTAGTGCAACTAGAGGATTCGAAGGCGTAGCGACATCATCCGCCATGATTAGTTCTCACCTGCATCAACAAAAACCAAAAAGGTAGTACAAACAATGTGGTACTTACGGGGGTGAGGCCTTTTTATTTAACAAATTAGGGTAGGCGTAAGGTGTGGGAGTGACGGCGAAACTTCATGAAAACTCGATCTAAGGGATTCATCAAACCCTAATTTCGATGGCGAATCTAGAAGTATGTGGAGGTTTTTGTGGTGCAAATTTACTTCCAATTTACTATGTACTACATAGTTAACTAGTGCATGGTAAAATAAATAGGTAAGGAATATAAAGAAAGTAAATAGTACAAGGGAATGTTAATTCAACCATTGAATTAGTCAAGTAAGAATTCAAGGACGTTACTAGTTACTACCGATAAACTATCCTAGTAGTTAGTTACTTGAAGTAATTAGGATGAAGAATTAGG
>Ga0116227_10007220_pt1 | contig 21841 bp, 21 predicted proteins | sample S1TSphgellanicum_FD_89693 | JGI IMG/M metagenome (GOLD analysis project Ga0116227, IMG submission 89693) | Host-associated microbial communities from peat moss isolated from Minnesota, USA - S1T2_Fb - Sphagnum magellanicum MG | ecosystem: Host-associated > Plants > Peat moss > Unclassified...
AATGAAAGCAAAAACTACTTTTCATCCCAAAGACCTCTAACATCCAATTCAACTTTTCCTTTCCACAAATGAAACAAGATTAACTTTTCATCCAAACACTTCAATACGTGAAACCCTAGACCCTACCGCTCCTTGTGACGTGTCTCTCTCTCTCCACCCATTTCAGAATGAAAGCAAAAACTACTTTTCATCCCAAAGACCTCTAACATCCAATTCAACTTTTCCTTTCCACAAATGAAACAAGATTAACTTTTCATCCAAACACTTCAATACTCGAAACCCTAAACCCTAAACCCTACTGCTCCTTGTGACGTCTCTCTCTCTCCACCCATTTCATAATGAAAGCAGAACTCACCTTTCATCCCAAAACCTTTATAACCGAAATCAACTTTTCGTTTTCAGAAATGAGCCTAGAAACTTTTCATCCAAAGATCCCGCTTGGAACTCTAAACCCTACGGCTGCTTGTGACCCCTCTCTCTCTCTCTCTCTCTCTCTCTTCTCCTCGAGGCCATCCCGGGAAAATGCAATTCAAAACCGGCGGGAACTCGTCGGCATTCGGTCTCCCGCGTAAGACCGATCGTCAATTGCTGGATCCGGTTTGCTCGATTTTTCTTTTGATTTCTGTTAAGCTCCTAATTGTAGTGCTGTAATTCTCTTCTTTCGCCGACTGGCCCAGCAGAGTTGCAGCAGGGATGGCAAAGGAGGGCTTGAAAACTACACGCAATGGCGTGGCCAATCTGCAACTTTCACCGACCTCTTCCGCTTTGCGTTCCCCTCCGCATTCAGTGAGTCCCTCTTCTTCTTCTCTTTCGGACTTTCTAGCTTCCTTGGTTGATTGCTCCAATTTCGCCGTCGTAAAACGTATGACCTTTTCAGTCTAAGAAGTGCGTGATCGCGTTCTCGCTTTTGTCTATATTCCTCTGTTTGTCACGATCTGCTGAGGTGTTGCCGTTTACGTTGCTTGCGCTTTTTGATGTTGTGAAGAAGGCGGCCGATATGTCGACCAGGTTGTTTTTGCATTATTGATTGCTGCTCTCTGTTCGTTATTTTCTGGTTGTGAACAGAAAGCTAGGAAGAGGAAGCAATACCTGACTGGTGGATCTCCCGCAAAAGCTCTGAGAAGTAGCTTGATGGAGGCATCGATTCACCAAACTCGATTATCAGCTTCTCCACCTCAACGAAGGATGACCAGGGCATCGCTGAAAGGCTCCTCTGCTGACGTCCAGGATGCGCTGTCCCCTAGCAAGTATCAGAGGCGAAACGGAGAGTCACATGCGCCAAAGAATCACTCCACTGATCCTTATGCGAAAGTCCCGCTGCAGCGTCGGTCTCTGCAGGTAGCGAATGAACGGTCTAATCTGGTAGACCTTACTGCAGAAAATAGTTCCGAAAACGAGAGTGAGACCTTGAAATCGGCTAGTGAATTGGCCAGTGGAGGGTTCACTTCTGAAGATGGTATTCTGGGTCGCCGTCAGCCCTCTTCGAAAGGTACAGAATCTAAGGGTATGGTTCCTGAGAAGCCAAGGGTTTCTAGCAGAAAGATCAAAGTAGCACAGGCCAAGGCAATTGCTTTGTCAGATGGAAAGCTTGCCAAACAAAGTGTTCTCAAGCCATCATCCACTGCAAATATGGAGGCAAAAGCTTCTATGGACATGAACAGAATGTCTACAGACATTAGCTTTGAGTTGCCTGAACAGGATGATGTTCCAAGTGGCAGAGGAGGGAAATTACAAACTGGCGAAGAACTGCTTGACACCAAGACCATTAGAACAACATCACCTGAAGACACAAGTCTGCAGCCAGCTGGTCATAAGCGTCGCAAATTCCCTGCAGTTCGCATGGTTGGAACTCGCATTTATGATTCTGAGAATGGGCAAACATGTCACCAGGTGACATTTCCTTCTTCCTTAATGAACCCAGGAAATTGGTACCTTGGGAAGAGACTTGGTCATGGTGCTTGGTGGTTGACATAGTGATGTGAAGTTTCTTCTGCTGGATTGAACTCAGAATACATCTGTTCATTTATGCAAGCTAGAGTTGCTTGATATGTATCTCATTGAAGGCCATGCTTTCTAACAGATTGAGACATAGAGAACATATTGATTCAATGAGAACTGGTGGCAGTGCCGGCAGAAAACGCTGGAGTTCATGGCAGTTTGCAGGAGCAAAAATTGTACGCAAAAGTTTTGTCCCAAGTGCTTGATCAACAGGTCTGTTTGATTCTTCTTCTGGGCTTCTATTGGTTGCTGAGTCAGTGGTCCTGTCCAGCAACCCTCAATGTTGGAAAACTTCTAGAGCAGTAATGCAAGGATTGTGTTAAACAGTTTGGATTCTTCTAATGTCTTAGTTACTACTGATCTCAACATTCTGATGCTGGATTCTGCCACTGTGGACAAATTAGCAGATACAAGACTAATGAGTGCTTCATTTTGAATGTGAAGGTATGGTGAAATGGTGGGAGATTCTGCTTCCAATGAGTCTTGGTGCTGCCCCCGCTGTAGAGGAAACTGTAATTGCAGTATTTGTATGTGAGTATGTTGGGTTTTGACATATGATGGTATATGCTAGCTGTTGGATTTGAGGTCGCTTACAATAAGTACCAGCATTGGATTGTTTGGACTTGTATTTCTGGAGAAACAAACTGGAATACAACTTATAAAGTCTGTCATCAGAAAATACATGTAAAGATGTTTTTTGAATAATCAATAACAGATTGTAGCTAATCAATAGTTTCTATCACTACAATTATGACAGGGAAGCCGGCGACCGAAGCCCCGGTGCAAAGAGAAGGATAAAACATTTTTTAGAAGAACAAGCCATTTCTTAGACTTTTGGTGCAAAGAGTCTAAACGAAGATTGAGTTCTTTAGGTCCCGGAGGATTAACGCGACGAACGGCTTGAGATCTTACTCAATGTAAAAGCCATATATTGGAGGACCAGCAGCTACATGTGGGAGATAGAATCTTCACTATGTTCAATCCTTTCTGTACTTAAACAAGCAAAGTTGATGTCCAAAGTTTACTCACATTTTGTGTTATATTGCAGGAAGAAGCAAGGACGCTCTCCCACAGGAATTCTTGCCCACACAGCGAAGGCTATTGGGTATGGATCTGTTGCAGAGCTTCTTGAGCAGCATCCATGTGCTCAGGTGATCATGCTCACATGGCACAAAGTCCATGAATTCTACATCTTGTTCAAGTGCTATCAAAAATATCATGCCAAATTTTACCTCTTGCAATCCCTTGTTAAATGAAACTGGTACATCTGAGGCATCAACCAGTGCAGGAGGGGCAAGGCCTTTGGGTTTAGGGTTTAGGGTTTCTACCTTCTCATCTTTCATCAGATAACTCATGATATCGATCTTTGATCACATATTTCATTGAGGGTTTTAGCTGTGTATCACTTGAATGGGGAATGTGATGATGAAAGGAAGCAGATTACAGTGGTGGATTTATATCAAAGGCGACATGTACCACAGCACAACTATCTGCTGAATTGCATCTTCTGTGTGCCATTAGGATAACTCAGGGCCTCCAATTCAAAGAGCAATGGCAAAATCTGAATACAATGGGGTTACAGTGTCTCATTTTGCACAATCAATAGAAGCAAGAGCAAGGAATGGGATGGGTGAGGGCACTGGGATGAGACATGAAGCACAACTTGCTTCAAATGGATTGGCAAGTCCAGGTGTTAAAGATGCTATCAAGGATGCAGTTGGTGTACAAACACCAGCTGTTGAGGGGACCAATAATGGACCAATCCAGAATATGAGAATGCCTAGGAGGGCACGCTGGGTTCCTGGAGGACTGCTGGCAAGTGTTAATGAGGTTGTTGTCCCAGTGGCCCCACCTCCAATATATCAGGTGCAACTCATCCTTGTTTTGCAATTTGATTCAGCTCTGTGGATACTATATTTTCCACCTTCTGCTTATTGCTTAGCAGAGGTGGAGTTTTAAAGTTTCATTGTTTGAGTTTGTTTGGATGAGGAGGTCGGTAAACTGAATGAAGCATTCAAGAGCAAATTGATTAACTAATGCAAGCTGATTTATTGTCAGGTGCAGAGAGTGGAGGTGCAGAAAGAGCTTGCAGTGGAGGAGGAAATTGTGTTGCCAACAGGGAGTTTACTCATCACTGTTGGTGGCATAGATATAGCTCAGAATGCTGTTGGACCTGCTTTACAACTACTGGAGTTCTGTTGTGCATTTTCTAAGGTATACAATGTAATGGCCAGAAAATGCAAAGGATTGTCTGGAGTGGTCTTTTTTATGTGCCTGTCTTAGGTCTCTGTGGAATGGTGGCGATCTATAGTCACTGAGACTGGCGTGGCTTAGCATTGTATGTTCTGCATCTAGGAGAGTTTTATCATCCATGACAGAGCCTTATCTGTGACATTGACAATAGTGATTTCTGCAGACTGGTATTTGTTAGTATTTTGCTTCTGATAGCCCAGTTGGACTGTGCAGCCCCTTGGTATCAAGAAAGGTGCGGCAGTGAAGATATTACAGGAAATTGTCAAAGGCTGCAATATGAAGCGTGGATCTCAGTCCCAGGTTATACAATTTCAAGTACGGCTGTTGACTTTGATACTTGCTGAAAGTGATGAGCCGTAAGTACTCTGTACAAGTTCTGACATTAGTCACTGTCTGATGGAACTTCAAATTTTGGACATAATGGATTGTTCTGACAATGAAAATGAAGGAAAATCCAATTTCTTATTATGCTGCTGTCTAAAAAGTGTTACTCTAGCTATAAATGCCAACTGAAGACAGATTCACATCCATGTTGCTCCCCAAGTTGTTCCAAGAAGCTTGTGAGGTTCAATGAGGATATGTATATTTAGAAGTGGAATTCTCAGTCAGCTTAAGTAGGCTTTCAATACAGGAATTTCATTTCTTGGGAACTCCGAACTCTGACCACACAGGAGTGTTAACATTTTGACATGAGTTGATTAAGACTTCACTTTTTTGTAATGCATTTTTCTTGAATTTTTTATGCAGATGTAATATTGCATACTCTCTAACAAGCAAGAACTCTTGGCTTGAGTCTCTGAAGAAATATCTGCAGAGAAAAGATGAATTTTTATCGAAGGAATGTAAGCCAAAGAATACAGATGATCAAACACAGGGTCATCATACATCCAGATTACTGTTTGAAGATGGATTAGACAGCATTATTACTGCATTAGAGCGTGGAGTTGAAGGTTATGTGGATCTTCAAGTCAATGAGAAGTTGCAACTTCTTAACATTCTCTGCAATGATTCACTCTCCACTTCGTAAGGCCTGTCTGTCCCTCACTTTCCTGTTCATAGAAACTGTGACAAGGGGGATTTATTAAGGATGTGGGTGGTAAATGCAATTATCAGCCTGAAAGGTTGTCACTTTTGCTGTAATTGTCTTTCCACTCTTGCAGTCTCAATATTATGCACTAGCTTCAGGGTTGTTTAGAAATGCCTGTTGTGCTGCTGACACAAATAGTGTCTGCAGGATTACAAGAGACTACATTGAATCGGTGATTGCTGAAACAGAGGAGCAACACAAGAATCATCGAGAGGAGGCAAGGGCTCTCAGGAAAGAGGCATGAGTTCTTTTCACTACATTCATGGGTTGTGTTGCAAGATGACATTCAGGCATGCTAGAATCACTTACGTAAAAAGTTGCTTATGACAATTTCTCTTGCTATACTATGTGTTGACAAATATGTCCAAATCTATCTTTTCCTTCAGCCCTCTTAACCGCAGGCATTTCTTGTGTGGGTTTGCAGGCAAAGGCAGTCCGTGAAACACGCAAGGAAGCACACCTAAAGAGTTTGCTGGCCACTGGGAAACATCTAGGACCCCTCTCTCAGGAAGAACAATTGGCCTGCCTTGCTGATCTCCGAGCTGAGGCTGCCAAATTATCTGAGGCAGCAGACTCAAAGTCACTGTCCAGAAAAGGTACTTTGTTATTACTTGTGATGCTTACTTTGTAATGATCCCAAATTAATTGCTTTCTCTTGAATAATAACCAAAACCATTTTGGTACACAGTTATATGCCCTTCAAATCCATGACAGCTACCAATAACAGGGTTTCTTTAATATCAATCAAGTCAGAGAGTTGAGCTGTCTGGTGATGCAAGGTTTTTGTGTGGTGGGTTTAGATGCTCAGAGAGTGGATGCAATCAGAACAGATGCAATTCACTGGGATGATGGAGCACGAGCTGTTTGGAAGCTTCAAGGGGTTGATAATCGTTCCTCTGTAGTCCTTCAAGGTTTGCCATCATCATCGTCAGTTTCTATTTTGGAGAGAAAAAAAGAGACCATTCATTGCCAGATCTGTGTCTAGGTGTAATCTTTGTGACAGTATGTCAGGAGTTGATCCTTACTTATTTGTGTCCACATCTTAGAATGTCACAAGAGACTGTCAACAAGACAACCATGTGATCTGCATCTTCTGTTGCTGTTAGAAAAATTGCAGAAAGTTGGTCGTCCAGAAAATCTGCCAAAATGGTAGATGAAAAAATAGTGGAGACATCAAAGGTCAACAACATTTTTGACCCTGGAGATGAATAAATTGATCTGAGATGGCTATTGAGTTTTTTTATTAGCTATCTCCAGTGCTACCCAACATTGTCACAGAGTCTTCCTGTTGATCCTAGAAATGGCAGAAACTTAGGATATAGTCTTTAGTACAACAGTCTGCCTGAACAATTTATCATATTAGAATCTTCTTATCTACACCCACTGGTGTACAGACCATTCAAGGATGCATTGCTTTAAAAGATCAGTATGTATTGTATCATAACTTTGGAAGTTATAGGTTGGTTTGGCAGCCAAGATTATTTGAGCAACCTGAGTTTTGAAGTTTAGGTTCAATACTTTAAAGAGGCCCCAAATTATCTCCTTGGTTGCTTAGAGATGTTGCTTCAGGTGTTGAATTTTTGTGGATGGTTGGTGTCTGGGGTAAACAGATATCTCAAATATCGAAGGCTCACAAGTGGAGAAGTGGTCAGTTTATTCTCAGGATGAAGAAAAAGTGCTTGAAGCTTATATTGCTCAGAAGAAGTAAGTTTTCTAAATCCTTGTTTTCATGTTATGATCCTATAGGTGCTTCACTGAAAAAGTGCTGGAAGCTTATATTGCTCAGAAGAAGTTTTCTAAATCCTTGTTTTCATGTTATGCTCCTAAAGGTGTTCACTGATCAAATCAGTCTTGCTTAGTTCTTTGCGGGGGGATGGCTTCTCTTTCCAAAACCTCCAAGCAAGTTAGTGAACCAATTGGATGGAATCTGATTCTAGATGAATAATTGTTGAATTGTTGCCAGTAATGAGAAAGTGGGGAAATGCTGTTGCAGGAGGAAAAGATATACTAGGAGACCATACAAGCGGGTCCAACTTGCACCGCCTCCTAACAACCCAAAGGAACCTCAAACAGCTTCTCCTGATAATCAATTGAATGACTCAGCTGTGATCCCTGCTCAAGATAACAACACTACATCTCCATTGTTGGATCAAGAGGATGAGTCCCTGTCCTCAGATGAACAGGCTGAAGTAGAAGATGAAGAGGCTGGAGTTTCAACTCCAGATGAGGAAAGTGATTCAGTGGAGGATACTGTATCTGAGGAGGATGTGGTAGAGTAGGCCTTGCCTATCTTCACCCCCTCCAATTAGTAGGGATCTGGTTTTGACATTCTCTAGTTCCCTTTTATAGGCTGGTGTATGGAATTCTCTTCATTTTCTCAATGGAGAATTTAGTCTCCACTAATTTGTTGATGTCCATACGAACTCTGATGACTTATATGTCAGTTTGTATCTAAAAGTGAGAAAATAAGAAAGCTGCCAAACAATCTTTACATACTCTTTCCCAAGTCTTTGTTAAGCCCCTCCTGGGTAGTCTCTTGTTTGTGGTTTGTTGACCCATTCATAATTTGAACCAAAAAGCTGGTAAGAAAAAGTATCCAGTATCCTTTTCTGAATAGATAACATAAACGAAGGGTTCTGTATTTTTAGTGTTCCAATATCACCTAGTGACTGAAGAATTCAATCAAAATTGAAATGGTACCGGTAGACATGAATTTTCAAGCTATGTATTCAGTTTCTAGTCAATCTTTTGATATTGATTGTATACTTGAATTTGCTTGGGGCTCAAATTCTAGTATCAAATAATCTGCACAGCTGGCAGCTGCATGATTGCTTGGGCAGTATGGAATTTTGTTCTAACGATGTGGTTCCTATTACGACAAGCCAAATTGTTGTATTGTTTATGATCTGTGTCATTCCCATGTATGTCAGTGATTCAGACACACATAGCTCTGAAATAGAAATAATTGCAAACTGTAATTGCAAACATGTTTTGTCACTGTAAAAAGTTTTGCCCTCCCTCAATGCATGTCCAAACAAACTCCAGTGTGCTTGAACCTTATGCTTCGAAGAATGTCAGACGGCCTCCACATGTGGACAGCCACATCGGTGGGCAACAATTCAGGGTCCAGTTTCCTAGGAACCTATTTGGACTGATTTGAACCAAATTGAATCCTTGAGTTGGACTGTACCTTGGTCCCTAGCCTGATTCATGGTTCTCCAAATCAGGAGCTCTCCTTTAAGCACTGTTTTTCAGTCTGAACCAATTGATTTTCCCTCCAAATCAGTTGCCATGTAGGTTTAGCCTCAATTTGCCACTTTTTGGTCTCTGACCCACATTGAAAGCCCTTGGGACCAATTTAAAGCTTTCAACCAATAAGATTGCTTGAATTCATTGGACCCTGGACCTTGGGCCCTAGTCTAAAGTCACCCTGAGATTGTAGTATTGTGCTTACTTGTAATCTCTTAAGATGGTAAAACCCCAGGTGAACATCACCCACCCTGGAAAGTTCTAGTAAATAAGGCTTCCCTTCCTAACAACCCATTTCTTGCTTGAAGACCAGTGTCATGGTCGTCGGCTATATAACCTTTGAACAGAATTGGTGAAATGAAATATTCAGCAAATCTAAGATGGGCGTCCACTCCAATGAATCAAAAGGTAGGGATGTATTTACATCTATAGTTATCACAATCAAATAAGACTGCTTTCCAGCCTTAGCAAGCTTTTGCAATTAACCTCCTCACGTCTGTTAGTACTCTGGGGCCCCCCTCTGAATATTTGACTGGCAAGGATTGTTAGATCTGTAATAGTATAAAACATATCTCAATTCTGTTTGTCAACTGAGTTGTCAAGAAGTTCATACACCAGATCATTTGTCACAACCACCCATCTAAGAAAGCCCTCCTTGCCAAAGAATAGAGGACTCCTTGTGCAACAAGATATGTTCCAAAACAAATGATGCCTCCCAATTACAGCTAGTACTGTGGAAAAAGAGACATTTACGAAACTGGCCACTTAGAATTGGCAAGCAAACTGGATGGCACTTGACCATTAAGTTCGAAAAAGGGTGGTCTTCTTCATAATCCTGTAGAATTCCTCCTCATTAACTTCACCATCCCCTGGAAAGAACCAGCAAACATGTCATAACTCATGGCACAGAGATTACTTAAGCAACAATTTATGATCACAGTTGTATGGATCTACAAGAGACTTGAGATCAGCAGATGGAAACTTTATGGTCAAACCCAAAAATGATGTCAAACTATGATTCCAATCCTCAAATAAAACAAGGTTGAGTCCAGAATGCCACCCTCTACAGTACAAACAGAAAAATGGAAGCATGATGTGTTACCATCACGGTCAGCTTCCTGAATCATCTCCCTCAACTCCTCATCGCTCAGAATCTCACCCAGGTCCTTCGCAATCCGCTTCAGATTTGTAAAGGAAATTCTTCCCTGTTGCCAATGTATGACATAACAGAAACAGATACGTCTTTACACACTTCCTCGTCCCCTGAATCTAGGTCATCACCATGCTTTGGCTAATCTAAAAACTACAGACTTTGAACTTAATCTCTCCCTGCATATATCCTTACTCCTACCAAACTAGGCCCTAAGCAATTCAAGAACATGACACATCAGTTCTTGAAGTCCACAACTATGAAGTAGCAACACTAAACAACATATAGAATTGATTTGCACTTACAGTTTCGTCAATGTCAAACAAGCGAAATGCTCTCTTGATTTCCTCTTTAGATTCCCGCTCCCCCATCTTGGCAGTCATCATTTTCACGAATTCATCAAATTCAATTACCCCACTGCCATCCTCATCAATTTTGTCTAGCATCTTCTTGATCTCCTGTGATATGAGAGATGAAGGCTTGGATCAGATATGTAAATCACAACACTTAATACATTGTACTCATTTTGCCTGTACCCAAGGCAGAGGAGCACTAACTGATACTTCTATAAACTCCCAGTCAACTTTTTTCAAGGGCCTCCTCCCTGTAACAGAACATCATGAATGAATAGGATTGATAGGGTGACCCATGACTAACCTCTTTCTTTGATTCAAATCCAAGAGCCCTGTCACAAGAATTTTCCTTGATAGATTAGATGATGTTAAAACAAGGAGTAGAAGAGGAACATTGAACATTGTCTCACACTCCAAAAGAGACAGGAGTGAAGAATGATAAAGATAACAAAGCACATCTCATACCTCATTGCTACTTTGAGCTCGTTTGCATCAATGCTTCCTGCCAATCAAATAAACATCTTCATAAGTACAGGAAATTTCTCAATACTTACAATTCTTGGCAACCTGAAAAGAATTTGGAACTGATAAAAAAACCAGCAACCGTGGAAAAGAGAAACACCCCACCCTAAAGAAAACAGAATTAATGAGCAGTTTGAATGACAGTGTTGATCATATTCATGTTCAGGACCTTCAACAGCAACAGTGCATGGCATTGACAACTTACTGTAACAACCCCACCAACTTCATCAATTCCTAGCAATAGCTGCAGGTTAATGTCAAACATTAACCATTTATCAAACATTAACTCAGTACTGAGTTGCTGAATTTCTGTCACACACAATAATGCTAGCTACTTCAAGAAAAAGAGTAACAAAAGACCTCAAGAAAAAAGACTGCCATAGAAAGGGAAAAGTCCCAGAAAAGAAAAATCCCAAAAAGAAAGAAAACAGAGAGAAAAAAAGGACTTCAAGAGGAACTTTACAGGAAATGGCTCCCTGAGACAGGCTCCCCACTTAGGAATGAGAAACCTTTGAAACAAGCATTTTGAATATTCTGAAGGCAGAGACTCCAGAGAGAAATTTTTCTTTGATAAGCAAAACAGAGAAACCACAGATTCTTTGATATGATAACCTTGTGCTGTTCAGATAAAGAAGTTTTAGAGTCTTATGATAACACAGTTTCCAATAATATAATGTATAGGGCTAAGCTTTTAAAGTAGTACCAGAGCCATCAGTGTCAAACAGATCGAAAGCTTCACGAATCTCTTGCTTCTGTTCGTCCGTAAGACCTTGGGGACGGCCCCTGTTTCTATCTCGCTTGACAGCCGGAGTCTTTCGGAAACTCTGTTGTACAAAAGCATCATCAGTTCAAATTCAAGTCGAACAATGAACACAGAAGGCATTATGGTCCACATTGTGCAAAACTACCACAACCAGAAAAAACCTATACAGGAAAGACCTGAAAAACCAAATTTAGGTTTTCAGGAAAGCTGATATCTGAAACCCGCATGAAGTTAGCTACTTGAGAAAATCCTTTCTGCAACACACACAGAAACTCTAGCTGGCAAGAGTGTGTCATAGGTTGCAAAAGAATCCAGATTCAAGCTCAAGCTGCATAAAACCGAGCCAATTCTTCCGCCACTTCTCAGAAAACTCATCGATGCTTTACCGCAGAGAGACATTGGTTCACAGAGAGAATGACGTCATCATCCTCGCTTTAAAACACAAAATGAGGGCGCGGGTCGGGGCCCGGGAGGAAACAAAAGAGCAGCAAATGAATACACCAGACTTGCTATCGGAATTGTCGTGTCGGGATCTTCAGACCATGGTGTTAATCTCGTGTTTGTACTTCGATATGGAGTTCGTCGTTTCACGAAAACCAAAAAAAAAAAAAAAACGACGCGGAAACGCAAAAACGATTGTAAAGCATCTGGGATCGGCATTACTGGCGTACCATAATTGAACAGTGGGTGATTTCACGGCGTCGAATTGTCGTCAAACGCGAGATGGGGAGCGCAAACAAAATGTTGAAGCACCACCACGGAGCCGCGTCAAACCCTGCAAGAGCGAACACTACAGCAAGAGAAGGTTTGCAGATACTAAAGAGGAAATGCGAAAGTGGAAAGGTCAATTTCGAAGTAAATGCATACGTACGTATGTACATATACGCAAGATGTATATGAATCAATACAAATACGTACATAATACGTGTATACAGTGCAAGGGTAAGCTTGATGAAGAGTGAGGGAACAAATCAACCATCAGCATAAAGTACTAGAGAATAGGATGGGGCGCACTCGGCAGCATGCGCCAGACATGGCCAATTTCCTGGTTTTCAACGGTAGGGAACTCCTTGGGAACATAGGAGAACTACTAAGGGAACATCACAGTAGTAGCTGGCCACACAATTGACAAGGGGGACCTAGGGGATACCTATATTGATATATGATAAACCATATATAGATACCTAGGTATTTGCCCAACATTTTTTTTCCCTTTTAAAATTTTTTAACAAATAATCATTTCAAAGGACAAAAAAAAATGGTCACCCATAACATTGAGATCAACCACACTTTTCTTGATTTATTGGGTCATGGTCTGAAACACATTGTTACATTACCTATTTTCTAAAGCTCCAAACACATCTAATGTTAGTGATTTTAATGGTGAGCAACCTAACTCCTAGCTAAGACTAAAAACTTAAAAATAAAAAATAATGAAGGTTGGACATTAAGTGCTTCAAATGAGTGCTTGTTCTTTTGAGGTGCATAATAACAACATTCGAATGGGTTATCTCGAATGGTTTATGAACATTTCTCGAGATGTTTCATATTAGAGGACCCATCCTTAGGATTTTTGGAATTATTCCAATCTATTGTTATTGTTGCTCATCATGATATCCTTAAATTAATGACCTTAGTGTTGAGGGTTAGCAAATTGTTGATAATGGCAAAAGACATTGAAGGTCTTCGTTCTATTGCCGTAAGTGAAGTGTTTCTTCAACTTATTAGTCACGCCATTGTCTTACAATGTGTTGGGGTTGTTTCAAGAACATCTATCCCCTTAATCAATTCAAAGTATTAACCCTTGAAGGTTGTGAAGCCATCCTTTTTGGCATTAGATCCCTCCTTGACCTACACCTTGATTAGGTCATGACACAAGTTGACATCAAAAATGTTTCTAATAACATTTTTTGAATTATTATTTTTAGAAAGTTGCAAGATGTTGGGGGACCTTTGGCAAGCATTGTCTCCTTTGCCAAGTTGTTTGATGATGATCATTATTCTCTTTAATACCAGCATGGGTAGCATGAAGAGAGGGTCACCATTATTGAGTATTTTTTAAGCAAAAGGTAAGGTGACCTCTTAAGAGGTCTTTTATTTGCCCTAGCCCATTATCAAGCATTCCTAAAAACCATTGTGCAAACCCCCAACTGTGTCTTTCCATCCTTAGTCGACAATACACACATTGTGGGCCCTATGGGCGAAATTGTCTTTGTCTTTGATCATCTTTCAACCTAGTTTGTCTTAGTTAGGCTTAGGGTTAAAGTGTCAAAGTGCAAGCTTTAAAGTCCATTTGAGATATCTTTAGGCATAAAGATTTCTCAAGGCTACATTTTGGTCATAAATGGTTTATGCATTTTGGGTGTGTCAATGGTTTTTCAGGACTTTGTCACAAATATTTTGAATGAGGCTTTATTTCAAGATGTGGTGCATATCAATGATTTTCCTCTCTTGGGAAACGAACATGTTATGTTGAGCATTTTTTCTTCATGTGTCATTTGTTAACCTTCTTATTTCATTTAGAAAGTACCTCCTCTTTTTTTTTTCTTGTCTCTTTTGGCGAATTCTGACATGAAAAAATTATGTAGGTATGTGGGGACATTTATGGGTCTAGGGTCATGGGAATCTATTCAAAGCCCTTTAGCAAGGCGTTAAGTTTGACTACTAATGGATTGATTGTTGAAGATGTCAAATTGTTTTTATCATGGCAAAAGTTTGGCTATTGTTGTGAAAACACATAACAACAAAGTTTATCGATGTTGTCATCGCAAAGTTCAATACTTCAAAATAAATGGCAACTCAATCTTGAATTGGGTGCTGAGAAAAAAACTTTAATACACAAACTTCCATGTAAACCCAAAACTCACACAACTATTGTTCTAAGACCTCAAAACAAAACAATATTCATCATTGCATTCATTGTCAATTTGTTGCAATTAGTTCCACAATAGAGGAACATAAAAAAATCCAATAAAATCAATGGTTATAACCATCACACAGAAGACAAAATGGAAAGCAAAAGAAAAGTCAAAAGATGCAGGTTGCGCAAGAACCAAAGAAAGGAAGAGCTAGTCCCTCTAGTGGTAGGAAGCTATTTCACTCACAACCATTTTAATGTAGTTCTAATGTTGTAGCATGCAAATTGAGCTGCTTTGATGTTGCAGCATGCAAATCGTGAAATCTAATAGTCATAAGAGGTTTAAAACAAGCATTTTCCCCCAATGTAATCTTCTTCTCTAGAGCAAAAGTTAAAGCATGTTAAAAATCAATATTAACATGCTCCTTGAAAACTGAATGTAAAAAAAAAAAGACAAATCACCTCTTTGATCATCTATTGTGGAAAAAAAAAGCACACTCCCTAATGAAACGACCAATATCATGTTCAAATGTGTCATGCACCTCCATGGCCATTAAAATAAAATAATGCCCCTCATGAAACCTTTTATATTTGCGAATTTTAGCAATGGCATTAAGTTCCACAATTGCATTTGTTGGTTAACTAATGACACTTGAAACCACCGTCTTCCATGTTGAGTTGGTAACCATTCCATCAACAACAAAAACTTCGTTTTCACGAATCATGTGGAGATCGGCTCATAATGAAACTCCTAATGTAAAAGCATATAATTGTATTTTCCATACAACATGCCCATTTTTTCAAGTGAGGGCATACATGACGTTTTTGATGGCATCATGTGTGGTTATCCATTGACTTTCGAATGGATAACATGTTAGATGCATGTTAAATGCATTTAATCCATGTCCAAATTCACATGTTAAAAGACTAAATGCTTAAGGTTGAATCAAATCAAGATGAAATTGCAACACTGAGGTGAAAGTAAAGTGTGCAATGTGAAATGAACAAATAAATGACCTAACAATCAACCATAACCTCGCCCCTTGCCCGAACAAAAGCAAATGTGGGCTCTGGATGTTAAAGAAATGGAGTCATCTTCCAAGATAGATTTAAAACATGTGTCATAATGGATGTCCATCAAAGAAGCTTGTAAACCTAAGGAGTTGATAACTACCAAATTCTTAAAAGAAAGATGCATCTCTTTTATTGTAAGAAGAAGGCTATGTTGAACTACTTGAAAGCATGACTGAAGGAGGTGTGGGCCCCCTGCAAACTAAAAGACATACTCTCCCACAATGAGTCTATCAAGCCCCCTTCAACCTAAAAGACATACTCTCGCACAATGAGTCTATCAAAAATACAAAACCTGAAGCATAAATACAAAGCGACCAAAACCCAACTCCTTAAAAAAGCAAATTAAATGGGACATAAACCTCCATAAATCAAAGACCTATACCACCACGAACTTGAAACTGTTTGACAAAGTTATCCATGAAGACCAAGTCATTGAAAGTTTGTGAAAATGTTTTACAAAACACTGTAAAAGGTTTGGATCAAGCAAAACTAGAACAAATAGGCAGACCTTGGAGATAGGGCAGGGCAGAGCTACATATTACAGGCTCAAACAACAACTTTCCAGCAGGGGAAATACCTCAAATTGTGATCTTTGGCCTAAATCTACATTTTTTGAAGATTCAAGGTTTGCTTACTACTATGCTCGCACTAATGGCCATGTAAGATTACACATAGATTTTATGGTCCATAACATTGTTGGTATGAATCTAGCAAAAAAAATTGTCCGCATTAGCATCAAGATAAAATTAAGACCGTGATAGAATTTGCACAACACTCACTTAATCCATGTTGTCACCCTAATATTTCATAATCAAGTATCAAACTGATCTGATCATTAATAACATTATCTATTCCATGTTAGGTAACCTTCAAATCGAGTTTTTAAATTTAGAATAATAGAAATATGGATTTACCATGCTGGATTGACTCAATTTGAGTTAGCATCAGCACTTAAATGTTTTGACATGCCAAAGGACCAGTTTCCATATAAATGTCAAAAGTTGGAGTCTGCAGAATCTGAAGCAGGACAGATAAGACAGCATTTACAACATATACCTCCTAGGCATGTGTTTCAAGGCCCAAGTGGCCATCACACACATTGATACTATCAGTGACCTGAATCCCCTGTTGGGCCACTTCATGGTCCAGGGCTGCCACACTGTCGGTAATAGTGGGGCGCTTAATGTGCTGCACTGCTTCATATGAGCTCCCCTGTGCAACACCCACTGTCATTCCCATATAAACCAATGTCTCCAAACTCCGCTCACTGTTTGCCAGCAAATCCTTGTCCAATTCAATTGACCTCTGCAGAAAAAAAAGCATTTACTTTTAGGGTTAAATCAGAGTAACAAATCAACTTTGATGTCCAAGGCAATTGCTTTGGTCCAAATGATGATGATGATCAGAGTTAGCAGCTTGCTGTGTTCCTCAGGTGTTTACTAGCCAGATGTCAGTCCCTCACAAAATTGTTATACTTCATTCAAGACAATGGGTTCTCCAATAGCAGATTGCATGAATAACTCATAAAAGCTATGGTGACTGTCATGTCTTCCTACTTTTCATGTCATGTCTAAAACTGGATGTCTTCAGTTAATATCAACATCCACTGCCAATACACACACAATTCTGACAACATGAGAAGCCAACCAAACACTACAAATGAAGTGTAGGGATTCTGAACTAACCTGCTGAAATACAACAATGACTGTACTGCCACCAAATTGAAAATAACCCATCTGCACAATCAATCCACCACTCATTAGAACACCAACCAAAGTTGGACCTGTCAAACAAAGCAAGGTGATAAGTATACCAGTGATAGCATAAGCACTGATTGAGGGTCAATTATAAGTTGCATTTTCCATGGACAAGTGCAGATGCACAGGGCCAAAGGGAAAGAAGAACATTTCGGCACATTTTTCCCTTGAAGTGGGGAACCGCTTGGTCCCCACTTGGAAGTGATTTGCAGAGGCATTTAATTGCAAAGTACAAACAGCATATACCCACCTGCTCTCCCTTCTTTATCGTGTCACCTTCCTTCTTGAACAAGTTGATGGAACCAACCATGGTGGCCCCAATTGCCACCATTGCCACCTGATCCATAGACACACAATTGAATGCAATAAATCATCTTCAACTTTTCAGAAGGGAAAGCCAATATTCTCCTACATCTAAATGATGTTGAAGGATGAAGTCACAAACAGTGTGAAATATGTGCAGAGAACATACCATATCCAGTAGTGAAGGATCTGATACAAGTACTAACCTTGCCAAAGTCACTGGTGTCAATAATGTAAATAGCCCGCTTATTGTCTGTGAAGACATTGCAATACTTACTGTTGACAGCTATAGGATTAACCTGCACATTTTCAAATACAAGGATGCCCACAGCAACTGAGCACAGAGTGCACTATAGTGAGTGTTGCTTTTCCAGGCAAGAACTCAAACCTTCATGATCACAAATTATGTATTAGCAAAAGGAATTCAGCATGTGTCAGAACCATCTTGATTTTCCACATCTTTGTGAAATTAGGAAGTCATCCTATCAATAGCCTTCTGCAGAAGAATAATTATCACAGAGAAAGATATAAATCAAAGACCTTGAGTAGTTGCACAAAAAAATATTCAACATAAAGAACACTTGTATGTGGAACCATACCGTATAAAGATACCCCGAGACGTTTACAACTTTGATCATTTTCCCACTAACAGGTGCATGAAACCGATGGTAATCCTGGTTGCAAGATAAGCCCAAGTTAGGCCCAACCTCTGGACCAAGTGGAGTAGCACACAAGGTCTCTGCCTTATTAGTAATGTGTGCCAACAATGTGAGACTCAAATATGGGTATTCCAGGTCTACAATGAATAGGTCTCTAGCACAAGAACCTCAATTCACCTGAAATCCCTCATATTGCTAAATATAATCCTGCTTCAACATTGCTCATTGGGAAAAATTGTACACTTGTACACAAGTCTGTGGAGTAAAATCCCCAGAACGTGTTTGAAGACTTTGAGCAGTCAGTTAAATAGGTAATCTCATTGTTAATACTCATGACACCAAAGGAAACAAGAACATGCTACAGAATTGAGAGAATCAGAGAGTACTAGAGACCTGGGGTGCAAGGCGATAGATAACCATTGGGCCACCCTCAAAGTCCTTGGCTATGTGTTCTCCCAGCAGCCCTGTGACAGAGAACTTCCGGCCCTGTAGAACCCAATTGTGACTTGTCAAAATCAACTCATGGGCTCAGCCCAGGGCACTAGTTCTATCTCCCACTATTCTTTTGCAAAGAAGTAGAAAGAAGACAACCACACCATTGCAAGCTCAATATAACATATCTGAATTGGAGATTCCACAAGTACTGAATGCTCCAAGGGGAAGAAAATAAGCTGACAGGGCCTTTGTAATTTCTAGACCAAATGTAAATTCCAATCCTTATGCCAGTGACCACATTACAGTTTTCTCATGTGTAGTATTTCTGGGAATTAATAAGAGGTAGCCTACTCTGCAGCTTTCGATTATGACATGTGCTCCAATATATGCCAATCAAAGATGGAATCTTAAGTAGGAAAAAGAGACAGGCACCTTGATCCAGAAACGAGTGGCATCATCAGGACTGTTGAATGCCATCAATCGAGAATCAGCCGCAGATACTGCCACTGAATCAATGTCCTCATATGCAATTGGACGCACACCAGGCTTAAGCTCCCTAATGAAAAATTCATTGAATGTCTGCACGCATAAAGAGTCTCTGGATAAGATCAATCAAGCAGTAGATCCTAGAGAGCAAAAAACATGCAGAAAGAGATATGTTGGAGAGCAAAATGCACTAACCTTGTAATACTCAACTGGCTCCTTGAATTCATCAACAATGACACGGTCCTGCTCAGAGATTGGACAGAGCATCCCATTAAACATTGGCATACAGTTAACGACAAGGACAAATCAGAGGACTATCTGGGCTATACATATTCGAAAGGACATGGCCCCAAGTAAATAGATGTAGATCCACACAATATAACTGCTTGTCATACTAACCTTGAAGAACTCAATGAATTTGGGGATATCTTTCTTTGATTCTGCTGTCTTCATATGACGCCCCTGCTTCTCTGAAATACTCTGAAGAAGATTCTTTGTTCCTGTTGCTCAAATAAATGCCCCAATTCTATCAGATCCCCTTTTAACAGTTTGTTTAAGCCTGTACATCTCTCTTTCACATTAACATACTCCACATACTACAGTAATTAAGTCATATCCCGTTCCAATACCTGATCCTCTACTCAGTATATAATAAAGAAATGAAGAGAGCGTGAAGAACATAGCTGAGGAACACACACCAACATCGATCAGTGCCAAACCCGCTTTGGATTGATAGATGGCACGCATAGAAAGCACAATTTTCATGTCAATCAACTCCTCAACAAGCCTTTTTGTTCTCCTGTCAAATACCTGATTCAACCATCATTTGGAAGGTTACCCTATGGGGCACCACAATGCTTTCACTACCAAATGAAAAAAAGGGTTTCAAAGAATCCTCTCTTCAAGCAAAGGCAGGTCCATAAACAGGAGCTGCTTACCAAGATATGTCCAGTGTTGGCTCGGCCCACATCATATGTTGAAAAGCTGGCCCATTCACTCAATTTAAACATCCACCTGGACAACAAATCCATGCCAAGCAATCAGTGGGTGTAGGATTAGCACCAACGTATCCTACTACCTATTTTGGATATGCAAAATGATGTTAAGTTGCACAAGCCACAAAACAAAACAAAACAAAAGAACAAGTTCTCGTTTGAAATGGCATACCCATTAGAGGCCTGCTTATCAGTCATAAAACCACCAGTCATGATGTGACTGCCAGTGCCTTCATCAAAGCAAAGGCTCATATGAATCATATCATTCAGTAAATCATCATGGCCCAGATTCTCACCACATACAGGGCATTGATTGATCCTGAATGTCCTGCACCCCAAAAGACCATGCATTCTCACTCAATATCTCTGTTTTGAGTTGCAGATGCAAACAACATGAAGTGGATTACTATATGTTGCTCTGGCCTGTCTCAGGAAAAGTTAAATCATAAATCCAGAATCTCTGCAATAAAAGCGAAGAAGATATTGCTGTGTTGGGGGGCCAGTGGGCAAAAGAATACCTCACTTCACTATTGGCAATCAGTGCAGCGAGTTCATCTGTATTCACTTTGCCATCCTTGTTAGTGTCAGCTTCATTAAAAATTTCTTGAAGCTGCATCCTCATCAAAATAGCAACAAAAAAACTCACATCAGTAGATCCATGAAAAGAGCACATCATCATGAACTTCATATCTATGACCTATAGCAGAGAAGTCTACATAACAACACTTTGAAGTGACACAACAATGAGAACAGTCCTAACCTTGTGAGAGTTGCTCACAAAGTGTCAGACCATCACCTTCATCATGAATAGCAGTGATGAGCTGCCATGACTACCCAATTACTTCATCAGCTCCTGACAGTGGTGTAGATAATTATACAACAATCCACACAAAATTTTGGTTAAACTTACAAAATCTGCATCCTGAGTTTCTGTCACATGTCCAGAAGCAACAGCAAGACTTAGTCATTCTGTTGGGTAGCCCTCACAAACTCCAAATACTGAAGGTCACATTCCTTTGGGTGGAAATCCAGTAAATAAATGCAGAAGAATAGCCAGGGTAAAAGAAAAACCAAAAGGAGACAACTGTTCTATCCACTTGCAGAGATTGAGCAAGAATCCACACCATTGAACAGAAACAGAATTCAATATACCTTGCTCACTGGCAGTGTATTCCCAAAGGCTTTGATCAGATCACAAAATGGCTTGAATGATAGTTCCCCACTCTCGTTGTGATCCTGTTAGATTTTCAGCAAATGACTCCAATTGACATGAGAAGGCAGCTGGAAAGTATTTGAATGGACTTTTTCACAGGAAAAACAAGTTACAGGGGTTTCTCACCATCATAGAGAGGAGACGTCGAGCAAACTTCATCTCGGTGACTGCTCGGTCCTAGAACAAAGGTGCACATGATTGCATCAGCATGGTTGACCCCAAGGTCAGTTGACAATCTGACACAGGCAAGCAGTCATGTGAATGAAACACAAAAGTTCTAAACAGGCCAGGAATAGGTGAACAGAAATACCTCAGCGCTGTAGCTCACAGTTATTTTCCCCACCACTTTAGTGTTCGAGTTTGGATCGATCAAGTTATGAACCTCATTTGAGTGATCTGTCTCCTGCTACCCCAAGACACTAGTAGATTTATGATGGAGTCAAGGGCCAGAGTGTAGAAGACTAAAATCAGTGTATGTCTACTGCATAATTGGCCACGTATGCCCAAAGGAAGAGCAAAAGAGATAGTGCACTTCTCAAGTTATGACTATGATAGATTAGATGAAGTTTCTCATTTTGCTGGATACAACTCTTACACCCATTTCTCTTGATCTGCTCTTGGTTCAAATTACTCTCCTCTTTACACTTTCTCTGAGTCTTGTCAACATCCCATGAACAACATGGATAT
>Ga0116227_10007221_pt1 | contig 21839 bp, 20 predicted proteins | sample S1TSphgellanicum_FD_89693 | JGI IMG/M metagenome (GOLD analysis project Ga0116227, IMG submission 89693) | Host-associated microbial communities from peat moss isolated from Minnesota, USA - S1T2_Fb - Sphagnum magellanicum MG | ecosystem: Host-associated > Plants > Peat moss > Unclassified...
ATTTTTTTTTTTTTTTTTTTAAATATAATATTTGTAAGCTGTTGTTTTTTTTTGTTTTCTCTCTTTTTCTTTTTTTTTTTTTTTTTCTTTTTTAAAAAAATTCAATCTTTTGATGTAGCTGAAGTGGCCATAATCCATCTGAACATTTAGCCAGATTTTGGTTCTAAAAAATTTGACAGTCAAAACCATTAAAAAAAAAGTATCCACCTATATATTTTGGCTACTTAATGGACTCTAATATAGAATCTGGCAGTTTTTAAAAAAATAAAAAATAACTCGAAATTTGGCGACTAAAATAACCCTACAAAGAAAATGGTAAATTAGTAAGTAGCGCATTTGTGCCTGTGAGATATCCACAATTAAGTTAGTGCCACGTGTTGGGAGATGATAGGAGGGCTCGTTGTGGTCGTAGGTGACATAGGTATACCCTAGTGATAGCTGTATAGGTACACGTAAGGAGAAATGTGTAGGTAGGGGGGGGGTGAAAAGTATAAACTTTTTTCTTAAGTGAAAGTAAAAGTAAAAAAATATAAGAATGGAAGAATGTTCAGGAGAATTTGGCAAAAACCGGCAAAAACAAGCGTGTGACAACAACATCAAACAAAAAAGACAAAACAGAGGGTTTAGTTTCGCCCTCTAGTGCTGGCGAAACTCAACGCTCTTTGCTGTCTTGTTCTGTCACCAGCTGCAGCACAACACTCGCTCGTCTCCCTCGTCTCCCGTCTCTCTCTCTCTCTCTCTCTCGGCTGCTGCGCTCGCACACGGTAGCGCGCGAGAAGCGGAGGGGGTATAGAAGAGTGATTGCGATGTGCGCGAGCGTCGGACGGGGAAAGAACAACAAAGAGTGAGAGCAGTGCAGCAGCGTCTTTCAAGCTCCGTTACTACATTGTTGGAACCTCATTATTGTTTCAACGTAAGTCATATCGCATTGCATCGACGGTGCACCTGGAACACCGGAAATTAGTGGCATTGGATAATAGAGCGGCGAAGAAGTTGAGAAGGACGAAAGCGAGGAGCAGAAATATAGAGAGAAAGCAGGCTGCAGTTTGAAATGGTTTTCCTAATTTGATTTTCTTCTCGTGTTTTTCTTGTTTGTTTGTTTGGTTTTGTAGAACGAGAGAAGTAGCATTATGTCGAGAACACAATACTGCTGTCTCGGATCAAGCTGCTGTTCTTTGTTCTATTGTGATGCGACTCTTGCCAGTATATTATTGTAGAGCTTATTATAAGCGTGTCACTATTGTAGAGATCAGTTTCGACATTGCGGAGCCAGTTTTGCTATTGCTGTGGATTGTGAACCTGCGGCGTTCAATTGCTGGCTCTTCCTCATTATAAGCCGTGGAGGTACATACTCTGTTTTTTTCCCCCCCTTTCCGCCGCTTCGAGCACTCATGTTCAAGAGTATCTTCTTTGCTTACAATGGAGAGACCGCAGATAGGCCGATAGCTGCTGTACAATAGTGCTGCTATCAGTCCATTCAATAGATAGCTCCTTCCTAAGTAGAAGATGATAGTGAAAAACTATGTAGAAGATTGTTGCAATGTGTGCGTTTGCCAATAGTTTTGCGCTATCATCTTCTTCTACATAGGAAGCTGCTATCTATCAAGCCTCATAATGAACAACAGTGCTCTATCGGTCCATGTATGTTGTGGCCTCTTTGTACTTTGAACATGCAGCAGATGGCTGCCTATGTAAGAAGATTATTGGAATGTACGTTTGCCAGGGAAAAACACACACACACACACACACACACAATGCCTATGCAATAATTTTATTTCAATGCTGGTGATGAACATTCTGCAGAGGATTATGTAGCTACAGAGGTCAATGCAATCCTTGGTGAAGCAGGTGGCTAAGATTGAGGAATGCTGTAGTGGGGGTGGAGAAAAAAAGAGACAATCTTGATCATTTTGATAGTAATCTGCATGCATGCTGGTGACATTCTCAATTGCAGAGATTTCCATGATGGCTTCCATTCAGATGCAGATACTGTTGTTCAGCAGATTGAATAACACTTAGACTGACTTGAATAGCAACAGGTTTTTGTGACATTTATTGTTCGGGGGATCAATCTTCATGATCTTCATGGGTTTTGTTTTTTGCTCATGCAGGGAAGAGGAGGCAGGGTATGGACTTTTTGTGTCCAAGGATTATCTCCTTACATATAATCTGTGCACCTCCTAGAAGAAAATCCATGTGAGTACCCTGGCCACATGAAGTCTGACATTGAATAGGATGCGAGTTCATCTTAGCCTTGATGAAACTGTGAAACTGAGTTCCTCTTTTGTGGGTTCTTTCAAATGTCTTCAGGGTTCTGAAGCAGAACAATCGGCTACAAGGACTCTTGTGAATGAAGACAAGCTGGCTGCTGTGTGATTGAAAAGGATCCAGCTCAGTGCAAGTTCACATCTTGTTACTATTTGGACATGCTGCATACCAGCATGTCTATGAGTTTTTTGAGGAGGGAGCAGGTAGCTCCTTGCATTTGAGCAGTTCTCATTGTTAGTGGAAGTGCTGTATGAGGTTGTAGAGGATAAGGCTTCTGCTTTGTGGGAGAGGATACAGGCAGAAAGATCAGCTCGCACAGCATTATCTTTGTGCACATGCTGGAATCTTAGAATGCAGACATTTGTTGCAGGAAAACATACACTCTTCTTGCTAGAAGAAGGCAAAGTTCATAGACTGGGAATCTAAGGTAGACCTCCTTTGAAGAACAGAAGATTGCAGTACAGGACTTGGGACTTTCCAATGTGGAAGGTCAAGAGATAGCATTATTGTCTTTTTGAAAACAGAACAACAACACAGTGTATGAGGCTGGAGCCAGGGCATGGAAGGCAGAGGTGTGGAATCGTGACAAGAATCAATTAAAGCAAACTTCTGACTTTTAGTGGGGATCAAGCAGCTTAGACATTTTGGCATCAGAGCAACAAGTTGACTTGAGCTTGACAGTGCTGGTGAAGAAGTTGGATTCAAGTATTGTGGATGGCACAGATGGATATAGGCTGGCATTCAGCCTTCCTTCATTGCACACAATTGCAGATGCTGCTATTCATTTGTCTCTTGTTGCCTGCTGCACAAGCTTCAGGTATGAATTATTATTACCTTGCACTGTGTATCAACTTCACTAGTCATCACCAGTGAGGCTCCAGGTAGTTGCATTTCCGAAGATTGCAGATATAGTTGTTGTAAATTTCTTGACAGAAAGTATATCCTTTCTGCTACCAAGGAGAGGATCTTAAGTGTTGTAAGGATCTAATTACTATGGTTGTATAAGAAGTTGTCTCAGGAGGAGATCATGTAGGAAGGTTGATTCTTGTTCAAAAGGGACTACAGGTTCCTTCTTGTTATCTGGCACTCTTGTGATCAAGATCCTCATGAGGGATCTTGTAGCGAATTCCATATTCATAGAGGAGATCACACTCGAACATCAATGAGTGCCTTTGTTTGTTGCACAAATGTGGTGCCATTTTGCCATCCCCACAATGTGATTTTTTGACTGACTTATAACCAATGCTGCCAACAGTGATACAATGTTGGCTCCCTTGAACCAAGGCCAGTGCACATGGATGTTCTGTTCTATGAACAAGTACATGCTGATACAGAGGCCCTCTAATTGTTGCTATCTGTCTCTTCTAATATGGTTGTAAGAAGCATGTTTGTGTGTGTTTGTGATTCTGCTTCTTGATTTCTGTATGTAGGAATTAAGATCCAAGTCAATAAATCAGCTGAAGTGGTCCAGGACTTATGTGTTGTGGCAATGGTTGTTTGTATGCAGATTGGTCGGAATATTACACAGTCAGTGGACACTTTCCTGACAGTGTTGGATACCATGTGGCTGAGGTGGGTCATCACCCACCCGGAATAGGACACCATCCACCAGGAGTTGGTCATCACCCTCTTGGAGTTGGCCATCATGGTGTTCAGTTCAGCCAGTACCGAGCATTCATTGCCCTTCAAGCTTGGAAGAAGGCTATCACTGATGATCCGCATGGCATTCTCAAGACATGGGAGGGGCCTGAAGTGTGCAACTACAAAGGCGTGTTTTGTTCCCCACCCATCAATGATGAGCCACCTGACATTCTTGTGGTTGCAGGTATAGACCTGAACCATGCAAATTTAGCTGGAACTCTGGTTCCAGAGCTAGGGCTCCTGGAGGAGCTTGCGCTTTTCCACATCAACACCAATCGGTTCCATGGAACAATCCCCAAGGAGTTTCAAAATCTCTGCCTCCTGGCCGAACTTGATGTGAGCAACAACAAGCTCTCAGGACTGTTCCCTGAAGTTGTACTCAACATTCCAGAGCTCATTTATCTTGATATCAGGTTCAACAACTTTACTGGTCATCTTCCGGGGAAACTTTTCTCCAAGCGCCTGGATGCGTTGTTTGTCAACAGCAACACGTTCTTCAGCATCATTCCTGAAAATCTTGGTGAATCTCCTGTGTCAGTGGTGGTGTTTGCCAACAACCACTTCACAGGGACGATCCCAACCAGCATTGGCAACATGTCCAGAACTCTGAATGAGATCATCATGCTCAATAACTCACTATCAGGGCCCCTGCCTGAAGAAATTGGCCTATTGAATAAGGTGACAGTGTTTGATGTGAGTTTCAATGATCTCAGTGGTCCAATTCCATCAAGCATATCAAACATGACAAGCTTGGAGGAATTCAATGTTGGCGGCAACAACCTCACTGGAAGTGTGACTGCGAATCTCTGCGATTTGCCAAATTTGAAGGGCGTCAATGTGTCTAATAATCTGTTCACCAAGGTTAGTCACAAATGTGATCACCTTGCAGCTCGTGGTGTCCTCTTTGACACAGGAGAGAATTGCATTCCAGGGGCTCCTGCACAGAGATCAAGAAAGACTTGCAATGCTCTTACACAAGTTCCTTCAGCTCCTCCAGGATATTCTCCTCCTATTTATGCTCCTCCAACTCCTAAGTATTCCCCCCCTCTCTTCCCATCTCCACCAGTGGTTCTACCACCTCCAGTTTATTCTTCTCCACCTGCCATCTATTCTCCTCCTACTGCCCCTAACTATTCACCACCTGTCTTCCCATCTCCACCAGTGCTATCACCTCCAGCTTATTCATCACCTCCTTCTCCCCCACTAACACCCCCTGTATACTCACCGCCTCCATCCTCACCCTCTCCTTCACCACCAGGTCCTGCTTACTCACCACCAACATATCCTCCACCATTGTCACCATCTCCATCTCCCTCACCCTCATCACCATCTCCACCTCCAGTTTACTCGTCTCCTCCACCAACATATCCTCCACCATTGTCACCATCTCCATCTCCCTCACCCTCATCACCGTCTCCACCTCCAGTTTACTCGTCTCCTCCACCAACATTTCCTCCACCATTGTCACCATCTCCACCTCCAGTTTACTCGTCTCCTCCACCAACACCCTCACCCTCATCACCGTCTCCACCTCCAGTTTCCTCGCCTCCTCCACCGACACCCTCACCCTCATCACCGCCTCTACCTCCAGTTTACTCACCTCCTCCACCGACACCCTCACCACCTGTTTATTCTTCTCCATCAGCTCCTCCCCCTCCACCACCCTTGCCACCATCCCCATCTCCATATCCACCAACCCCTGAGTATCTCCCACCTTCACCACCACCACCAGTCTATTCTTTGCCCCCGTTACCTATACCTCCATTCTCTCCACTGTGTCCATCACCACCTCCACCACTTCCTCCACCTCCAGAATACTCTCCGGTTGCTCCAGCTCCTGTTCCCGCACCATTGTCACCATTGCCTTCATCTCCAGTTCCATCTCCTTTTCCCACTTCAACCTCTGTGTGGCCTCCACCATCAGCACCATCTCCTTGGTTTCCCTTTCCTGGATTCCATGAATGCCCTGAAGGATATGAACCTGGGGAGAAGTCCCACACATGCTTCAAGCTTGTTGATAAGCCAGAGACATGGGATGATGCAGAGTTTTACTGCCAGCAGCATAAGAATGGGCATCTTGCTGCTGTTGCTAGCTGGGATGAGCTTTATGATCTTGGTAGGCTATGTGAAAAAGCCACAAAGCATGACAGTTTTGTTGACTCCTACAGCCCCGAGGGGCAGGGATGCTATTTGGGTGGAAGGAAGCCATACACGGTGATGCCACCAAATTCATCATGGGTGTGGTCTCAGTCACCATGCATCCCCTTCAATTCTTCTTATTGGAACTTCTTTGAGCCAAACAATCTGTACAGGAAGGAAGGCTGTACCACAATTAAATATGAACCACCAATTCTCCGCAGACACAGACATTCCTTTGAATTTATGCTCAATGATCTTGCGTGTGATATCAAGCTTCCTTTCATTTGCTCGCTTTCTCGATGCTCTCCTTCTTCGGTGGGTTGTGGCAGATCCGACACTTGTAAAACTCAAGGTGATCTAAAGGCTGTGTGCTATTCAAACCAAACAGCTGCTGTCAGCTATTCATGTGAATGTACTCAAGGTTTTATCTCTGATGCTTCTGGCACATGTATCCGGGCGCACTAGGCTCATCATCACCAATGTCTCGTAAGCAAATGCCTGGCCGTTTCAAGAGCAATCTGGAAAAGCTGGAAAAGCTATGAATGGCCAACATTTTCCCTCATGTCCCCTACAAATGTGCTTTGTCTCTACACAAGGGGGGGGTTGGGGTCTTTAGAAGGAGATCAGGAGTAGTAAATTTGGTCTGCTGGTGGAGATGGTCACAGTGGTTGGATTTACATTGATTGTTAAAAACCAGATATAGCAGGGGCAGCTTATTGGACCAATAATAACAGTGCCCAACATTTATTGTAGCAAATCCCGTGTACGTGGGGGAGCCTTGTAGGGATCAGATTGAATTTCTTTGGAAAGTGAATTTATTTTTGCATTTTTGCAATGGGTGATCTAACATTGCAGGATTGGGCAGAGTGATATGAGAACATGAACAAAGTCTGCATGAAGGGCAAGCTTTTTTCTGGGACATATGTGGGATTGGACAGAGTGATCATGAGAATGAACAAACTCTGCACGAAGGCAAGTCTTTCCAGGACATGTGTTCTTTTCTTTGGTGGCCAGAAATTTTTATTTGGGATTGGATAAGACTGGAAAACTATTACAACCAGTGATCAAATCAAATCTTGTGAAGGACTGGTTGACAAAAATCTTGCACTGTTTTTTATGTGCAGACCCTGCTGAGCAATCAAAGATTGCTTGTTTGAAATGCAGCTTGATGTGATTACTAGTAATATAGTGGTGACAGACGCTTTCACTGATCTGATCAGTGACTTATTTATAAGGTTTAAGATGGATGAGTGATTCATTGTGTTGCATTGTATGTCAATTGTGCATCATTTGGCGTTTCTTCATGTATTGTTTTGCAATAGCATTTTGGTGTTTCATAGTGTGTCATTGTGCATCATTTGGTGTTTCATTGTGCACCATTTTGCAATAGTATTTGGTGTTTCATTCTGTGTCATTGTGCATCATTTCGCGTTTCTTCGTGTATCGTTTTGCAATAGTATTTGGTGTTACATTGTGTGTCATTGTGAATTATTTGAGGGGTGTTTCTTTGGGTATCATTTTGCAATAGCATTTGGTGTTTCATTATGTCATTGTGCATCATTTGGTGTTTCATTGTGCACCATTTGACATTTTCAACCCAAGTTATTTGGCTGCTGAGCTCCTGACATGACCTGCCTTTGATTGTCTTATGAATGAAGCAAAGTTTGCTTAGGCCTGTTATTATGTAGTATATTTGACATAAATATGTGAGCTTGGCACTTGAATGTGGTAAATGGCACATATTTGCACTACTGTCAAATTACCACAAATGCCATGGATTTTTATATGTGGAAATGGATGAAACCCACAAAGTTTGATGTCACTGATGTGTGATGAACCATGGCTTTGTCAAATGAAGCTTATTTTTTACACAAATACTAGGTAAGAGTGTGGCCTGTACTGCTATAGCCCTAGTATGACCAGGACTATGTAATTGCTCCAAGGTGTGAACAGAGCCCTGATGAAGCTTGACCCAATCCCCCTCAAAAATTTGTTGAATTTTTAGGTTTAGGGTTTTCAGAAACATCTAATTTAGGGTTTTGAATGTTGAACAAGTATAAACCCTAGCCCCACAAGCTTGTTCAAACAATCAATAATTGTTGCATGCCTAGTAGTGTTATCTTTCAAACTGAATAGTCGATTTTACACTTATAAAGACAATATTTTCCAAATTTTCTGGTCAAAAACTGGCCAAAATTCAACCCCACAAAAACATTGATCGACTTTTACTACCTTTTTAAGTTTTTAAATACTTCTAACTTACTAGGGTGATGTGAGTTGGCATCTCGATTTGGCACGTGGAAAGTGAAACGATTGGCATTGGCACTTCAAAATGTCACATGGATTTGGCGCCAAAAAAAGCCTTCTACCTCTCCTACTAGGTGAAATGAGTTGACATCTCGATCTAGCATGTCGAAAGTAACGTGGATTTGTAGCCAAAAAATACCAACCAGTTCTTCTTCTTCTCCTCTTGAAAGTCCAAATGCTCTTTGACCTACTAGGTGATATGAGTTGACATCTCGACCTGGCATGTCGAAAGTAACGTGGATTTTCTCCCTAAAAAACAACCAGCTCGTCTTTTCCTCTGAAAAAGCCAAAAAACCCTTCTACGTATTAGGTGATATGATTTGGCATCTCATTTGGCATGTGGAAAGAGACACGATTTCCGTTGGTCCTTCAGAATGTCACGTGGATTTGGCGCCAAAAAACGAACCAACCCATCAGCTCTTCTTTCTCTTGAAACCCTGAACGCCGCTCTGCAGTATAGCGTTGTTTTCTCGCAGCATTAGTCCTTGCCGTTGCGTGCGTCCGCGGCGACGCTCCTGCTGAAATCTTGTTTGGAGAATGGAGGATGAGAAGGAGAAGGAGGAGGCTGCGCAACTGGAGTTCTCAGCTTTTCCATTCAAGCCCTATGGCATCCAGACACGATTTATGACCGCTGTGTACCGAGCTTTGCAACAAGGAGGCGTCGCCATCGTCGAGAGTCCCACGGGTACCATGATTTCTGCGACTTTTGCTTTCGTTGCTTTGCCTTTGCGATGTCTTTGGACGTGAATTTTTCCTTTTTTGCAAGTGCGAATGGGATTTTTAGTAGCAGCATTCTTTCTCGGCTGTTAGTGGAATTCGCTTTGAATAGTTTCGGTTTCTGTTGTTGATTACAGGTACTGGGAAGACTTTAAGCTTGATTTGTAGTGCGTTGAAGTGGCTAGAAGATGAGCATGCGCTTCGTCTTGTCGGCCGTCCTAAAGCTGAATTACAGAGCTCGTCGCTCAGCAACGGGGTCGATGAGGATCCGGATTGGATGCGAGACTTTGAGGTGAACAAGGAGGAGCAAAGGCGTAGGGAGAAAGAAGAGCGGAAACAGCAGCTGAAGAAGCTACAAAAGTCGAATTTGAGTACGAGCAGAGTCTCCACAGCTCGATCCTTCTTCGGTGATGCGGAGGAGGATGACGCGTATTTTAGCCGCAAGCGTCAGAATGGACAAGTGAAGAAGAAATCTGTGAGGACTTCTTCAGCGGATGAGGACGACGAGTTTCTGATTGAAGATTACTGCAGCGATGATAATGCTCCCAGGTGCAATTCCCTCAGTGGTTGTTCAGGGTTTGAGATTCCATCTCCGAAGTGATACTAGAAAGTCCAAAGTAGTCTCTGGAATAAGCAATTCATCCATCTCAGAAATCTTTATAACCTTATCATTTCGATCAGCCCTCAATTGTACATATGGAGAAGTTCACAGCACTTCTGAAGATTATGTATTCATTCAATTCTGAAAGAGAATTACTGGTTGGAGGGGTTCTTGCCTGCTCAGGAACGGTGCACTAAAGCGGAAGACAAATAAAGATGTGTCCAGCAGCAGTGATGAAGATGTGGAAGAAGATGATGATGATGAAGAAGTAGAGCCTCTGAAAGTTTTCTTTTGCAGCCGTACTCACTCACAGCTGTCGCAGTTTGTAGGAGAGCTGCAGCGAACTGCATTTAACTCTTCACTGCAAAGTGTCACCATTGGGTCACGCAAGACACTATGCATCAATCCCGGTGAATTACACACCTGGTGAATTGCAATCCTGTTCCAATCTGCACTCATCCTGCTAAAATTCAAATCACCTATGTTCTGCCACAGGCTGGTCAGTGCTTAATTGGATGCCATGTGGATGTTTCATTTTGTAGAGGTCATGAAGCTTGGAAGCTCTGCTCGGATCAATGAGCGCTGTCTAGAATTGCACAAGTCAAAGTCTAATGAGCAGACTGGTACAAAGGTTGCCCCTTTCGCCACTTTGCCCATAATCATCCGTCTTTTGCTCAACATTGTATCATAGACAGTATGGTGCATACACTCTTGTGCACCATTTTAACTACACTGTGAGTATGCTTGCAGTTTGTTAAAGAAGCTGGAAAGCAGCGGAAGATGTCCAAGAGTGCTGGTTGTCCAATGCTGCGAAAGAAAAAGTTACAGAGGCAGTTCAAGGACGAGTTGGCAAAATCAGGTGCTCTGGACATAGAGGATCTGTTGGAACTGGGTCACAGGCTGGGGACATGTCCATACTATGGGGCTCGCCAAGCAGTGCCTGCAGCTGACCTTGTGGTGCTCCCTTACCAGTCACTGCTTCACAGTGCTACCCGTGAATCCCTTGGTGTGAAGCTCAAGGACTGTGTTATCATAATTGATGAGGCCCACAACCTTGTTGACGCAGTCACTAGCATTCACAGTTGCCAGGTTACAGGTTCTCAAGTAAGCAATTGACTTGGGAGAATAACCCCTTGTCATTTCTTCATGATGTTGTGCTTGCAAGCTTCCCTCATATATTAGTATATGCCCCACAGTTCTGAATCCCTGGTTTTTTCATTGTGGACACAGCTCCAACGAGTCAGCTCCCAGCTCTCCGAGTACCTTGAAAAATTCAAAACCCGGTTGGCTGAAGGGAACTGCCACTACATTGAGACCTTACTACAGCTCATTAAGGCCTTTCTGGACCGTCTCTCAGCTCCCAAAGCTACCAGCAGTGCCCCATCTCATCGAGGCATCTCAAATGGGGCTGATATTGGTGCAAAGAAGGCTGACATTATGAACATTAATGATTTTTCCTTTTCACTTGGAATAGAGAGCATCAACCTATTCAAGCTCCGACGCTATATCAAAGAAAGTAACATTGTCCACAAGGTCTGAATTTCCTCAATTATCTTAAGTAGCATTTTACAGCTTATTTGTTCCAGCTTCCTGTCTCTCTCTGTTTTCTGGTCTCAATTATAACAGGATGTTTGATGTTGCTACTGTGATGACTTTGAAATTGGTCCATTCCTACAATTTTGGAAGCACTATATCTTGGAGTACATGTATGGCCATATTTGGGATTTGGTGTAGGTGAGCAGCTATGGAGAGAAAATGGCTTTGGAGCAGATCATTCCCTTGCAACAAAGGAATGGTTTGGCAATAGGGTCTACACTGCAAAGCAGCAGTTCCATGACTGGCTTCCATGCCTTAGCAGATGTTATTCTTGCTCTCACCAATGCTGATGCTGATGGTCGAATTCTGGTGGTGCCAAACAGTGGAAAGAATTGTGAGCCCACAGATGGATATATCAAGTTTGTAATGCTGAATGCTGCCAAGCACTTCATGGAGGTATGACTGTAAGCCATATAATTCTGTATAAAACAGGGTGATATGTTTGCCACTGTCTTCACTCATTAGGGTCTTGGTCTCAGCAGGCTTAGCTCTCTTATGAGACTGACATGAGCTCCATTGAAGCCTTGTGAGTAAGGTTGGCAGGCTGTAAACTCACAGCAGCACTTTATTTCATCACAACACACATTTCAAAATATGTTATAGGAGTAGCGTATATCTGGCCTCTTATCCATCTGTACATCTAGTCTCATACAATTATCTCAAGTATCTAGAACTTAGCCATTGTCAGCTCATGTGTGAATGTAGAACTGCATATCGACATGGGATTTGTGATTGGTGCAGATTCCTATGTTTGGAGAAGAACCAAGATGATCACATGTAGTGGTTTGATGCAGGTGGTCAAGGAAGCCAGAGCTGTTGTACTAGCAGGAGGCACCCTGCAGCCAATTTCTCAGCTGTATGACTGCCTCTTTCCACACTTACCTCCTGAGAAAGTATGTGTGTTTGTACCTTGTTCCAGTTCTGCAGGCTCTGTTGTCCTCCCAATACATCTGCTTTGAGTTATGCAGTTGGCCTTCTTTACCTTAAGTTGGGCAGAATAGTTAGCAGGTTCATGGAACTTCTTGATTGTTTTGTGAGTGTGTGCGGAAGGGAAGGTTCTGATAAAAGCTTCCATTATGTGGCCATTTGCAGGTCCACACATTCTCATGTGGACACATTGTGCCACCTGATAGCATTCTTCCAATTGCTCTTGCTCGAGGACCTGGAGGACACACATTTAATTTCACCTACCAGTCTCGTGGAACACCAAAAATGGTACATATTATGAGCATCATGTCATGGTGCACCTACCTTCTCTCAATATCTCCTAAATGTTAAACAGGGTAATGAACGGGATGAACCTGTATCACAACACATGCAAGTTTTTTGTCTAAGGGTGTGACTGCTTGTAACAGAGTTCTTTGCAAGCAGGAAGTCACGGGTTACTGTGCGACTACTTTTGTGTTATATTTGAATTTTGCCATGGTGGGATTGATCAGGTAGATGAACTGGGAAGGCTGATAAGCAACATTTCATCTGTGGTTCCAGAGGGTATTGTTGTCTTCTTTCCATCTTTTGAGTATGAAAACCAAGTGTATACAGCCTGGGAAAGCAAAGGCATTCTGGCAGCAATTGAAGCCAAGAAGCATGTGCTCAGGGAACCATGCAACACCTCTGCAGTTGAGGCAACACTGCAGGAATACAAAGAGAGCATCACCCAGGCATCTGACAAATCTGACAAGATAATGAAGGGGAATCAAAGGGGTGCCATACTTCTCTGTGTGGTTGGTGGAAAGATGTCTGAAGGAATTAACTTCAGTGATGGTATGGGAAGATGTGTGGTGATGGTGGGTCTGCCATACCCAAGTCCATCAGATCCAGAGCTTATGGAACGAATGAGATACCTAGATAGCCTGCCAACCAACCAAATAATCAGTGGGAGTGACAAGCTGGTTGGAGTATCAGGTATCCCTTCATTGCAGCCCTGCAGGCAGCGAGGGAGGGAGTACTATGAGAATCTCTGCATGAAGGCTGTCAACCAGTCAATAGGTAAATGTATTTCCCCAACTATCCCAACAATTGTGAATTTTTAATACACAACAATAACTAGATGCCACTAAATCTGCTATTCTTGCTAGGTTTTGTGGATGATGCATCAGTTTGGGATCATTGAAACTCAGAAGTAAATCTTGCTGATATGGAAGATGTGCTCTCCAGGAAGAGCCATAAGGCACATTGGAGACTATGCAGCAATCTTGTTGGTTGATGCACGCTACACATCAGGATTTGGGCCTCAAGGGCCAAATGCTTCTCTGTCAGGGCCTGCCTCCAAGCTTCCAGGGTGGATCAAGGAGAGGTTAGTAAATGTGACTGGGAGCTTTGGAGAAGTGCATAGGCTCCTACATCAATTTTTCAAGCTTAATCAGCAGAAATGTAAACTGGTTCCTTGATCTCCAACTCAGAAAATAGAATTGAGCATAGACTACTGCTACATGTCTTTTGCATACTTCAGAGGGATTGAATGAGTCGGCTTTGAAATTCCTGTCAGGAAAACTGTGTGACTGTAAATCATTTAGTAGATAGATGCATGGGTACCATACAACTGCCATACAGTGCAGCTGTTCTGTGCTTGCAAAGTAAGTTGCAAAATCATGGGGCCTGTCCAAAGTAAGTCACAGGATGATTCACTTCTTCCTTTGACAATTCCAAAGGTGACATCTTAACTGAAACTGTTTGCACATTTCATAGATGAGATCTTGATCGTAGCCAACATCAGGACTGAGTCTACCTGTTGAATCTGGAAGTGCGACAGCAACTCAGGACACAGATTCTTAGTATAATTGTCACCTAAAATTTTAGCAGATCATTATATGCTATAATCAAAGTTGGGGAAGAGTAAGGTGTTTTCTACGCATCAGCACTTTTGGAAATGCCCGTGTTACTTTTTATTATTGTTCACTGTGCTGCTTGACAGGTACCCAACTGGTACCCATCAAGTATCACAGTAGAAAAATTAAAGAAGTAAAAGCGCGGCACATTTTTGGGCATGCAATTAATGATATGTTCAAATTGTTAGCAAGTAAAATAAGAAATGTGCATTGACATTTTCAAAATATGAATTCATACTTCATGACAAAAGATTTATTTGTAACTTGCAATGCCATTGAATGGCATTTAGCTGTTCAAATGAGGGGCAATAATTGTAGGACAATGCAGATGTGAACAATTTTTTCCTTTCAATCCTTCAATGCGAAGAGCATTTGAAGAAAAATTCACTTAATTTCTTTGTATTATAAATTTGAGAAGTAAGAATGAGAGAATGCCCAATCCTCTACAGTCTATTGCCTGTATCTTCTTGACCTTCCTCACCTTGGCATACAAAGATTACATCACCTTGTACCACTTGTTTCCTCTTCTTGCTTCCTCGTAGTACTGCTCAACTTCAAGTGCACCAAGTGGAGGTTAATCCTTCACCAAACTTGTTTTGTTGGCAGAATTTTTCACCAAAACTAAAAAATATAGCTTACAATTGGAACCCCTTAAAGATCACAATACATTGAATGTGCTACACAGAGTGTTTTTCATGCAAAGTGACCATCAATTTTTGTTCCTTGATTGAGCATAGTAGTTGCATACAGTAAGCAAACAAGGAATGTGCTTTGGTTACCTTGAAGATAATGTATCATATTGTAAATATTAGGTTCTCTTTATAAAGTTATGAATCTATATGCAATTTAGCTTAACACTAGCAAGTTTTCAATATGTCTTGACTCGATTATGGGTCATACGCAATTCAAATTTCAAGAATGGAGTTGTTTGTTTGTGATTTCAAAGACCTCAGAAAACTTACATATGACAGAAATGTAAGGGAAATCTATTCTTTTTTGTTGATAGTTGATAAGAGTATAAATAGAACAGAAGAGAAACATTTAATTACTTATGGTAAATCTAAATGGCTTGATGCTTCTTCTTTTTGGACAGAAAAATGCAAAGTTTATTGATGGAAATAGAACTTCAAGTTTTATTAATTCTGCAACTACATGCAATATGATGGCTTTCATGAGGTTTTGTCATGGCTTGGTTGATTCATCTCATGCTTGTCATTTTGAATATATTGGCAAAGTCTATAAACATGAGAAAACCAAGCATTAGTATGATGATGGCTACAAATTGGAAATTTGATTTTCTTTGCATATTTTGGCTAATGTTCTAATAGAACTAAACCAATTGGATAAGGATTCTAAAAAAGAGCCTGGGGATCCAACCACATTGGGAACAACCATAGAATATGCATTCATATGACATTGAAGAGGATGTGTGAGAAGACCATTTTGCAAAACGTATTGTGTAGCTAACATCATGTTTTGAGAAAATATCTCATGACCCTCTATTGGAGTATGGCACATCACCATGTGAACTTATTACTCTTGAGTTCACCTTTGAATAAAACTTCTTAATTTTTTTATGTGATGTATTGTGTTATCCAATGCAAGAGACACAACAATACATTGAGAAGTTTATTAATTGTTTGAATTATTGATTTTGTGATTTTCCAATTTTCAATTTATCAAAATCATTCAACCCAGACACTTTCCAAAGGATGAGATACCAAAGGAAAGGCATGTTGAATAATTGTTGGATGAGTGTTTAAACCATTTTGCATCATCAAATGTAGCAACCATCGACTTTATGACTATTGATGCATTTTCATGTCACAAAACTGGAATCCCATTTGTTGATACTATAACTTTGAATTGCAAGAATTGCTAGAATTGCTTCATGCTTTGAAGCATGGTGAATGTTGTGTAACCATTTTGAATAGTGCAATAGGGATTGTGATTTGTACTAGTGTTGAGTAATTATTAGAAATGGAAATTGATAATTGGTGGTTCTCAAGGTGGTTTAAAAAAAACTGAAAACCAATTTTGATATATAACCACAGTTTTCAAAAACTCTAAGAATTCATCAAATAACCTTTTATAAAATTGTTTTAAAAGACTAGAAGCCATTCATCTTTCCTTTTGCAATCAAGGTATTAAAAATATTGATTTGCTGAAAAAAATTACATTACAAAAGATTTTATACATGTTGGTCAATTTTTGACACAATAATATAAGAAAGTTGTCAAAAATTTGTTGATATCGCTATGTCCACCTAATATTGCAAAATGTGAGAATGCTTGAAGAAAAAAGATCTAAAATACTAACTAATAATATCACTAGTGGAAGGTTGATGTGAGACATTTAACAACAGTTATTTGTTGGACAAAAAAAATTTTGCAACCCTTTTTTAGTAAAAGTTCGACCATATTTTTATCCAAAGGAAGTTTGCATTGTACAAGGCAAAAAAACCTTTGGTGATATGCTGAAATTCAGATGCAAAACCATCACTATGTTTAAAAATAATAATTTTGGTAATGGGCGGTCAATTGATGGTTCATCAAGGTGGTGGCAACGATGGCACTAATCCAGTTCCATTGTTGTAGGAAAGGGACCCTCTTGGAGGGCTTTCAAATGGAGATGGTGCTCCTTGATGACAAGGGACCCCATGGAGAAGCAAGTGGTCAAAGAGATAATTCCATTCCTATCTTAAGTCGAAGTGCATGCAATGTTATTGTGAGACTTAGTTGTGATCAACCATTCCCAAATATACTCATCATAGATGAGAGAGTTTGAAGAAGAAATGAAAAGGGTGACATGCAAGGACTAGTTAATGTAGATGAATTTCATCAAGATTTGACAATTTGTGAATAAGTTGGGAGTTTGAGAAAATAACAACTAGAGCAACATGCACGGATTGAGAGTACGGAGGACTTAGTTAAAGCCTTATATGGTGCTTTCAAACCATTAATATGAAGATGGAGATCACAATGGAAACATCATGCTCACCTCTTCCTACCTAAATTTAGAGCTAACAAAACAAAAAAATCAATACAAATTAGGTACTATAATATCTTTTCAGGTTTAGTGGTAATTAAAGTATTTCTGAAAATGTCAAATCTTTTAGAAATTATTTGTTTGAAATGTCAAAATTTAAAGGAAATTACAAAAGATGGAAAATATGTAAAAATTGTTGAAAACCCAAAAGCTTTTTGTTTTAGGGTAGGTAGGTCACTATTGGAGAGCAAATATCCAATAATTGAAAACAATTTTATATCCTATATTCATTTGGTGAAACATAATATGTCTCCCCAATTTTTTTTAAAAAGCAATAGAAATTGTTGTAAAAGGTGGTCTCATTATGTTAAAAATGAGCAAAGTTTTAAAAACTTGCCAAAGAAGCTCCCTCTATTTATTATTGAAATTTCAAAAATTACATTTTTTTTACTATTGAAGTGGATTTTGAAAAATAAAAATAATTATTTAGCACCCAAGTATTAAAACTAAAAGGTTATTATGGTAGTAAGAACTTACATCAAAGTTGTACAAAACATATTAGTCTTCATGTTATCAACGCCCCAACCTTTGACATCTAGTCTTTTCATGTGTGAATGTGGACACAGGTTGAACGTATTTGGCACACACTTAGTTTGTTGTTCGTTTGGAGGTTAGCAGATAATCACACATGATGTCATCTAAGATGTCATGTATGCTCTTGCTTGAGAGGGTGGGGATGTTGTATGGAGAGAATGGTGGTACGTCCTTATGTCGGGAATTTCATTATGAGTTGATCTCTACATGACCTGAGAGGACCAAGTTTTCATTGTTGATGTAATGGTTATTGACTTGACATGGAAGACTGTGACTTCGAGTGTCATTAATCGACCAATAGGTGCACTTGCAAAACTTAGCATCATTGTTAAGATTCGCAAGTATAAAAGGCTTCATGAAAGGCACCATTTTATTCCAATGGCCATGGATGTGCACAACACATCTAAGCGTGATATGGATCATTTCATCGAATGTGCCCATCTTTTCCATGATAAATGATCAAGAAGTCATTTATCCTTGTCTTTTTGCGATCAATTTTTCAAGCAACATGTGAGCATCGCCCCTTAATGTGCTTTAGCCTTTGTTATAAAAAAGAAAATTGCGTTGGTGGGTGATGCATGTTATAGTCCTCCCATTACTATTAGATCTCATTATTTGTGTGTAAGTGACATTAAAGGGGTCATGGGTGAGGTAACTTCCTATCGCAAAAGGGATTAACTTTTTCTTTTTTTTTGGTTCCTACGAGTTATTCATCTTTTGGCCTTTCTTTGGCCTTCCCTTTTTATCTCCCCTATGACGGTTTCAACCATTGATATTTTATTTTACATTTTTTTCCTTTCATTCTTCATGTAGATTTTAATTGCCATGTTCCAAGCTAACATTCGCTTTCAACTACATTTTTGACAATGGCCATGACATTAATGGCCATAATGGAGTTGGAGACATTGAATTTAGAAGCAACTTCAGATCATGTAGAGAAGCCAAGTCCTAATGACATGTGAACCATACCAACACAACCATGCGCGATAATCTCAATTTTTAAAAATTACATCAAGGATATAAGGGTGTGGTAAGGCTATTAGGGGTTTTTAGTAATTTTATGTTAAAATAAATAATGATGGGTGTGAATGGTTGCATGAGGGGTTTTTTTGTTTCCGAATTCAATATTGGATGAATGAGGTGTATAGTTAATTCTTTTCTTCAATAAAACTGGTAATCATAATCTTAAAACTTCAATTACGTAATTAGGGGTGAGAAGTTTTTAGAAGGTTGGGGTTAAAAACAAACACTAAAATTCGTAATATTTGGCAAAACATTGGTCTTGTTATGTTATTTAGTGAATAATTGTGCAAGCAACGATGATTGAGATTCTTGAAACAGTTAAAGGGGTGTCAATGAAAGGTCCAATGGAAATAAAATAATCTTCAAACATTGTAAACGTAAGATTAATTTGAAACAACATAGTGATTAAAATAAATAATGTGATAAGGTGGCAATGACAACATGGATTTCATGATGAATGAAATTTTTATTCAAGTTATGGATAAGCTTAAGGAAGAGCTACAAGTACATGTTGAATCCTAGGCTATGTCACAATGATAATTCATAACCGTAGGAAATTTAGGATGCGTCAAATGGTGTGAACTAAGTAATATGTTTTATTATTAGGAGGCAGTTGACAAATCGAACCACGCAACTTACAATAATGTCCAACACCAAGAATTGAAAACCATGCAAAGATGGAGGTGTTTTCAATTTCGTAAAAACCTTTGTAGACAATTTCAAATTCATCACCAAAAGTGGGTCGACCGCAACAAAATCACCAAGTTACAAAAGTTTGAAAAAATGTGATAGTACCAAGCTCAAAGGGGTTCACTTTGAAACAAAAGCACACCTTTTACGGTTCGAGATCTTCATCATGAGGGTGTTGGGTTAGTGTCAAATCAACAAACAACTCCCGAGGTATTTTTCATTCATTTGTGTAGCTTGAAGCCCGTAAGACGTGATCATGCGCAACACCATGAATTCAAAGAAAAGAAAAAACCTTCGATCAAAATCAACTTGGTGATGAATGTGTGGAAAATTTGGCACATCAAAATGCATGATTGTAATTTATAGGTCAAGGAAAAGAGAGGAAATATGTAAAGTAATGGTTTAAAACCATGGTAAAGTTAAACTTAAAAAATCAATGGAAAAAAAATTTAAATAAAATTTTTTGGGGGAAAAATGAAAAGAGGTGAAAAAGATGTTTCTTTTTTTCCTTCCAAAGGCCACCAACAAGATGCTTTCCCATTGACCTCCAAGCATTGGATTCCTTCCAAGGGCCACCAAGCTTGGAACCTTCCATTGGCCACCAAGTTATGGTCTTCCCTTGTTTCCTTCCTTCTTTTTTCTCTTTAAAGGTGCAAATTTGGATCATTTGTTTATCTTTTTTCGAACATGATTTGTGATTTGAATATGTGAAAACTTGTTCCTACAACTTTTTTGGGGAGGAGAAGAGTAATGAGTCCTAATAGATGGTGGAAAGAAGTAAAATAAATTGGATCATAGTAGTACCTTTGAAAAAATGGAAATGAGTAGGGGTAGATTTGGAGCTTAAATTTATTTAAAATGTTCATAAAGCCTTTCAGGTTTTGTAACATAATTTTTTTTAAATTTAGGTGCAAAGTTTGAGATTTGGCAAGTTAATGCATCTTGTAGTTAGCTTTCCAATAAATTGATGCAAGCTAAATTTGAATAGTGTATGTGAAGGTAATAACATTTTAAATGATTGGAAGTTTGTTGTCAAGTTGAGCTTTTGTAAAATCCTCTCGGGTTTTGTGCCACAATTTTTTACTAATTTAAGTGCAAGGTTTGAAATTTGGTAAGCAAGTGTTTTGTAGCTAACTTTCCAATGAATTAATGTAAACTAAATTTGATTAATGTATGTGATGACGACAATGTTTTGAATAACTAAAGGTCTATTGTCAAGAAGTGCATTATGTTAACTCTTTAAAAGTTGGTTTAAATGGGTGGTATTTTAACATAAAATTATAAAATTTGGAAAGTTTGAACTTTGAAAATATATCTATCAATTCCAAATCATAAGTGATGCATAAGAGGCAAATTATTTATTTTCAACTACAAACACAATTCAATATTTAAAAATACACTTTGCATTTTCCCTTCATTAATAGCATATGTACCTCCAAGTATAATCACTTCGTAGAACCGGGAGTAAAGGGATGAAAAGTCACTTCACATGATACAAAAATTTGGTTGAAACTTGAAACACAATTATATGACAACCATCACACAAACGAACTAACATCCATGCATGCATCCCACAAAACAAGTGATGGCTATAAATCCATACCTTGAAACAACTTTCATGGAGGATTTGGTGTGGCATATTTTTTTTACCAACAGCAACACCCATAGTAATGTGAAGTTACAAAACCGCAAATATTATGATTACAAAAATCACAAGCAATGAACTAGACACCCTCCACCCAACCTCCCTCACATTCTCCCACCCACCATCATCATCACTACCATAATTGAAAAAAGTTAATATACTTAAAAAATTGTACCAATTTATTATTATTATTATTATTATTTTGCAAAACTATGAAAATCGCTCCAAGCTAATAGAATAACAACTTACAATGAACTTCCTATAATGATATTTTTAATGTTATGTTATAATGTTAAAGAGGTTTTTGTAGGTCTGATAGAAGCTCAAGCTGGGTATGGTTTAGGATGTGAAGGCTATTGACTCAAGGGAATCAGGGATCTTGGTCTAAAAATCAATATCTATTGACTTATTTGACCATCTTATGAAATACAAGTAGTAAAGTTATAACTTATGGTATGTGGGTCAATATTGAATCCAACTTTAGTTCTTAAACCTTAAACCCCATTGCCTAGTAAACCTCATTGAATCATGTTATGATAAGGGGGATTTGTTTTCCCCGTTTAATTTTGTGATGTAGCTAAAATGGCAATCATCCATTAAATGATTTAGCCAAATTTGGCCACATACTAGTTATGAAAGTATAAACAAATAAAAAAATAGAACCTTTTATATTTTTAACTACCTACAGCTAATTAATCATAATCATAATTACATGGTAACATAATCATAAAAACCATGCATGACAAGAATTCATGGTTCACTTGACCAAAAAATTAATAAAAAAAAACACCCCATCTAAACA